>Ga0129308_1003186_pt1 | contig 12255 bp, 14 predicted proteins | sample L827metagenome_FD_94440 | JGI IMG/M metagenome (GOLD analysis project Ga0129308, IMG submission 94440) | Ring-tailed lemur group fecal microbial communities from Wisconsin, USA - L827 metagenome | ecosystem: Host-associated > Mammals > Digestive system > Large intestine > Fecal | place: USA...
AGATTGAGTAATAAATCCAGATATAAAGCTATAAATATCTGGATTTTATTCGTTTTATTTTGTTGATCCATAACCAAAAATTGATTTATAATTAACAGAATAACTTTTAGTTCTCACTTCATCTTTGCTATTTCCTTCAACAGTATAAACTTTTCCATTTTCAACTTTTTCTACTATTCCTACATGATCAGGATCATTATCACTATCCCAATCAAAGAAAATAATATCTCCAGATTTTGGAATATAATTTCTATTCATCCACTTTTTTTTATTTTTATACCATAATATTCCATCCTCAACTCTTGCAAATTTGGGAACCGTTACATTTAAGTCTCCACTTTCATTTGCTACCCAACTAATGAAACACGCACACCATGATACTCTACTATTAAACCCATACCAACTCCAATATGTTTTACCTCCCACATTTCCTACTTGTGATTTAGCTATTAAGACTATGTTTCCATTTCCTATGTGATAATAACGTAATACATGTGGAACGTATTCAGGATCGCCATAAACTTTTACTTGCAGTTCTGCTTTCTTCTCATCACTGAATACTTTTGCATTTGCTCTTGTATAACCACCAAAATGTTCAACTGCCCAACTGATATAACCATTGCCATAATTGTAGCCTTGCAGTGCCAGTGAAATATGTGGTGTATCTGATGGATCAGTTGCTTTAGCATTCTTTAGACATTCTGCAAGATATTGGACACCAACCTTTATTGAATAATCTGGATCATTAATGCCGTTATGTTTTTTAGGATATTTTTCATTAAAACTACACTCACTTGACTGCATTGGATCTTTTCCTTTTCCACCTGACTCCTGCATCATGACAGCTTGAATCAATGCAACATAATCTTCTATTTCATATTCCTTTGCATACTTTTCAATCGTTTCCGTATAGGCTAGAACTTCTTCACTGACATATAATGAAGATGTATCTACACTTGAGTCATCTGACAACGCACTAAATACCCCAATAAATAAGGTTATGACTATCAATATAATGAGACCTGTTCCCATAGTGATAAGATTATTGACACTTGATACTGTTCTTTTAACAACACTGTAAGTCCCTTTAAGAAACTTAACAGACTGTTTTGCTCCTGCATTGAGTCTTGATGTTGATTCTTTTGCTTCTTTGATTTTATTCTTATGCTTTTTAATCATATGAAGTTTCATTCTCTGATTGTAGTCATGAGAATTGATACTTTGTAATGATACAGAATGATTCTGTTTGATCTTTAATCTTGTTTGGAAAGAAGTATCATTTTTTATGGAAATATCCTTTTTATTTCTTTTTTTAATATGATTTTTTATGACAGTTTTATCCTTTATTTTATTTTGGACTTGTTTAGTTTGACTTTCTTTGATTTTCTTTTTTCTTTTGATGAGTTCTCTGCCTCTTATTCCTGCATCAGCAGTTACTCTCTTTTCAGCATTGATAGTCTTATGAACTGCATAATTTCTATGATTTATTTGTTCATCTGAATGATTAGTTTCTTTATTGATTATCTTTTTACTGCTGACATCTTTTTTCTTTTCAAAATATTCAAGATTCTTTTTTTGATCAACAGTCTTAATATCCTTGATGACTTCTTTTGTTTTGATTTCTTTAACCATTATTGTATCTCCAAAAAAATAAAGGTTTTATGATTACTTCCATCAAAGACTGACTTTTTATTAAATGTTTCATATATAAGAATACCATTTTCAACACTTCCTTTCGATTGTATGATGTTTTAAATCGCACATTTGTATATGTCTTTTTGATTTTATAAAATGAGTAATGCAGGAGGGAACAAGATGAATCCATTTAGAGAAAAAATATTAATTTACTTAGATGAAAAAAATGAATACATAAAAATAAAAGATGATGAAGATTACAAAGAACAAGAGCAGCAACTGTCACAGTGCATGAATAAATTATCCTGTTATTTAAAGAATCATAAAGACAAAGAAATCATTCAAAATCTTGTTACTGATATTCTGATTGCTAATGATAGGCTAAACAATGTCTTAAGATGTTATGATTTTCATACTGCCTTTTTTATTGGGCTAAAACTTGGTAAAGAATCTCATAACAGTCAATATGATTGTCTTATAGACAAACTTAATGAGTTGGTTTTAGACAACAATGACAGAAAGGATTATCATTATGGATCTATTTGAAGAATATATATACAAATTTATCAGTCTAAGCGAACAGGATGCTGTCATCTCCAATAATAAGAGATTTATAAGATACAGAACAAAAATCAATCATATCAAAAAGAACATAGGAAAAGATTTGCAGGACCATGAAAACAGGGACTCCATACTAAATCTCATTGATGATATGTCATCATTGTATCTTGAAATGTCAACCCACTTTCGATACCTGGATTTTAAGACTGCTTTTCTTGCAGGTATTGTTGTTGGACTAAAAACAAACGAACTGGACAGCGAAGAAATCTTAAAAAATGCTAATCAAATACTGGAGGAAGAAATCAATGAACGAAACAGAAGAAATACTAAAGAAGATATTTGATCTTTATTTTGAAGAAGAATACTATTCCAATAAGATTCATGATGATCAAGACTATATCAATATCACTGACGATATTGAAAAGCTTCAAAAACGATTGAGTCATATCCTTAAGCCTGTATTGAATGATGAGCAAATCTATCTCATCATTAATGATTTTGAAAGTCTATACACAACAATGTGCAATATTTATCGTTATTACGATTTTATTCAGGGTCTGTCATTAGGCATTACTCTTACAACAGTTTCACCAAAGCTCAATAATCCATCTTTTGTTGAGCAGATAGTTAAAATCGTTAATCAGACAAACAGATAAAAAATATATAATGGCAGATATATCAAAAATTACATACATTACATAAAGATGAGGAACAACCTCTAACGAGATTGTTCCATTTTTTCATGAACCTTCAAATTTTTAGATTTTGTGCTGTTCCTGAGTAATTTGATTTCTGATTTTACTGATGGTTTTTCAAAATCTTCTATTTTGTGTAGCATATTTGTTGTTTTTGTTGCCATTGATTTAAAAACAGATAACATTGAACGTGTGCTTTTTTGCATCATATTTAATTTACTTTTATCAGCTGTATCTTTTTGTACAGGTCTGCCAAGCATTAAACGTCCTACATTTCTTAGGTTTCTTTTTGCATTCCTCATTTCTGATGTGACAGCATCACATGTTTGTACTAAATGATTTGTTTTGTTGATTGCAATAAAAAGAGACTTACGGATTCCTCCTAAAGCCTCCTTAAAATGAAGAATATTGATTGTTTTAATCACACCATCTTTTCCTTTTTGTTTGAATGATGCAAGACAGTCTTTCATAGATGATACAACATTCAACTTTAATTGATCCAGTCTGTTTTTCCCTGCATTGATTGCAGTTTGTGTTTTATCCACAACAGTAGATAATCTTGATTTGCTTGCTGGATTCTGTAAATTATTTAATAACTCCTTGACATCATGCAATTCCCTCGTCACTTCTTCAAACTGCTTTTCCATTCCTGCAATGTATTCAAGTAATTCTTTTGTTTGATTGTATTCATCTTTTTTATCATGATCAAATAACATCTCCATATATTCATGAACAACAGGTTCATCATTTATAGATAGTAATTGTTTTTCCATTAGTTATCACCTCCTTTCATTCTATCCGATGGTTTCGTTGTCATCAGCTGATAAAGTTTTGTATTCTTTGGAAATCTGTTTTTAAATGGAACGATAGACTGACCATACCTGATAAGTCCACTGCCACTTTCAGCATTTGTGATATAGCTCATCTGTTCTTCACTGATATTGAGCAATTCCCCTAGCTTTTCCCTATCCTTGAATGCCTGATTCAGCATAACTATAAATTCCGAGTTAGATAACATTGTACTTGCATCAACACTTGCAAGCAGATATTCGATATTTTGTGTAATCCCTGTTGGAAAGCCATCTCTTTTTCTAAACTGCCTCCAAGCAGAGTTGAAGAAACTTGCACTGTATTCATTAGAGAAAACAACATGAAACTCATCTATAAAGATATGTGTTCTTTTCCCTTTTAGCCAGTTTTCATTGACCTTATTGATGATGGCATCTGTAATAACAAGCAGTCCCATTGTTTTTAGCTGTTTTCCAAGTGAATGAATATCATAAGAAATAATGCGATTATTCACATTGACATTTGTTTCATGAGCAAAGATATTGAGTGAACCTTCAGTAAATAGTTCCAGTTTTAATGCTAATTTTCTTGCTTCTGGTTCTTTCTGTTCAAGAAGTTTCTTTCTAAGTGTGATAAGAGTAGGCATACTTTCACTTTCGTAGGATTCTTCATAAATTTCTCTTACACATCTGTCAATGATACTGTGTTCTTCAGGAGTCACTCCATGTTTATCCAACTGTTCAAACAGTGACATAATGAACTCTGATTTATCAGTGAGTGGGTCCTTGCTGTCACCATAACCCTCATTCATGTCCATTGCATTGATATGGTCCTGACTTCCAGCAGCTATTTTAATGACCTCACCACCAAGTGCTTTGATAAGTGGCGTATATTCTGCTTCAGGATCAGCAATCAGTATCGTATCATTAGTTGCTAGAGCAAGTACGACGATCTGTTCCTTAGTCAAAAATGATTTTCCACTGCCTGGCACTCCAAGAATAAAAGCATTAGGATTAAGCAAGTTAGCCTTATTGCATATGATCATATTGTTAGTAATAGCATTCTGTCCAAACCAGATACCACCTTTATCCATTAACTCCTGTGCCCTAAACGGCATGAATATCGCTGTACTTTCTGTAAGCAGCGTTCTAACATTATCAATATCTCTTGTTCCATTAGGCAATACTGTATTCAAGCCATCTAACTGTCGTGAGGCAAAAGAAAAAGGCTGTAGTTCGCACATATACTTACGGGCTATAGCCATCAATGATTCTGTATCGTTGTCTAATTCTTTTTTACTGTCTGCCAAATGAACAAGTGTGATATTAGCTAACATCATTCTCTGATCTCTTATTGTCAAATCATCTAAAAACTCTTTTGCTTCTTTTCTTTGTGCTTCCATATCGTAAGGAATCACTGCTGAAAAGTTATTGTTTGCATTCTGACGTCTTTGCCAGTTTGTAATGTTGGTTTCTACTCCTAAAAGACGATTTTCTACTTCCTTAACTGCTTCATCTGTCTGTATCGTGATAATATCCATTGAAAGCATCAAATGCTTATCAAGTTCACATAGTTCAGCAACAAAACTATCTTTAATATAAGTCGCATAGTTTGATAAGAACATCACACAGCCATACTTTTCACCAATCCTGAAATACTTATGATGAAATTCAGGAGCATAGGGACATATATAGTCCTTAAAATGATTGCCTAATTTCATGGCATCGTGAAGATCAAAATGAAATTCATCTTCTGTATCTGCACGATAAAAATCATGAAGTATTTTCAATCTCTCATTAAGTGATAATTCTTCTAACTTGGAACCTAGTTTTAAAAAATGTGCAGATAGTTCATTTGTTGCTCGACTGAAATAAGTTCGTGCATCTTTGATGTTATCTTTAAATACTGATATTGTTATATACTTTTCCTGTTCAATACCATTGCATTCTTCAAGATGTTCCAAAAGCATATCATTATATTCCTTTGAAAGTTCATTTCTCTCATCGCCATGTCTTTGGATAAGAATATTTTTCTTAAACTGATTTAAGTCGATTTTCCTATTATTGATTGTTATCTTTGTAATCGTTGAACTGTCTAATGAGTTCAACAACTCAGAATAATCCAAAAACATACCTTCTTTTTCTTCCTTAGAAGCAATTGCAAAATTAATATCACTAAAACGATATGTCTTTGTAAATTTGTTTCCAATTCTAAAAATGCCATCTCTATAGATGACATCAACATGAATAATATCCTGTGCAGATTTAGGAATCTTTATTTTTTCCTTTTCCTGCTTTTTTAATCTTTCGTAGCTTTTTATCATACGATATACTGTCCTCCTTTACATGCCTTTCAAATACAGGCTGAAGTATCTGATAATAAATATTTATTGGTCGAAATACCAACTCTCTATGCGTTAATATCAGTGATTGAATAGCAGCTATAAGAATTTGTTCTGCATTCATTCCCTGATAATGAATAAAGCCTAAAGCTGCAAAAGGTGCAGCTGATAACATGCATAACCAGCTTGTCATTTCCATCCCTAGTCGATCAATGAATAGAAAATAGAATAAAACTGCCATGATACATGCTAGTACAGAAAAAAAGCATTGTCTTAAGGATAAACCTAAAACAATGCTTTCTGTATATTCTCTTATATCTTTATTGATTTTTACTTCCATATTATAACCTTCTTTCTTTTTCAAAAAGAAAACCAGTAGCTATATTTACTGGTTCAATAATCATTATTTTTTAATCATGTTATTTCATTTAATAAATTTTAGACCATCATTATCACTACAAACTGGAATTTATCAAACTATTCAAGTTGTTCTCCATTGCTTTCAATAACTTTTTTATACCAATAAAATGATTTTTTCCTAATTCTTTTGAATGTTCCATTACCTAAATTATCTCTATCTACATATATAAAACCATATCTTTTTTCCATTTCTCCTGTACCATTGGAAATCAAATCTATACATCCCCACGTTGTATATCCTATAATATCTACACCATCTTCATCAACAGCATCTTTCATGGCTTGAATATGTTTTCTTAAATAATCGATACGATAATCATCCTGAATTGTACCATCTTCTTCAATTGTATCTTTTGCTCCTAAACCATTTTCTACAACGAATAGTGGTTTTTGATAACGATCATAAAGCTCATTAATCGTAATTCTAAATCCTAATGGATCAATTTGCCATCCCCATTCACTTGATTTTAAATAAGGATTAACAACTGAAGCAAATATATTACTTTCTGTTTGTTTCCCTTTATCTGGACAAGCACTACTTACACGAGAAGAATAATAAGAAAAACTAATAAAATCAACAGTATTTTCTCTTAATATTTCTTTATCCCCTTCAATAAAAGGAACGCTTGCATTTCTTTTTTCTATCCATTTTAATGCGTATGATGGATAATAACCTCTTGATTGAACATCAATGAACATATAACTTTCTCTATCATCACATAAAGCTTTCCAATAATCTTCTGGTCGACATGTTTCAGGATAATATGATCCTGCGGCCAACATACATCCTATTTGATTTTCAGGATCTATTTGATGAGCAATTTGAGTTACCAAAGCACTTGCTACTAATTCATGATGTGCTACAGTTATCATCGCTTGATACGGATTTTCATCTCCCACGAATCTTAATCCTGCCGCCACAAAAGGAAAATGCAAAATCATATTGATTTCATTAAATGTTAGCCAATATTTAACTAACCCTTTATACCTTTCAAATAAAACACGAGCTAATTTGACAAAACAATCTATCATCTTTCGATTACGCCATCCACCAAATTTATTAATAAGATACATTGGACAATCAAAATGATTGATAGTTACTAAAGGCTCTATATCATATCTTCTACATTCTTTAAAAATATTTTCATAGAATTCTAGCCCTGCTTCATTAGGTTTTTCTTCGTCACCATTAGGAAATATTCTTGTCCAAGCAATAGATAAACGAAATGTCTTAAATCCCATTTCTGCCATTAAAGCTATATCTTCTTGATAATGATGATAAAAATCGACCGCTTGATGGCTAGGATAATACACTCCTTTTTCAATATGATTACTTATTTTTTTACCAGTACCGACCAAATAACGATCTTTTCCATGGGGCATTAAATCAACATTTGCTAATCCCCTGCCACATTCAAACACTCCTCCTTCAACTTGATTGGCAGCAGTTGCACCACCCCATAAAAATCCTTTTTTAAATCCCATTTTCCTTCTCCTCCTTCTATATTTTATATTAACTTTTTACTTAGTTGATAAAAGTATGGTTTAAAATCTATTCTATGATTTAGTTTATTTTTAAAAATATCAATCATCGTACCATTAAATAATGCCATGATAACTGTTCCTATACCAATGCCAATAAGTTGTTGAAATAATAGTACAGATAACATAAATGCTAGTAACAAGAATGATAAATCAAATATTGTTTTTACTCTTTTTATCTGTAAATGATATTTCTCAGCAATTCCCTTAACAAAGAAATCATAAACCTGAGGATACAAATACGTCTGATAAAATAATGCTATTGCAAATGCAGATAGAAACATTCCAATCATATAGAATAATATTCTAATTATAATATTTGTAATAACGATATTGCGAAATAATACATTTTTCCACAAATCTAATATTATTCCATACAATATACCAGTAACAAAAGACATTAAATAACTTTTCTTAAATTCCTTCATGACTATACAGAATATAATAAACAAAACACCTTGAATAATATATTCTGCTTGTCCAAAAGAAATTGTTGATATTTTTTGACTTATTATATAAGCTGGCAATACTATCATCGACATTCCAAAATCAGCTATCTCCATCACATTTACAGAAAATGATAAAATAATAATAGCCAATACATATGCAAATTCACTCTTCACTTCTATTTTTCCCATATCTTTTACCTCCTGTTTATAGGATAAAAAAATAAGAAAAATAAATCAAAAAAGTTTCCATAATGGAAACTTAGACATTTATCTGTAAATTCATTATCATAATATTTAAAACATATGTCATGATCAACTCATTATATCGTATGTTTTCTGATGGAATATATAATTGTTGCCTGCAAAAATTGAGAGAATCATGGCAAGTAATTAACCATTTATTAACATCTATTTCTTTTAATTTTTTTATTCTTCTCTTATTATATTCAAATAATTGTCCATTTGTACTCAAAACAATCAATATATCATTTTCTTGAAATTTATAATTCTTGGAAAGTTTTTCATCAAGTATCATAACTGATTTACCCAAATACTTTAATTCTCTTTGAATATTATAACAGTTACCTCTTACATCACCTTGTCCATACAAATACACATAATGACTTGATAATATATCCTGTGTTAACTGTTCCAATTTCACATAATCTAATCTTTTCATTGTATGTTTTAAGCATTGAACATAACCTATCGTTGTATTGTTCACATTTTGAATAAGACTTATTTTTCTGTTAAAGAATGGTGTTTTACGTGTTAGAGAATCTTTATATGATATACAATCATTTTTAAATTCAGCAAAACTATTATATCCCAACTGTCTTGTATACTTTGATATTTGCCCTTTTGATACATAACATCCTTTTGCTAGCTGATTTATATTCATATATTCTATTTCTTCTATATTTTCTTTTACATAAAAGCAAAAGTTTTTTAAAGAACTATTTTCACTATAGCTATTGATTATATCATTTAATTTATCAACAATCATATGTTTATCCTCCAATTTTCTATATAACAATAACAGAAATAATGAACCTATTTAATATATAAGCAACTTCAAAACCTGGAATTTATAAATCACTCATATGGATAAATGTGTTCTTTTTTTGACTGAAATTCTTTAACATTAATAATTCTCATATTTTTATCAAATTCAATAATAGACACGCCATTAAAAGCACCTATTTCATTATTATAATTACATTCAAAATACCATTCTACAACAGTAATCATATCCTGATGAATAAATTTTTTAATTTCCCATTTTAATACTGTGCCTTTTTTATTCCAATCAATAAACCATTTTAAGATTTGTAATAATCCATGATATTCTGGTCCATAACACTCGCTATATGAAATATCATTAGAAAAAATATTTTTTAATGGCTCGATATCTTTATCTAACCACGATTGAAAATAGTTTTTAATAATTTCTTCTTTTTGCATATAACTCCTCCCCATAAATTCTAATTTATCTATCTATTTATTCTATCATTTATTGATATTGAATAAAAGAAAAACTACAGTCCCATCATATCTTTCACAACATGATCACTCATCTTTACCGTTCCAACAAGAATAAGCATGTTAAAAATCAATTCACCAATGTAAGTCCAAAGCATAGATATAGCACTCGCTTCTGCATCAATACTTGGTGGTGATCCTGCAAATTTGGAAAAAATGATACAGGCGAGTACAATGATTGCACCCTCCATGCATACACCTATATAACTTTTTAAAAATGTAACTGCTACTGACTGTGTACTTTCTGAAGCAGCTGCAGATAAGGGAATTGGCGAAATTGCTGTATACATATAAAGTCTAAAAAAACGACCATAGACAGTTAGTATCAATACAAAAGATAATATTGTAATAAATATTCCTCCTAAAAGTGTAACTGCCCATACAGGTATACTTTCTAAAAATCCACAATCATCAACTGCATCAATGATTGTTTGTGGTATAGTTGTACTTGTTGCAGTTCCAACACCCACAGTTTTCATTATTTTACTTGTAATACCCTGAACGATTTCAAAGACCTTACACATGACATCCATGCCATAAACGACAAGTCCTCTTGCAATCGCAAAGCGTAGAAATAATCTTAGTGCATGTTCAGGTCTTTTGATTTCTGTTAGATTCGTACATGTCTTGACCATTCCTACTACAAAGAAAAGAACGAGTAATGCAAGTCCAATTGCTAGAAGCCCTCCATGAATTTGCGTAATGACTTTCCATATATGACCTCCTTTAAAATTTTGAGGAGTTTGAGTTAAGAGTAACCATATTTCTGCTAATTTCTGATTCCATGTGTTGATAGCATTGGTTAAATTATCTATAATTCCACCCATTAAATTCACCTCACTTTATCATTGGTGGAATTAACCACCAACGATAAGATTTAAGATTTCCTTTGCAAAAGTGATAATGATTCCTCCAGCAACAGTGAGGAATCCATTGGCCCTCTGGCTGGGATCATGGCTCTTTAAACTCAAACCTACCTGTACAACACCAAATCCAAGTAAGATCATACCAATAGCTCTAATCAAACTGAAAATAAAAGTTGATAGATTATTAACTACTGTTAGTGGATCACCATCTGCAAAGACTGGTGTTGCTCCAAAATTGAGCATTAAAACACTAAAAACATATGCAAAGAATAACATTCTTGCTTTTCTATTTGATTTCATAAACTTCATAATTGATTTACCTCCATTTCATTTTCTTATAAAATAAAGGTACAGTTATGATTTGCCTGTAAGCATTTTAACTGCACCTGAATGATGATGTCTATAGACATCATTGTTAAGCAGTCTAATCACCTTTAGATTGCTCTTTTTCTTTTTTCATCAGTTCTTCAAAATATTCTTCTATATCTTCATCTGAAAAAAGTTCATAGTCCTCATCAGTAAGAAGAATATCTTGCCAGTCATCAATCGCATGTTTAATTTTTCCATGTTCATAAGGCTTGGCTTTTCCATCCTTTGTATATTTCACATTGGGATGTTTCAATATATCATATTTTTTATCAAAGATAGGTCGTTCACCACGTATAAATAATAGTGAATAATCATTATCTAGCAATCGTACTTCATCAGGTGTCAGAAGTTCTCTGCCAGCCTGCTGATAATTGGTCGAATAGTTTCCACTCTTGCCACTTGACTTGCCATAAGTGTTGGTATCCAATGTTTCCTTGCCCAAATATTCACTCATGAATTTATGAGTAGACTGTTCATTACCCCCGAGATAATATAAGCTGTCACAGTTTCCGACAATGCTTTCCCATGCATCTTTATATAATGCCTTGATCTGTGCAAGATTTTGAATAATGATAGATACAAATATCTGTCTTGAACGCATGGTACTGAGCAGTTTGTCAAATTCGTCTGGCAAGGCAACATTGGCAAACTCGTCCATTAGAAAATGAACAGGAATAGGCAGTTCACCACCATGAACAATGTCTGCCTGATAATAAAGCATCTGAAACAGCTGAGTATACAGCATTCCAATCAAAAAGTTAAATGTAGAATCATTATCAGGAATAACACAGAATATTGCTGTCTTTCTTTCACCAACCTGATCTAATTCAAGTTCATCAGTTGCTGTTAAGGATGCAATACTTTCAAGGTTAAAAGCAGCAAGACGAACACCAACACTTATTAAAATTGACTTTGCTGTTTTACCTGAAACAAAATGTCAATAGTTTTTTCATCAAAAAATGCACTTTTTCGTGTCAAATTAGTGATAAAACATCTAAAATGCTGATGAAAACGTTCTTTGTTGTCACCAGCACTACGCTAATCAA
>Ga0129308_1003187_pt1 | contig 12250 bp, 8 predicted proteins | sample L827metagenome_FD_94440 | JGI IMG/M metagenome (GOLD analysis project Ga0129308, IMG submission 94440) | Ring-tailed lemur group fecal microbial communities from Wisconsin, USA - L827 metagenome | ecosystem: Host-associated > Mammals > Digestive system > Large intestine > Fecal | place: USA...
TTTTGTATTGCCTATATTGAAACTGAAATATACCGCACCGTCATGTTTGCTTACCCCATAGCAATAGGAATGGCACAGTACCGAAAATTCTTCGGTCAGTTTGCTGTACAGCTCTTCGCCGTTTTCGTCGGGAGTAATTGCCGACTTTTCAAAAAGCCCCTTATGCGTGGCGGTAATTGTGTACTCGTCAATATCAGCACCTGCGCTGATAATGCTGTTCATTATTTCGGAATATTTGGACTTAACCTGGAGTATCTCACGCTTTTCGCACTCGGTAATGCCTGCTCTAAGACAGATATCTCTGAGAAAAAACGAGCCTATAAGAAGAAGTACAGCCGCAAGTACAATAACCGCTGTTATCACCTTACGCTTTACGCTTTTCTTTTTTTCAGCCATTTTCTTCACCTGCCTTGTCTTTATCAACAGACTGCATTGCCTCAAGCACATCCGACAGCAAGCCAAGCGGACCGCCGAGCTTATCAACGCCGTTTATGCGGAAATTGGGCTTATCGGTTGCAAGCACCAGCATCATAGTCTTGCCGTATTTTCCCCCTACCGCCGAAACACGCTCCATAGTCTTTTTTTCCGTATTTTCGGGATAGAACAGCATTGAATCTCCGCTCTGGATTATCTCTGTAAGATGGAGCTTCTGTGCCTTTCTTCTCAGCTTTGCGACTTCAATAAGTCCCTCCACGGCTCTTGGGATATCGCCGTAGCGGTCAATAAGCTCGTCGGTAACATCATAAGCGTCATCTTCGTTTTCTATCATTGCTATTTTTCTGTAGCAGTCTACTCTCTGTGCCTGATTGGATATATACTTTTCGGGAATAAATGCGTCTATCCTTATGTCAATAAGACACTCGGGCGTTATTTCGGGAGCTTTGCCCTGCTGCTCAAGGATAGCCTCGCTGAGCAGTTTTATATACATATCATAACCGACAGAAGCAAGATGTCCCGACTGGCTTTGTCCCAGCACCGAGCCTGCACCTCTTATCTCAAGGTCTTTCATAGCTATTCTGAAGCCTGAGCCGAACCGTGTGAACTCTCTTATTGCGTCAAGGCGCTTTGTTGCGACTTCGCTCAGCACCTTGCCCCGCTTGAATGTGAAGTAGGCATAGGCTCTGCGGTTGGTGCGTCCGACTCTGCCTCTTAACTGGTGAAGCTGAGCAAGTCCCATACAGTCTGCATTCTCTATTATCAGCGTGTTGCAGTTCAGCACATCCACGCCTGTTTCTATGAGAGTTGTGCATACAAGGACATCTATCTCGCCCTCTATCAGCCTGCGCCATACATCAAGAAGCTCTTCTTCGCTCATTCTTCCGTGAGCTATGCCGATATTCGCTTCGGGCACCATTGCATGAATATCCGCCGCACAGGAGTATATGCTCTCGATACGGTTATGCACATAATACACCTGACCGTTTCTTCTCAGCTCCTTGTTTATCGCCTGCGCTATAACGCCTTTGTCGTGCTCGACAACATAAGTGGTTATCGGATGGCGGTCGCCGGGCGGCGTTTCTATAACGCTCATATCCCTGATACCTGACATCGCCATATTGAGCGTTCTCGGAATGGGCGTAGCCGAAAGCGTCAGCACATCGACATTTGTAAATGCCTCTTTCAGCTTCTCCTTGTCATTTACGCCGAAGCGCTGTTCTTCATCTATTATTACAAGTCCGAGATCTTTAAACCTTACATCGTCCTGAACAAGCCTGTGAGTGCCGACAACAAGATCGATCTCACCCTCCTCCAGCTTTTTCAGTATCACCTTCTGCTCTTTTGCGGTGCGGAAGCGTGAGAGAAGCTCTATCCTTATATCAAAGCCCTCCATACGCTTGATTATCGTCTGATAATGCTGCCACGCAAGCACCGTTGTCGGTACAAGCACAGCGCATTGCTTGCCGTCGCCTATGCACTTGAAGGCGGCACGGAGGGCAACTTCTGTCTTGCCGAATCCCACATCACCGCACAGCAGTCTTTCCATCGGAGCAGAGCGCATCATATCATGCTTTATCTCTTCTACGCATCTCAGCTGATCGTCGGTTTCCACATAGTTGAAACGATCCTCAAAAATATGCTGCTGTTCGGTATCGGGTGAAAAAGCGTAGCCCTTTGCTTTCATACGGCGTGAATAAAGCTCGATAAGCTCCTTTGCCATCTCCTGCGTTGCGGCTTTGGCTTTTGTCTTTGCCTTTTTCCAGGTGTCCGTGCCGAGCTTGTTGAGCCGCACGGTATCTGCGTCTGAGCTTCCTATATAGCGTGAGATAAGGTCAAGCTGTGTAACCGGTACATACAGCACATCGGTACCTGCGTACTTTATCTTGATATAATCCTTTGATATCTTGTCTGCGGTCAGCTTCTGCACTCCCTCAAACACGCCTATTCCGTAAGAGCCGTGTACTACAAGGTCTCCCTGTGCAATATCGCTCAGCGACCGTATCTGTGCGCCTTTTTTGAACTTTTTCTTAGGCGCAGAGGTCTTTGCAGAGGACGCACTTGTCCTTGTCAGAACTGCCAGCTTTTCCTCCGGATATTCAAAGCCTGCCGAGATTATACCCTCGACTGCCGTTATCCTGCCGAGATAAATTTTCTTCGGTTCTTTTGAATAATCGGCTTTGTATCCGCTGTCACGAAGGTCGTCGGCAAGTATCTTTGGCGCCTTGTCCGTACCTGCAAAAATAACGCAGGTATAACCGTTCTTTTTATAGTTGTCAAGCTCCTCGCAAAGCAGTTTATATTCACCGCTCCAGGGGGAGAGCTGTACAGAATCCACTTTCAGTATATCCGAAAGGTCAACTCCGCCGCCTCGTATAAAGGTGTCCATATAAATGCGTACCCTGTCCTTCACGGTATCAAGATACTCACTTTTGCTCATCAGGTATTTATCAAGGCCTTTGCACAGTACGCCGTCGGCAGTCAGCAACTTCATATCCTCAAGGTGTGCAGATATTGCGCCTTTTGCCGCTTCTGCGGCGGTAAAAGACTCGCATACTATGACGGTCTTCGCATAATCGAAGATACTGCCGGCAGTCTTGTAGCACAGCGGAAAATAACGGGTAAGACAGCAGACGGGCAAACCGTCACGCAGTCTTGCCGCATCACGCCTCAGGCGTTTTAACGCTTCATCCTTCTTGTTTGCTTTTTTCTCGGTCTTTTCTATCAGACTCTGAATGACGGCAGGCAACGCTCCATCCTCAAAAATCGTCTCGGAACAGGGCGTAATGCTGACGCTCTTTACCGTATCTATTCTTCTCTGGGTGTCAATATCAAAAGACGCTACCGTGTCTATTTCATCGCCCCACAGCTCTATTCTGACGGGATAGTCACTGCTGACGGGATATATGTCCGCAAGAGAGCCTCGAAACGAGAACTGCCCCTTGCCCTCTATCATATCGCACCGTGTATATCCTGCCGCAACAAGAGTAGCCGCAAGAGAGTCAAGGTTCACTTCATCGCCCGATTTCAGCGTTACGGTGTGCTTTTCGAGTATATCTTCCGGTACGGTAAGCTGTACGGCGGACTCGGCAGAAGCAATTATCAGCTTTGCCTTGCCGCTTATTGCGGCGGACAGAGTTTCTATCCTTTTATACTCATATTCCTGCGACTGTGCTTCGGTATCGGTAAGCGTAAGGTCTGAAGCAGGGAACTGATATGCTGTTGTGCCGCCGCACATAGTGTTTATATCTTCGGTAAGCCTTGCCGCAGACGCCTCGCTCTCGGTTATTACAAGCACAGGAAAAGGAATATTCTCATAGCTCAGCGAAGCAAGAAAATGCGCCTTGTGTATATGCGAAAGCCCCGTCACCAGCAAGGGGACGGGTTCATCGCTCAAAATATGATCGACTGATTTTCGATACTCTGCAAGCGAGTCAGCCATATTTTTAAGAAGTTCCATATTGTCTGTCTTTCTTTAGCAATTGTACTTGTTCATAGCGGTATCTATTTTTCCCGATACTATCAGCTTTGCCGCTTCGGATGCGTTGTCAAGGGAGTGAAGAAGCGCCTCTCCGTCCTCTTTTTTAAAGCCGGACAGTACCCAGTCGGCAAGAGGATAATCTGGGTGAGGCTTTGCGCCCACACCTATCTTGACACGGGGGAAGGCGTCGCTGTTTAACAGCAGTATTATGCTCTTTATGCCGTTGTGACCGCCGTCGCTGCCCTTTCTGCGTATCCTCGTCCTGCCGACATCAAGCGAAATATCGTCGTACAGTACGAGTATATTCTCGGGCGGCAGTTTGTAGAAGTCCATAGCTTCTCTGACCGCTTCTCCGCTATTATTCATAAAGGTAGACGGCTTCATTAAAAGGCAATGCTTGCCTTCAATAATACAGTCGGCGATAAGCGACTTGAACTTCAGCTTTTTTATCTGTACGCCGAGCTTATCTGCAAGTGTATCCACCGCCATAAAACCTGCATTGTGACGGGTATTCTCATACTGCGTGCCCGGGTTGCCCAGCCCTACTATGAGAAATTCTACAGCGCCTGTAGGCTGGGGCTGACGGCTCGCCGCTATCTTATCGAAAATATCTGATAATGACATCTTATTTGTCCTTTGCTTTTGTTCTGACCGGCTTTCTTAAATATGCCGCCGCAAGCTTGTTTAACATCCTTGCGGTTCTCTTTCCTGCCGGCTTTTTCATACGCCATGTCCAGTTTCCACCGACGGTAGAAGGAACATTCATTCTGCCTTTGCCGTCAACTCCCAGTATATCCTGCATAGGTATTATTGCCAATGCCGCAGGGCTCTGATATACACTCCTGATAAAGCTGATATTCTTATGCTCAAGGATGTTGGCGTTGATATAATTCTTAGCCATTCTTGCCGATTTTCCGTCGGCTGATTTAAGCCATCCGAGTATCGTGTCATTGTCGTGCGTGCCTGTATATGCGACGCAGTTCACGGGATAATTGTGACTGAGGTGCATATTGTCCGAGCCCTCTTTATTAAAGCCGAACTGCAACACTCTCATTCCCGGGAAGCCTGTATCGCTGAGCAGTTTTTTCACGCTGTCGAATATATCTCCGAGATCCTCTGCAATGATATTCACATCGCCAAGCTGTGCTTTTATCTCGCTAAACAGCTTCATACCCGGACCCTGCTTCCATTCACCGTATTCGGCAGTCGAAGCGTCTGCAGGAATAGCATAATAGGTATCGAACGCACGGAAGTGGTCTATCCTCACCATATCAAAAAGCTTCATTGCGTGGTCTATCCTTGATATCCACCAGCTGTAGCCGTCCTTTTCCATCTCGTCCCAGTCGTAAAGCGGATTTCCCCACAGCTGACCTGTAGGTGAAAAATAATCGGGCGGAACTCCTGCCACAAGCGTCGGTCTGAGCGATATGTCCATCGTAAACAGATTGGGATCTACCCAGACATCGGCGCTGTCCATTGCCGCATATATCGGGATATCCCCGATTATCGAAATGCCGTTCTTATTGGCATATTCTTTCAGCTTGTTCCACTGAGTAAAGAACATATACTGAACAAAGCGGTGAAACTTGATCTCATCTATATTCTCTTCTTTAAAGGCGCTGAGCGCTTCGGGCTTTCTTGTCTTAAGGTCTTTGTCCCAGGTGAGCCACGAGCGAAGCTCATTCTTCTGCTTGATAGCCATAAACAGAGAATAATCCTCAAGCCACCAGCCCTGCTCCTGAACAAACGCAAGATATGATACATCCTCCTTAAAAGAGAAGAATGCCTTGTGCAAAAGCTCGTTTTTCTGAGCTATAACTTTTTCATAGTCCGTAGCAGACGGATCTTCTCCGTACTCTCTGCCCTTTATATCATCGGGAGTAAGCAGACCGAGCTCTACCAGTTCCCACAGGTCGATAAGCAGAGGATTTCCTGCAAATGCAGAGGGGGACTGATACGGCGAATCGCCGTAGCCCGTCGGATGTATCGGCAGTACCTGCCAATATTTCTGCCCTGCCGCCTTAAGCCAGTTAACAAATTCAAAGGCAGGCTTTCCAAGCGTACCTATACCCTCGTTTGAGGGAAGGCTCGTTATATGAAGTAAAACTCCGCAGCTGCGTTCAAGTTTCATAATTTCCGCCTTTCAAAAGCTGATTATTTCTCGTCGTTCATACTTGTTCTGAACGGTGCAACGGGTATGCCGTTACTTCCGTACAGAGTAACATCGCCGTAATTTGTCCAGAGATAACGGACATATTCGGGCTTTCTTACTTCATCGGACTTAACGCTTATCGTCTTGTCCTCGTTAATGACAGCTGTAGCCTGCTTGAATTCTTTATCGGCACCTGCTATCTCAAAGCCTGTTATGCCGTTTTCTCCTTTAACTTCAAAGCCCTGCTCGCTGTGCTCAAAGCTTATCACCGCTGTATCGCCGTTTACTGTCAAAGTTTTGAATATGGGACCGAACGCCTGTGTTTCTTTATCACCGTAAACATGGTGCATAGCCTGCAGGAAAAGTCTGTGTCCTACGGGTACCTTGTTCTTGGGGTGTATCTCGTTAAATTCGCCGCAGTCGAGTATTACTGCGATACCGGTATTCTTTACGGTTTTGAAGGTACGCATCTGCGCCTCTCTGATAAGGCACCAGTGCTTCCAGTCGGGATCGGCTTTATAACGGTGCATGGGGAGCTGTACAAACATGAACGGAAGCTCATCGTCGCCCCAGTCGTCTCTCCACAGCTGGATAAGCGATTTGAACAGTTTGAAATATGTTTTCGGTCTGTTATCGTCGGTCTCGCCCTGATAATAGATAAAACCTCTTATCGTATACGGACACACACGCTTTACCATACTGTCATAAAGCGCTGTTGCATGGAAAGGATTAAGCGGAGTCATGGGACCGGGATACTTGCTCACACCACAGTATGCCTGGCACTCGTCCCATGTGCCGTTGGGATGCGAAGAATAAAATTCTACCGACTTTTTCTGCCACTCTTCCTCATACTTAACATAGTCAAGATATTCTTTATCCATTTCTTCTCTTGATCTGCCGGCAATTGCATTGTCGTAATCGTCAAGATATGCCTTTAAATCGGCGTCACGCTCCAGCGATTCACGGCTCATCCAGTAGCTTGCGCTGGTGCCGCCCCCGTTACAGCCGATTATGCCGACAGTTACTCCGAGCTTTGCCGCAAGCTCTTTCGCATAGAAATACGCAACGGCGCTCCACGCTCTTGCGCTCTCGCTGTCAAAACAGCTCCAGCCCGTATTCTCTTCATCACGGAAGAATTTTTCATCCATATTGCAGTTTTTCTGCGTGTAGTAATAACGGACATTAGGCTCTTTGTCGTTGGCAAGATGATCCTTGCCGCCCGTACAGTTCTGAAGCTCAAGCTCCATATTGCTCTGTCCGCCTGCAAGCCACACCTCACCTATCATTACATTTGCGAAGACTATTGTATCTTCGCCGTCGCTGATTTTCATTTCATAAGGACCGCCTGCCTTCATAGCAGGGAGAACTACGCTCCACTTTTCGTCCGTAACTTCTGCAACGGCTGTATTTCCGCAGAATGAAACGATAACGCTGTCCCCGTTACTTCCCGTACCGAAAACTTTTACATTCTTATCTCTCTGGATAACCATATTGCTGCTGAAAACTGCAGCTGCTTTAAACTTTGCCATTGTTCTGTCCTTTCGCTTTTATCTTCTTTTTCTGCTTCTTCGTTTCTGATAAGCGCTGTCCGAGCTATCGTCTGCCGGACTTACCGCCTGCTTTTTCATAATTAAAGAAGCGTATTTTTCCTCATCCTCATTATCGGACAAGGTGTATTTTTTAGTCCATGTATATCCGCCGTCGGCGCATTTTTCAAAGGTAACCGTAACTTTCACGGAATGTTTGTTGCAATGCACTACCGCCATATAATTCATCGGCTTTACCCATACCAGCCGTCCTTTAAGCGTAGCGGGCTTTCCGCAGATGGGGCAGACATATCGGTTAAGAAGCGATGTTCTGGGAACGCAGTTCATCCTCGCTGTCTTAACATTTCCCTGCGATTTGTGGCAGATGCTGATAAAAGGATTTGCGTGCGCCATATCGACCTTTTTCTGCCATTCTATCTCTTTTGGTATATCCTTTATCTTTGTAAGCACAAGCGCCGTGTAATAAGCGTCGTTTATTGCGCTGTGATAATCAAGCTCCTGCTGTCCGACGCCGGTTATTTCGACCGCCGACTGAAGAGTTATCTGCGGACGGTCTATGTCGTACTGCCTTGTCATGATAGGCTGAAGATTGAACCAGCGAGGCATCCAGCTTATATCATATCCGAAGAAATCGCACTGCCCTTTAAGAGTAGGTATATCATCGGGCCCCCAGGTCGCTATAAGCGTTTTGCCGAAGCTGTCACACCATTTTCTAAACCGCAAAAGCACCTTGTCAAGCTCGTCCGCATCTTTAAGGTCGTTTTTAGAAATGCCTGTCAGCTTCTTTATCATGCCTTTTATTTCCGTATAGTATCTCGGTCTGACATACTCCGAAAAAGTGCTTTTGTTTATAACTCCGTCGGTCACGGCAACCGCACCGATTTGTATTATCTCCACCTGAAGCACCTTAGTGCCGCATATTCTCGTCTTTTCTTTGCATACAGGCTGACTCCATTCAAGGTCAAGTACGATATATGTCACCTGTGCGCCTCCCATCGTTATATAATAACACTTAAAGCCCCGCAATGCCTTGCGGGGCGCATTAGTCAGATCGCAACTTCTATCTTTTCATCAAAGTCGTGATATTTATAGTCTCTCAAAGTGAAGCTGTTCTTTGTGAATTTATAGAAATCGGTTATATCATCCACCACCATCTCAGGTGCAGGATACGGCTCTTTTTCAATAAGCCGCTTTACAGCGTCTATATGCCTGTCATAAATATGTGCGTCCGCAATTACATGAACAAGCTCTCCTGCTTTCAGTCCCGACGCCTTTGCGAACATAATAAGCAGTGCGGCATACTGGCACACATTCCAGTTGTTCGCAGTCAGCATATCCTGTGAACGCTGATTGAGTATTGCGTTCAGCGTATCTCCCGCAACATTGAAGGTCATACTGTACGCACACGGAGCAAGTCCCATCTCGTGAAGGTCTTTGTGATTGTACATATTTGTCATGATTCGGCGGCTTGCAGGATTGTTCTTAAGGTCAAAAAGGACTCTGTCTACCTGGTCAAACTCGCCCTCGGGATAAATGCTCTTCTGCCCCAGCTGCCAGCCGTAAGCCTTGCCGATAGTGCCGTTTTCGTCAGCCCATGCGTCCCAGATATGAGTCGAAAGATCGGCAACCCTGTTGCTCTTTTTCTGATATATCCACAATATCTCCTCTATCGCAGAACGGTAGAAGATACGGCGGAGCGTCATTACGGGGAACTCTTTTCTCAGGTCATAGCGGTTTACGACGCAGAACTTTTTTACGGTATGAGCAGGAGTGCCGTCCTCCCAGTGAGGACGCACCGTGCTGTCAGTATCCCATGTGCCGTTTTCAATAATATCACGGCAGTTTTCTATAAAATATCTATCGGCTAAACTCATTTCTTTTCCTTATAGCTTAAATTTTTGAAAGGAGCTTTGTTGTAGAGAAGTCAATATCTGCAAAGCTGCGGCTTTCAAACATATTGAGGCTGTCTATTCCGCTCATATTATATATCGATACGCCTGCGCTTGAAGCATAGGTCTTGACATTCTTGAGGAGCGTCTGTGCCTCTTCGGGATAATCATACTTCTTGTCGGCATTTACAAGCGCCTCTTCATATCCTGTTATCTGAGCGTCGTATATTCCGTCAAATCCGTAGATGTATATCTCCGAGAAGCCTTCATAAAGCGCAAGCTGTAATGCAATGTACAAATCGTCAATACGCCTTAACGCCTCGCTGTGCTGTGTCGTACCGAATGACGGAAGCTGAGGGATAAATCCGTTGCCCATAATGTTGAAATATGTGGGGCGCTTTGCAAACTTATCCTCAAATACCGTTACATTGCTTGCTACAAAGGTATCCATCGCCTCTATATATTTACCGTTTCCGAGATAATGCTCCGCATTTGAAAGTATGTACTGTGTGGGGCGCAGAGGAGTTTTTGCAAAATACTTGCATATACCGTTGTAGCTTATGCACTTTTCATTGAACAGCAGATTCAGCTCGTCAAGCTTAACTCCCTCTTTATAGCCTACTATAAAGCAGCGCTGACCTCTGAACTTATCCTTGCACTCTTTAAGCTGCGGTTCTGTGCGGCGCACATTCTTCTCCAGCTTGTTCTGCTCGGACTTATCCGCTATATTGAACTGTGAACGCTTTAACTTCATATATGTGCCGAGGAAGCCTACAGGCTGATTGATAAGGCAGTAGTCACGCTCGGTAAAGCCGTACTGCTGAAGGCGCTTTTCTATAGTCTGTGCGCTTCCGACACGGCCTGTCATGCCCTTTAAATACACCTCAAGCTCATCATAAGAAGAGGTAACCATTACATAATACGCCTTTGACATTCCTTTAAGCTCGGTGATACTGCGGATAGAGTTATCATCCTTGATGAGCGTACGCTCGTCGTTTGTAGCCATAAATGCAAGCTCGGGAACACGAACGCCCTTCTTTTTCAGCTGGGCAAGCACTTTTTTAAGTACTTCGGCATTAACGCCCTGTCCGTCACCGAGTATAACCAGCTTGCGCTGTCCGATGATCTCGATATTCTTTATTACCTGCTTCTTGTAATTCTGCGCCTTGAAAAACTTGGTGAGTTTTCCGCCGGTGAGAGAATCATATGTCATCATAAAGCGACCACTTCTCCTTTTTAATCAAAATCTTATTTTATCAGCCTTCGCTGAGTATGAACATATCGTATATGACCTTGATAGCCTTTTCAAAGTCAGCCTCGTGTATGCCGACAATGATATTAAGCTCGCTTGAGCCCTGATCTATCATCTTTATGTTGATATTTGCGTGTGAAAGTGCGGCAAAGATACGGGTAGCTGTACCTTTCTTTGACTTCATTCCACGACCAACGACAGCTATAAGAGCAAGGTCGTTTTCAACTTCGATATGATTGGGATTTGCAACCTGCTTTACACGCTCGACAAAATTAGGATGCTCGGCAAGCTCGTCGCTGTTTACAACGATATTCATTGTATCGATACCGGTAGGGATATGTTCAAAACAAATTCCCTCGTTATCCATAAGCGTAAGGATACGGCGTAAAAAGCCTATCTCGCTGTTCATCTCGTCCTTTTCAAGACATACTGCGCTGAAATGCTTTTTACCTGCGATACCGGTAATAATATGCTCGTTTGAACCCTCGGGCGCACTCGGAACTATCATTGTTCCCTTAGCGGCAGGATCGTTTGTATTCTTGATATTAATCGGGATCTGTGCTGTTCTTACAGGGAATATAGCGTCCTGATGAAGAACGGAGAATCCCATATATGAAAGCTCACGGAGCTCTCTGTAGGTGATAACATCTATAAACTTAGGATTTTCAACGATTCTGGGGTCTGCCAGCGCAACGCCGGGTACGTCTGTCCAGTTCTCGTATAGATCCGCCTTTATTGCTCTTGCTACGACCGAGCCGGTAAAGTCGCTTCCGCCTCGTGAAAAGGTCTTTATCGTTCCGTCGGGACGGGCACCGTAAAAGCCGGGAATAACGGCATTGGGATATCCCTCAAGGATAGATGCGAGAGAAGCGTCTGTAAGCTCTGCGTCAAATTCTCCCTTGCTGGTAAAAAAGATGGCTTTTGCCGCATCGATAAACTCATAACCGAGATAATTTGCAAGAATTATGCCGTTTAAGTATTCGCCGCGGCTTGCCGCATAGTCCTTGCCTGCTTTCTTGCGGAAATTGTCAATTATCTTCTCATACTCATCGTCAAGCGAAAGCGTAAGACCGAGATCTGCAATAATGCCGTTGAAACGCTCGGAAATAGGTGCAAACTGATTGTATGCGTTCTTTCCCTCGTTTGCTACGGCGTCATAGCAGGCATAAAGCATATCGGTTACTTTGATATCGTCTTTATAGCGCTTTCCGGGGGCGCTGGGGACTACATATCTGCGCTCCTTATCGCTTCTTATTATATCAGCGACCTTGCGGAACTGATTTGCGTCGGCAAGCGAGCTGCCGCCGAACTTAACTACCTTACTCATTGTGTTGTTTCCTTTCCTGGTACCGTTATCCTGCCCTTTTTTATTATATGGGGCTATATTCTATAATATTTTACCACAGTGAAAGGTAAAAATCAATAGATGAACGATATTTTCCGCCGCTATCAATGTTCAGTTGTCAATGATGGGTGACACTTTCTCTCAAAAAA
>Ga0129308_1003188_pt1 | contig 12246 bp, 6 predicted proteins | sample L827metagenome_FD_94440 | JGI IMG/M metagenome (GOLD analysis project Ga0129308, IMG submission 94440) | Ring-tailed lemur group fecal microbial communities from Wisconsin, USA - L827 metagenome | ecosystem: Host-associated > Mammals > Digestive system > Large intestine > Fecal | place: USA...
AGAACGAACAAAAGGGCACAGACCCTGTCACTCCGGACGCGGATAATACCCGTCAGGAAGTCATGATGACACTCAAAAACAAGTTGTCGGTAAAAACGGTGTCTTCTAAAGCCGGTGCCTCCGTTACCCCAGGTGCCGCAGCCGCCAAAGCAACCGGTACCCCGACGAAAGCCGCTCCCCCCATCGCCACCGCTGCCGAAAACGCCATTTCGACACTCGACGTATACGTGTTCGGGGCGACGCAGGAGAACGGAGACTACACCTTCCTCGAACGCTTCGCATACCGTGCCGACGCCAACGACAAACTGCCACAGGGTGCCACCGAACTGCAACTGAATGCCACCGATGCCGAAGGCAAGGAGACCACCGGACTGCTCAAACTGAAAAGAGGGCTCTTCGTCAAACTATACTGTATCGCCAACGATACCGCACTGGTCGACCCCATCGGCAATAAAGTGATCAAACCCGCAGACTTCACCCCCATCACCTTTACCGAAGGGGACGGCGGCATTCCCCGATTGGCTACCGAAGGCACGCCCGGTGAAAGTACGTTCGTTACTTACCATACACATCTCCTGAGCGCAACCGTTCCGGCCGACACACTGGCTACGCCCCTCGCCATGGCAGGCGCACTGACCACGCCGCTCGACCTGACCGACCCGGGCAGTGCAGCACGACTGCAGGCAGGGATACGTCTGACACGTCTCGTAGCTCGGTATGATATTAATAACGAAGTGGGAAGTTCCCACTTCGTTATCGAGACTGTCTCGATCGGCAATGCACGACGCGGTTCCGCCTATTTCCCCATACGTCCTTACGGCGACACGCCACAGGCACAACCCGGAGAACTCATCACAAGCCCTGTACGCCGCTTCTACGGAGAAAAAGCCAACAAAGGATTGCAGACTGGAGCTTTCTACTCCTACCCTGCTCCACAAAAGGATAATGCTTTCTTAATTCTTAAAGGTATGTATAAAGTGAACGAAACAGAATACAAAGAGGTGTCTTACCAGGTGCCTTTCACCCGACAGAACAACGACGGGACGGCCACTCTATTCGAGATTGCCAACAACCACCGCTATACGCTGGCTATCACCGCAGCAGACCTCTACCACCTCGACTGCAACATTTCCGTTGCAGACTGGGCGGACGACGGCATCATCGAATTCAACCCCAACGAAGACGACAATGAGCTACTCGTTTCCATTCCCGACGCATTCAAGGGCGACACTAAATACGATCCCGACACACGCTCCGTCAGCATGTCGCTAAAACCCGGAAGCAATTTCGAACTCGAAACCACCGCTTCATCTAACCTGATGGTGGAGAAAAAATACGTGGGAGGACTGGCCGCACAGCAGTACGACTGGCTCGAAGTCTCAAAACCGGACGTCTCCACAAAAACGGCGTTAAACTTCGCATATACATTCTCTCTCAAAGACGGATATACACTGGGACGTTATCCGCGTGCCGTACTGCGTTTCACCAATACCATGAACGGAGACGAGACGACCTTCTTCGTCGAGGCGGTAGCCGTTCCGCAGGCAGACAACACGACACAGCCCGGAGAAAACAACCCCAACAGCTTCGATGCTGAAAACCTGCAGGTAAACCTCTATCGCACGACCGGCAGTAAGGCGCATGTCCGTATCACCTGCCCCGACGGGACAGAGGTGGAAAGCAAGCCCGACTGGATCGACCTCGCCATCGACAAACAGAACGGTGCGGAAACAATCTATCTGCTCACGCTCAACGACCGCGACATCACAGGCGTCCCCGACGACAAAGGCACCGTCACTTTCCGCAACAAAAAAGCCAAAGAGCTCAAAACGGATATCACCGTGCAACTGCTCGATGCCGCCCTCAAACCGGATTTCAACACTCCTACGATCGACGGCACAAAGAACAGCTATGAAGCACCTGTCGGTGACACCCCGGCAAACGTCAATATGCAAATTTCGGACGCGAACAGCTTCGCTATCAGTTGCAGATCCATGCAGGGCATCGAGATCGGAATCGACTTCGACGGAGGGCCCGAATGGCTAAAAGCCGCAGGCGCGAACGTAACCAGGGCTTACAATGAGAATGCAGAACTCACCTTTTCACTTGACAACGCCAAGCTGGGAGGTGCGAAAAAAGCAACCGTCACACTCAAAAACAAGGTAGGAGGCAAAAACACGGTCTTCACCGTCTCGCCCGTATTCCCTGTCCCCACCGTCGCTTTTGTCAGCGGAAGCAACTCCCCGACGCAAAACACGATGTCGGGCACTGCTATTAAACTGTATCAGGTAACCGGTTCAAAGGTAAGCTTCAAAGCGAATGCTTTAGGCGGTACCTGTGTCAAGAAACTGACGGGCGATATCACCGTAACTGCCGACGATAATTATGCAGCAGAAAAAACGTATGTGGTCACCTGGAAAAGCGGGGCATCGGCATCTTTCGTTATTGCCAACAGATCGGACGAAACAAAGGAGACTTCCGCTTACAGCGTCAGTGCACCGGTTACGACGATTACGGCTACCGACAATCTGAATATGAATACATTGGCCAGCCAGAACGTGACCAATACGATCAACTCGCCCGAAGGATGTACGGCTACCGTGAACTGGGGCAGCGGCGGACAAGCCTGGTTCGATCTGAGTGCCACAAACTTCAATGCAAATAACCAGTCTCTCAAAATGACGACCAAAAGCAATATCACGACGCTGACGAACATACAGAAAGCGACCGTTACGCTGACAAACAAGATTACAGGAGGAGTTGCAAAAACCTTTACTGTAACACCGGTCTTTCAGACACCTACTGTTATACAAACTTCTTCTAATGCTAATACGTTGAATGGAGATGCTATCACAATGTATAAAGACCCATCTAGTCCTTCTTTAAACTCCTTTATTACATTACAAATTACAGCTATAGGTGGAAGTAGTATATCCGTAACCAACGGACTATCTGTTACAGGTGCTACTTCAAGTACTTCTGCTGTAACCTCATATACAGTGAAGGTTGTTTATAATACAAATCAAAGTAATGGAACAATAACCATCAAGAATAAGGATGCCAGCAAGAGTAAACAATTAAATGTAAATATCACTACCGCGCAGGTTATATACCCAGGGACTAATGAAGTAGCCACAGACGGTACTATCCGTTGGATTGGCCCCGTCATTAAGGAAGGTACATGGTATGATGCTACTGCTGTAAATATTTGTCCTGCAGGCTGGCGTGTCCAAGATTGGTTCGAGATCAAAAGTTTTGGTAAAAATGCTAACACTAAAGCGTTTTTAGATGCCCTATTAAAAAATGCAGGTCCAAGTGGAGAAGTTTGGGCTAGTTCCACTAATGAGAATGGAGAGGGATCTGTATTCGCAACACGAAGTTATGATCACTTTGGAAGCACTATACGGACAGGCGACAATAAATCAAAAATAAAATCAATCAGATGTGTTAAAGACAAATAGAATCAAACAAATTTATTCATTTCTCACACTCAAAAGCTATAAAGAATGAGATATCAAAAAACATTCTCGCAGGTCCGTCATCACCAAATGTCCCCTGCCCGCCCCAATAAACACCGCGTACTCGAAGCCTCCGGCTTCCTCGAATAACCGTACGCCGTAAACAAGAACAGCCGCCAGCGGGCGGCTAACGAAAACCAGGCTCCGGCCTGAAACGATCTTTGACATGATGGGATTGACAGGAAAAAGGTTCCACCTTTTTCAGTTGACAGTTGACAAGTGACAGTTGACAGTTAGGCTTCGCGATCGGATATAGAAAAATTGAGCTATCCATTTATAGCGACGGGAGTAACCTTTCCCCTCTTTGAGAGGGGGCAGGGGGTGTGTTATAGTTTCGGCATATAACTGGCTTTAACACACCCCTTATCCCCTCTCAAAGAGGGGAATGAGTTACCATCTGTCACTATTATCAATACAGATAAATAGCTCATTTCTGACAATAAGTGAAAACGAACAGTTAATAAGGTAAATTCTATTGACGATCTGACAAATTATCAATAAATTTACCGGAACTATTTAATTATGACTACAAATTTACCTCCAAAGAACTGCCGGATTAACTCAGCAGGAATTAGCAGAAAAGGTCGGTTTATTATGCCTTTGACTTCATTAAGCAGCAAAATACACCGATGCAAAAGAAAATCAAAATACAAAAAGCATTGTCTTTAATGAAAGAGTATTTCGAAAGCAAGAATCTTTAGTCTTTTTCCCGTCAATCGCATCTGTAACTTATAACAGATGCACCGATCGTTACGCAGCCCCCTGTCGGGGGTTGCGCGGCTTTTCGTGTGTCTGCATGTGAAATTGAAACGAATGAAACACTAGTATTAACCGGCCCGATGCCCAACCGCTACGGACCACAATTTTTTAACGAAATGGCAAATACGCTAAAAATCTGGACGGCACCATGTCCCGGGACGCAACTTCTTCGTGAGCGGAACCAACCTCAAAGTGGCAGGCGTGGGTGCAGGCAGCGACAGTGGCGAAGACGACAGACCGGTCATCGAATAATTCGGGAAGTGTGACTTCCCGGCACTGGGAAGAGGCACTTCCTAACACTGGGAAGAGACACTTCCTAGTACTGGGAAGAGCGACTTCCCCAAAAGGGTAAATATCAATTTTTCAACTAACAATATGTTTAATTAAAAAAAAACGAACATGAACGTAAAAAGTTTAATGTTGCTCCTCGCCCTCGCGGGATTGGGAGCAGGCTGTTCAGACGATGAAACATCCGGAGGCGGCACCAGCGGCATAGCCGGACGCTCCGAGTTACAGATCGTCTTCAGCGGAAGCGGCGAAAGCCAGTCGTACGACAAAAAAACGAAAGCGATTGCCACCGCCAAGGAAAACCAGATAGACGATCTTCAGATCTATCTGTTTGCATCGGCCTCCGAAGCCGGACCGTACTACTATCTGGAAACATGGCAGGACGGAACGGCTTACGACCCGGAACATCCGGAAAACACCAACTTCAAAAAGACGGAAGCAGGTACCGGTTGGAAAGCATCCCTCTACCCCAACGAATTGGGCGGAGTGCCTTACATCAAGCTCTTCTGTATCGCCAACAAGAACGTGGCGGGCGTACTCGCTTCCGACAACGCCACACCGTCGCAAACAACCGACGAGAAATTCTACAAGGAAGACGGCGCTACGGAAATCCTGACTGCCCTGACTCCCGTAACAACGAAACAGAACGCCGACGGTACTTACACCGTTACCCCGGGTACTACCGAAGCTGATTTCATCGCCAGCTACACCAAAGTACTGGGTGCAGCAGCCGACGGTGTGATCTCCACCCCCTTGCTGATGACCGGACAGGGAAAGACCAAGATCAGTGGCAGCGTGTCGAAAGTAGACATCGACCTGACCCGCATAGCGGCTCGTTTCGATATCGACAACACCACCTCGAAGTCGAACCTGACCATTAAAAAGATCACCCTGGCACAGGGGCGAAAGACAGCTCCGCTATGGGGGGGAAAACTCACCGTGGTGGAAAAAGCAAACCTGGGAACCGATGCGCTGATCGCACAGAAGTACGAAACGGTAGACTTCGAGAAGCTGACGGGCGCCAACCAGGGTGTTACCGAAAGCTCCCTCTACGTCTACCCCACGCTGGCGACCGACGAAAGCTACCTCATCCTGGAAGGTACCTACAAGAGCCCGGTCAACTCCAGCCAGGTTCCGGTCACCTACCACGTGCCGATCGTACGCACACCCGAAGACGGCGACAAAGGCGAGTATATCGCTATCAACGCCAACAACCGCTACTGCCTGCGTATCACCGACGTAACGCTGAGTAACGTATACGGTACCTTCGATGTAGTAGACTGGACCTCGGCCGGCGGTATCACCATCCGTCCCGACAACGACGCACCGGTATTTGCCGGCGAACCGGCTTTCAAGGGCGCCAACAAGCCGAAAGACCTCAACGCCCTGAACCCCGAAGCAACCACCTTCGATTATGAAGTGACAGGCGACGCAGACGGTAAAGGCGAGTTCTCACTTGAAATTGCTGCAACAGGAGCCGTTCGTTGCGAAAAGGAAACCGTGTCGAACACCAAAGCCGGTGAAACCGATTGGCTTACCATCTCGACCGACAAGACCGAAGAACGCGACGGCGTATGGTACACCACCTTCAAGTTCGAATACACCAACTCCATCGGACAGCAGCCGGTAGCCGTACATTTCATCAACGAAACAGCTTCTTACGACCCCGCCCTGTGGACAACGATCAACTTCTACGGACCGAAGGCCGTTCCGTCGTTCGCCCTTGTCGATAAAGGCAATTCGAAAGGCAACACGACCGAACTGACCGATGGCGATCCGAAGAAACCGACCGCTACGATCTACTCTGTCGACGGCAGCTACGTTACATTCGACATCACCAGCATCGAAGGTGTGGAAGTGGATGCACTGACAGGCTACAAGGCTGAAAAGATCGCTACGAACGGATTCGTACACACATTCAAGATTTCTGTAGACGCACAGGCTACAGCCGCAGGCGGAAACATGATATTCAAGAATGCAGGCGACCCGACTAAGACAACGACACTGACAATCAAGAAAGCCGATCCGAGCCTGAGCGTTGCGAAAGGTGCCGATGCCAAAGCGGCTATCGACTACGTGCCGGGAGCTGAAACTCCGTTCGTTACAACCGGTACATTGCAGGTAGACCTCGACCTTCTGGCTAAGGGAACAGCCAGCTTCAAGGTCAACTCACCGCAGGGACTGACTGTTGCCAGCCTGGATTGCCCGTGGCTGACTATCACCCAGGTTCACGAGTGGAACGACAGCGACGATAATCGCTATACCGAATATGAGTTGAAACAGAAAGACGCGCCGACCAATACGGACGACTTCAAGCTGTCCTTCACCAGCGCACTGGCGGAACAGGGCATCGAAGCTCCGGGATTCACGTTGACGTTGAACAAGGCTTACAGCAAGCCGAAAATCGTGCCGAACATAGACCCGATAACGTATCCGAACAGTAAGTTCAACGATGAATCACCTCTCGGATATCCGTATGCCGTGACAGCTACTATGTACAAAGTAAACAACAGTGTTATTTACTTGCAGATGGAATGTCCGGAAGATATGAGTGTAGCATCGTCCGATGCCAACGTAACAGTAGAGAAACAAGGTGATACGAAGTACTACAAGATCACGGTAACCAACGCAGCGTCAGCAGCCGACAAAGTAACGATCACAGCATCGAACGACAAGGATACCGAACGTAAAGCAACCGTTACATTGACACTGATCGATCCGACGATCAAGCTTGAAAACCCGGCAGGCGGCGTTGCACCGACACTGGCAGGAACAACAGTCACACTCCCGGGTTCTTATGCTCAATACAGTGTTTCCACATTTGATATTGTGGCGCCGAAGGGCTCGACAGTGACCTGTGCAAGCAGTACATGGTTCACTTGCACTCCTGGCACTGCAACGATCGATGCCAGCAAGAAACAGTCTATCACATTGATGGGAGCCGACCAGACAACGACCGACGATGTAACAATCACCGTCCACAACAGCGTAACAGAACTGGACGAAACGATCACCGTTAAAAAAGAAGTGGCAGCACCCTGATAAAACAATGCCCTTCCGGTGGCAAACCGGAAAATGATTTTATAAAAGCTCTTTGACATGATGCAATCGATTTTCAGAAAAGAATATTATCTTTGCTGCTGTAGTAATTAAAAATATTACAGCTATGACAACAATCGAATTGGAAGCTCGTAAAGCTATGTTGGTAAAGGAAATACTGACAGACATCAACAGTGAAGAAATGCTGGATAAACTTGCCGATTGTCTGAAACGGCTCAAAAAAAGAGCTATCGGATTACAAGTCGCTCCTTGTCAATATACCCGTGATGAGATGGAATCTATTTTACTGGAACGTGAAAAAGAGACCCATTCCTACACACAAGAACAGGTTAAAAAGGAAATGAAAAATCTAATCGCTTCGTGGAAATGACTATTTCATGGAAAGACGGAGCCTTAGACGACTTCAAACAAATCACAGCCTGGTATTATAACGACAGGAACAGCCAAGCCGCAGAAAAGTTTATCGACAATGTTTTTCACTGCATCGAACTTCTGACTCAAAACCCATTAATGGGACATCCGGAGGAATTTTCTACGAAAAAACTTACCGGTTATCGTTCGTTGGTTATTCATCCTTATTATAAGATAGTCTACAAGGTTAATTCAAACAACACTTTGGATATTACAGCTATCTGGGACTGTAGGCAAAACGATAAAAATCTCATTAAGTCATTAGTAAGATAATCTTCTTCTGAAAATTGATTGTATTCATTTCAAATGAGAAATTGAATAACAATTAATTAAGAAGATTATGAATATAAAACATCTATTACCTCTTTTCGCTGCCGGAGCATTCCTTTTTGCCTCCTGCACGGAAGAAAATGAGGTATCCGGCGGAACTACGACCGATGGAACAGGCACCGGAGACGATGCCGACCGCCAGGAAGTTCTTGTCTCGCTGAAAAACCAGCTCGTCCTGCAAAAGCCGGAGACAAAGGCCGAAGGCGACCCGATAGCCACCGAGGAGGAAAACTATATCCACTCGCTCGACGTCTATGTTTTCGGTTCCAAAGAGGAAAACGGAGACTATACCCTGCAGGAGATACATTATTACAGAGACGACGCCTCTACAGTGACGATCCCCGGCGTAGAAACCTACAGCTTCAACCTGACCAACAGTGCCGACAACAGCGGTATCACCACCGGTCTGTTGAAACTCAACAAGGGACTCTTCGTCAGACTATACTGTGTGGCCAACCGTACAGAAATGTACACCACATCCGCCGACGGGACAGTCAGCAAGTATACCGACTTCAAGTCGCTCGTCCAGACCGCTCCCGGACAGGACAACAACCTGATTACCGCCGGTACCCCCAAGGAAGCCGACTTCAAGAAGTTGCATATCAAGCTGATCGACCCGGCGGCCATTGCCGACCCGACTGAAAACGATATCCTGGCCTCGCCGCTACCCATGTCGGGCGCTTACACGACACCGCTCGACCTGACCGACTTCGGCAGTTCGGCACGTACGCAGATCGGCTTCAAGCTGTCGCGTATGGTTGCCCGCTTCGATATCGTGAACGATGCCGCCAAGTCTAAATTCACCCTCGAGAAAATGTCGATGGGGAACGGACAGAAAGGGGCTAAGTTCTTCCCGATCGAGACTGTCGGCACCAAGGCAGCCGACCTGATCACGTATCCCGAACGCGAAGTGTCTGCCGATACGCAAAAGGCTACGGATGCGGATGCAGGAACGACCAACCTCACCAAAGGCGCTTTCTACGCTTATCCCAGCCCGAAGGACGACCACGGCTACCTGATGCTGAAAGGCAAGTATGCCGTGAACCAGACGGAAAGCAAGGACGTTTCTTACCAGGTTCCTTTCCAGCAGATGGTAAACGGCATCGGTACCTACATCGAAGTGGCCTACAACCACCGTTACACCATCACCATCACCAAGGCCGACACCTATCATCTGGATGTAGACCTGAAGGTGGCCGACTGGGACGAAAAAGAAGTGATCGACCCTTACGAACCGGAAAACGATTTCGACCGGACGGAAAAGGTTGTACTCGAGGCAGCCGCCAGCACCGGCACATACGTGCTCGACAACGGACAAATCTCCGTTTTGCCACAGGACGGTAGCAAGTTCTCCTTCAAAATGGGCTCGAACACCGACTTGACGAGCGAAGTGATCTACAAATCGCCGACAGCCGCCAAATGGTTGGTTGCAGACGGGGAACCGGCAGTCGCCAGCAAAGCGGCCTCGCAGGAAACGACCTACAACTTCAAGGTAGACAAAGCAGCCTTGGAGGCAGCCGTAACCGCCGGACAAAAGCTGGAAGACATCACCATCCGCCTGAGCAATCCGGCCAGCGGCAGCCGCAAAGAGATCAAGGTGATCGCCACGCAAGGCCCGACTGTTGCTTTCGTAAGCCAGGAGGATAACTACAACACCTTCGATCCGGCCAAACTGATAGCCTACATTTATAATGTGGACCTTCAGACAATCAAGCTGAAGGTGGATGCCGAAACCCGCCTGACGAACCCGGCAGACCCGGAAAGTACTACTATCACCGGTAGCTCGGCCACAGTAGACGAAAGCAACGCTTGGTTGACAGCCAGTACCAACGTGACGGAAGCCAGCGGCGACTACACCCTGACTGTCGACGGTACAGGTGAGGTAGGCAATGAAGGCACAATCGTTTTCGCATCTGAAGCTTCCAAAGCAAAGACAGCCGTAAAAGTGATACTGAAAGACCCGAGCATGACGCCTCTGACAGCCGAAAACTTCAATGTTGACGGTGTAGACAATACGGTAAACATGACGGCTGGAAGCGGAAGCATTCCGCAGGTCAGCCTGACAGGACGTCTCAACAACTCGGTCAAGATCACCGTCACCTCTCCGGGAGGCGTAACAGCCGAAAAGACAGACGGTGACTGGTTGACAGTTGAAGCAGGCAAAAGTACGAAAACTGCCGACGGTAAGATGATGCAGACCGTCATCACGGCAAAAATCACTGATGCCACTGGTATGGCGGATGCCGCAAAGACTGACGGTGCGTTCACTATCACCAACTCGCTCGACAAGAAAACCCAGAAGATCGAAGTGAGAACGTCGGTTCCTAAAGGACCGGAGTTAAGCATGAAAAAGATAGAAGGTAATCTGAATGATATGGGCCCGTATAGCGGAACGATTTTTAATTCTATCGGACAAACAATCACGATAATAACCAGCGAACCGAGTTCTATTGTTGATACCAAAAACGCTGATAACTTTGACTACCCGACTGAGAAAGCAAAGGAACATACTATTACCGTGAAGAGTTTAGCAGATGATCCGGATAATACTTCTCCTGAATTTACCTTCCTTGGCGATGGAGGAGGCAAGAGCAAGATAAAATTCTCAATGCTAGTTCCGAGGGTTTATAATGCCGGGGTTGAAGACGCACCGAAAAACATCACCTACAAACCCGTATACGATACCGAACAACCTGCTAAAATAATAGACATAACAATAACCGACCCGACAGAGGATGACACCTTCACTTTGAAGGCGACTTCCAACGCGGGTGCCATAGTCGATACGGAGAAAACTTCTGATTGGCTGACCGTTGAAAAAACGAGTGAAACCATTGACATAAGTCAAAGCATACCGGGCAAGACTGTATTCACTGTCGGTATTAAAGCCGATACAGATCTGAGTACACCTACTGACGGTCTAATCGTGTTAAAGAGCACGATAGAAGGCGGTGAGGAGAGAACAATCGGTGTGGTTACAAAGATCACTGCTGAGCCGACACCTGATCCTGCTCCTGATGCCGATCCCGATACCGGGTCCGGAACTGGAACTGATCCGGAGACAGAGCCTGCTATGTAAACGGATGTTTATCCATGAGATAAATTGATTTAAACACCGAAGGCCCGGTGAGCAGCTTTTTTGCCGGGCCTTCTTTACAAACAAAAACGAATAAACGATCATCTGGTTATGAATAAAACTGAATTCAAAAATAAACTTGCCGAGCGTCTGGAATTACCACAGTACGTATCAAACGATATTATCGACGCCTGCCTGGAAATCATCTCCCAATCCCTGCAAAACGGTGAGAACGTCACCCTGCAAGGTTTCGGTATCTTCACCCCCTGGCAACAAACCGAACGTCAGGGACGAAATCCCCGCACCGGTGAAGGCTGCATGATCGCTCCCCGCGTCAGCGTCAAATTCAAACCCGGCAAATACCTGCTGAAAAAACTGAATAAAAACTAAAAGGAGGGTAGCAATACGCCCCTCTCCCAGCCACCCCGGGATGGTATCCCGGCTTTGTTCCGCTTCGTGGGCGGAGATGGCTACTGAATAAATAATTAAAAAAGACTGAATATGTTGTACGCTAAGTTTACTATCGGATGTCTCGCTGCCGCCTTATTTCTGGGCGGGTGTACGGAAGAGGCAGAACAAAAAGATACGGGGACGGACCCGGTGGACCCGGACGCGAACAATACCCGCAGGGAAGTGATGATAACTTTAAAAAACAAGTTATCGGTAAAACCGGTGGCATCGAAAGCCGAAGCCCCCATCGCCACGGCAGCCGAAAACGCCGTTTCGACACTCGACGTATACGTGTTCGGGGCAACGCAGGAAAACGGCGATTACACCTTCCTCGAACGCTTCGCCTACCGCGCC
>Ga0129308_1003190_pt1 | contig 12238 bp, 10 predicted proteins | sample L827metagenome_FD_94440 | JGI IMG/M metagenome (GOLD analysis project Ga0129308, IMG submission 94440) | Ring-tailed lemur group fecal microbial communities from Wisconsin, USA - L827 metagenome | ecosystem: Host-associated > Mammals > Digestive system > Large intestine > Fecal | place: USA...
TATCGCCTGGGCCGCAATGCTGTTAGTACCCGGCCAGACGATTCCCACCGAGAACCCGCAGACGGCACAGCCGATCAGCCCAAGAATCGGATTGTGGGTAAACGCAGCCACAGCATAGCACCCAATACACAAAATGGCACTTCCCATCATCATCTTCTTAAGCGGAATCTTCTCACTGTATTTTCCGTAAAGCGCCCGCGCTGTTCCCATGAAAACGGCAAACGCGCAAGGGCCGGCCAGATCTCCTATCGTTTTTGATACCTGAAGACCTGACTCGGCAAACGCGGAAGCCCACTGACTCATCGCCTGCTCGGAGGCCCCGGCACATATCATCAGGATCATAAACAGCCAGAATACCTTCTGTTTCACCAGTGCACCCATGGAAAGCTTCTCATGTTCACCCACAATCGGATAAATCGGCACAATGGAAAAATAGAACACATTAACTAACGGCACGATCGCCCATACATACGCCAGAGTCCGCCAGTTTCCTATTCCAAATACCCGGAAAAACAAGGTGGATGCCAGCACCACAAATACATGACCCCAGCAGTAGAAAGAATGCAGAAGGCTCATGGCCGCTTCTTTTTTCTCTGTCGGACATGCTTCCACGATCGGACTGATCAGAACCTCAATAATCCCGCCGCCGATGGCATAGCACACTACTGCCAGCATAATGCCCGCATAGGCATTTCCCAGAACTCCCGGGAAAAGTGCCAGACCGGCAAGGCCTATGGCCGAAAAAACATGTGCCGCAATAATCGAGCGGCGATACCCGATTCCGTCAATCACTTTGGCGGACACCAGATCTACGCAAAGCTGTACCAGAAAGTTAATCGTCGTGATCAATGTGATTTTATCCAACGTCAGCCCATAATCTGACGCAAAGGTCAGGAATAAAAGCGGGGCAAAATTATTGACGATAGCCTGCACGATGTAGCCAAGATAGCTGGCATAAATTGTGTGATTGTAGTTTTTCTTAATCGAAGTCAGCATACTCATTTTCCTCTTCTATTTTGCTAATTCTTCCAAAATTTCCAACTTTTATAGCATAGCACAGCTTACCCCGATATTCAATATGAAAATCCCAAGAATCAATTTCCTTATAGTTTGTCAGCCCAATATCCCACTGCCTCCTTTAAAAATTCAGCACACCCCGGGACTTCGCTGTCATAATATTCTCGAAATCTCACATCCGCAACATACATCTGCACAACTTGCTTATGTGCTTCCTCCGAATACTGTTTCCAGCTTTTCCCCAGCCATTCTTTGTGAAGCCACGCGATTTCCTTTGCTTCCCCGCTCTTTGGGCTTACGTTCTGCTGAACACATTTCCTTAATCCTGCCAGAATTTCCTTCTCAAGCTCCTGAAACCTTTCCCATTCTTCTTTTGACATATCAAGGATCTTTCTGTTCGATTCCTCCACCTCTTCCTCTCCATACTTTCTGCGGATCTCAGCTCCGTATCTGGCTTCATTTTCACGCACAGCCTGCTCTTTCCATGCTTTAAATTTTTCCTGATCACTCATGATGCATTCTCCCTTCATTGACAATATCGTCTGTTTCACTGTCTGAATCAGCAAATCCACACGGGCCCTCTGCCTCTCCAGCTCCCGAAGGTGCTCCTCCATGGCGTTCATAATATCAAACTCTTCCTCATATAGAATTTTTCGTATACTTTGCAGATCAAAATTCCGCTCCCGGTAAAACAAAATCTGCTGCAGGACTTCCAGCTCTTTTTCGCCGTAAAACCGATACCCCGCCTCTGTGACATACAGTGGTTTCAAAAGTCCGATTTCATCATAATAACGCAGAGTGCGCGCGCTCACTCCTGCCAGCTCCGATAATTTCCTGATACTATACTCCATGTATCTTACCTCCTTCGGCAAGTTCAGCATACATCTTTCCGCAGCGTCAAAGTCAATAAGAAAAATACATTTTTCATCAAATTCCCATGAAACAAAACTTTCCCCGGTACGAACCCCGGAGAAAACTATGCCAATAACTCTGCCACCAAGGCTGCGCCTTTTTTCAGTTCTTCTACGATCGTATACTCATTTGTGGAGTGTACCTGGTACATACCGCACGACAGCACGATTCCGTCGATACCATGCTGTACAAAATTATTATTGTCACTTCCCCCAAAAGTACTAACCAGTTTGGGTTCAATTCCTAATCTCGCGCAGCTCTCCTGAAATCTTTTTACAACAGGCTGGCTCTCATCCACTCTATAGGCAGTAATCTCCACCCTCTCCTCAAAGTCGCAGGATGCGCCCAATTCTTCCGCGCTTTGCACAAATACCTTTTTTGCCTGTTCCACACATTGCAAAACCCTCTCATGATTATAACTCCGTGCCTCACCGACACAGGTGCACACCTCAGAGACGATATTAAGTGCCTCTCCTCCGGAAATCGTCCCGATATTGAGTGTCGTCTCCCCGTCCAGTCTTCCCTGTCTGATACCTGCGATTGCTCTGCTCATCGCCTGGATCGCATTCGTTCCTTTTTCCGGCTCGAATCCTGCATGTGCCGCTCTTCCACGCATAACAGCTTTAAAGGATACGATGGAGGGCGCCTGAAGAACCGCGCTTCCAATTTCGCCGCTCATATCCAACACGTAGGCTTCCCTGGATTTGATCTTGCTAAAATCAAACACGTTCGTTCCCTTGGCGTGAGCCTCCTCCCCTATGGCAAATAAGATTTCAATACCCCGATGAGGTTTCTCTGCTTCCTGTATGTATCTGACTCCTTCAAAAATCTCAACAACTCCTGCCAGATCATCCGCTCCCAGAACCGTATCGCCCCCGGAAAGGATTCTTCCATCTTCACAAAATACAGCTCTTTTCCCCTTTCCCGGACTTACGGTATCCATATGTGCAGAAAACAAGACAGGCTCACCCGGCAAAGTCCCCGGCAAATACGCGTACAGATTTCCGGCATTTCCCCCATAACGCTCTCCCGCCTGGTCCTCCGTTACCTGAAATCCCAGATTTCTCAGCTTTCCTGCCAGACAATCCGCCATCTGCCGCTCTGAAAATGTGACTGAATCGATAGCCACAAGCTCTGAAAACTCTTTTTTTATTCGCTCCTCATTCACTGCCCAAGTCTTATTCATTCTATACACCTCTTCTATTAATAATCTTCACGAAACATCCCGGCTATATTCCGCAGGATATTTACCCACATTCGTAAAACACACGGACAACAACAGCACCCCCGCGGCATAAAGCATCATTTATCGAGCTTCCTTTCTATACAATAGCAATCTGTCGCTATATACACTAAACCTATCATTTTACTAAGAATTATAGTATTATCCTTTTGCTTAGTCAAGAAATTTTATGGCTTTCCTCACTCTTTCCACTAAACATTCAACAACAAGCAAAAAACGTGTCACATCTGCAACACGTTTGCCTGCCCTTCCATATTAAATTTTAAAATCCAATCCTAAAATCTTCTCAACCCGGTCACGTTTATTCTCATAAAACTCTTTTCGTACCGTCACAATGCTTATGCTGTCATACCCTAACTTATGGTAAAGTTTAAGCGCTGCTTCATTTCTTGGTACCACATCCATACACACAGCTATATACTGCTGATTCAATTTTATAAGTTCTTCTGCCATTCGGATCGCTGTCACTGCAATTCCTTTGCCCCTGAATCTCTTATCAATGAAAATGTCCTCAATCCATGCCACACAACTCCCGCGATAACCCAAATGAAGGAATCCCACTTGTTTTTTTCCATTTCTTATAATATAAAGTTCATGTCCGGGCACTAACCAGGTTCTTAGAGTTTTCTCTGCTTCCTTATAATCTTCATCGCCTGAATCCTTCATTCCATGAATCATAGAAGCATGAAATCCATAAAACTCCGCGATCCATTCAATAATCACACTTTTATCTTTGCACTCATAGTCTGTCAGACAGATTTCCAGAGATTCAGACATTCTTTTGCCTCCTTCTGTCACTTTACATTCCAAGCCCATTGTTCTCTTCCTAAACAATCACCGAATCGACCTCTTTCTTCAATTCCCGCACCCGTTCCAGAGGAAGACCTGTACGTTCCGCGATAATGTGTTCATCCAATATCCCCAGCAAATTCTTTGCAATCTCTTCTTTTTCTTCGCTTCGTCCTTTATCCACCAGTTTCTCTCCTAATCTCGTCATACTGATCTCCTCCACAATTTCGTCCATATCCATCGCATCTAAAAATTTATCTGCCATAACATACAACACCACCTCGATTTTTTCAATATCTATGGAATCTACCGTTACCGCCTTCCGGGTAATCTCGTATCCATATAGCCATCCTTTCCGCAAACTATATAGAGAAACTATTTATTTATACTATATCAAAATCCGATATTTCAGACAATACCTTTCTGTATGCATACCTTCGCCGCCTTCTTCCCCGATTTTACTGCCCCTTCCATCGTTGCAAAAGATGACGTCCGTGTATAATCTCCTGCCAGCACAAGCCCGTCTATCCCTGTATCCTGCTTTGGCCGTAACTTCTGATTCCCTTTATCGAGAGAATAAAAATCATTCTCCTCCACCACTTTTCTTGCATCCAGAATGTGTCCCTTTATATGCACCCCCAGCATCCCCATTTGTTCTGTCACAATATCCTTAAGCTCTTCCGTACTTTTATCCACATATTTTTCGGGATTTCCGAGAATCACAGAAAGTCTCCCCGCTTTTCCCCGGAATGTGCTGCGGGACTGTTCCGCAAAACTTGCCATATCCGTCCCCGGGCCAAATGTGGTGATGTCTTTGCCCAGCGCCGGCTCATCCAGCTCCATCTGTACCGTGGCTGATGACATAGTGGGAAGCCGGAAGAAATCTTTCAATTCTTCCCTTTTCCTAAGCGGCTTTAGAATCTCTTTTGCTGCCGGAAGTGTCGCCGCTATAACCGTATGCCCGGCACGATATTCTTCTCCTTTTTTCGAGAGCACCCCGGTCACTCTCCCATTTTCCAGCAGAACGCTCTCTATCGTTTCCCCGAAACGAAACTCTCCGCCAAGCTCCTTCACCTTCCGGACAATAGGATCGCACATCACCTCTGTCATCCCGCCAAGATATGCTCCAATCCGCATTTTATAGAATTTCGGAATGGCCGGGGCAAAAAGTCCGAAAAACGCATAGGCAGAATAGTGATCCGGAGACATGAAGAAAACTCCGGTACTGAGGGGCTCCAGAATCAGGCGCTGAGCCCTGTCTGTCACATGGTGCCGCCTGGCATACTCTTCCACCGTATAGTTGTCCAGATGATCTGAAAAAATGTAACTCAGAAATCCGCTTAAGAAGAAAGGAATTAAAGAAACTTTATCGCGTGCACTTAAGGTATCCCTGTTTCCCAAAATTCCACGCAGTGTTTTCCAAGGGCCGAAAACCGGAGCCAAACCCAGCACCACTTTCCTATTTTCATGTTTTACCAAAATCTCCGCCGTTTCCTCCCAGGTAACCATATCCCGAAGCTTTACACCGCACCTCCTCATAAGTGCAGGAAGCGCAGAATAATATCCGATATAACGGTGAAGCCCGGACTCCACCTGCATCCGCTTTTCCCCATACTCTTCATCTACAAAAGAGGACGTCCTGCCTCCCGCGTATGTGTGCCTTTCCAGTACCAGCACCCTTTTCTTCTTTGCCGCCAGGTAGTACGCACAGGATAACCCGGCAAGCCCCGCTCCCACGATAACGACATCATACTCTTTTGCATCACATTTTCCCATATTCCGATTCCTTCCTGATTCAATATTCCTGGTAAACAGCAAAAAACTTTATCATTATCATGCCAAACTTACTGGTTTACATACATTTTCTATGACTCTTCCGCCAAAATTTTTATTCTCTATTTCATACACTTTCTTAGCCCAGCCGCTCCACCAGCAGCCAAAACCTCTCATCTTCCCGCAGAAATGCATATTCCTCTGCGTCCGTAAAGCTTTTCCTCAACACGTCTTTCATTCGTTCATTAAATGTTCCTGCTCCCTCCGGCAAATCCAAATGCCTGCAGAGCAGATCCTCTTTCATATTCCTTGGCCTCTCAATCCCCTCAAGCATCTGTTCCATAGCTGTAAGCCCCGCTTCTTTATCCCTCGTCTCAGATGCCACCATAAAATCCAATATATGATAGTTGTAACGCGGAAGCCCCATTATCTCCGCCAGGCCCCGATAGACTGCCGCATATTTTCCTGCTGTCTCATAATCCTTCTCTCTGCAGGCACATACGGTTAATTGCTGCAGGACGCATTCTATATTTGCCTTCAAATATTGCAAATACTTTTCAAGACAAATATAGGCCTTTTCTGTCTCGTTCTGTGTGCGATAGAGCATTGCCTGCATCAAATGCTTATCAAAGGAATGATCCGGCACACCATCCAGAAGTTTCTGTGCTTTTTCATACTCCTTCCTTCTCTCACATTCAACCACCAGAAACGGGAGCGCCGCATCACGAATACGCTGCTCCTTGCTTTCTGCCGCAAGTTCAAGCCATTTCCTGATAGATTCCCGGCATTCCTCCGTCTCTTCTGCCTGATACATCAGCATCCCGCCATAGATCGAGACGGCAAGATTCAGCGCCAAAAGCTCACTGCCCGGATATTCCTCCATCCAATTCTTTGCCTGGGAAAATGCCTGCTCAAATTCTCCTCTGCTCATCATGTCACTGAGCTTTTGCACCATCACCCCGACATCCTTCTCCGTCAGTTCTTTCCGGAACGCAAAAAGGGTATCCATATCAATGTCCAGAGCTCTTGCGATCGGTGCCAGAAGCGCGATATCCGGATAAGAATTTCCATTCTCCCATTTATTCACCGCCGGCGCGGATATCCCTATCATCCCGGCAAGCTGCTCCTGAGTAAGCCCTTTTTCCTGTCTGTATTTTCTTATTACTTTTCCAATCTCCATAAAAATCCTCCTTATTCTGGTACGTACCGGTACGCATTTCACTTATCTTGTACCATTTTGATAGAGGCGCCTTTACTATCTCCATTATACCAACTAAAGAGGATTTTACAATTCACCCCGTAGTTAACTTATATTTATATTTATTAACTATTGCTCATATCATCAGTTAAGACAAAGCTTAAATTCCATCCCCAAAACAGATACTCCCGCACTACCTCACATGAAACCCATACTCACTCACCACCGGAATCGTAAGCTCCGCCACATAATCAATTCGGATAAAACTCCGCGTCCGCAGCTTCTGCACCAGCTCATCCAGCATCTCTTTCGTCCCCTGCGCCTCCATGACCACCGAGCCGTCCCACTCGTTCTTTACCCATCCGGTGACGCCAAGCCCCTGGGCAAGATACTGGGCACTGTAACGAAAACCTACTCCCTGGACCCGACCGGTAAATACATATTGCTTTCTAATCTGTTCCATCAATCTCCCTCCACGTCATCTTCCAAAAAACGCACATACATGTCCTCTCGAAACGATTTCGTGCTGTCACTTGAAAAGAAATAATCTGTGATATCCTGAAACTTAATTTCAGGCTCATCGGAATACACCAGATATGTACTGTCTGACGCCGCGTTCGGGTGCCTTCCGGTCATCACCTGACGATACGGATACACTCTTCCGTTCTCTGCCAGAAATCCCTGCTGCTTCCCGTTCTCTCCCCTGCCTTTCACTTGAACTCTTTCCGTTTTGGCGCATTTTTCTTTTTTCACATATAGCCTTTCCGAACTTCCACCCTCCTGCAGGGCTGTTTCCACGTCCACTATACTCGGATTTTCCTCCATCGCTAAGACAGAAAAGACCGAATCATATGCATCTCCGGGAATCTTTCCTATCACAGTGCTCTCATATGGGAACACTGTCCCATTCGGCGCGATCGTCCCCTGCTCTGTTTCGTCAAGCGCTTCATAAAACGGATGTGCGTACTGGAAATCCTCCTCAAAAAACGCCTGCAATGCCATTTCATCTCTCGTAAATGTCTGAAGGTTATCCACCCCGAGAGCTTCCTTCGCCTGCTCCACGCTCCAGCTAAAATGCCGCTCCCCTTCCACACCGTCTGATTCTGCCGGATAAGTCCACTCAATACTTGACGCATTCTCAATCATCATCAATAATACCGTTGCCTTCTGGGTCATACTATGATAAAAATCCGCTTCATTTTCCGGACCGTCCTCAAAATGAAGGATTAATGTATAAGGTTCTTTCTCTGTTTTCAGTTCCATCGTACGCGCCAGCTTTGGTGCAACCGCCAACGCTCTGATCAGCTTTCCATCCCCGACGGCATCTCCGATATACGGATTCTTCAACGCATAAAGCTCCTTGACATAAGGAGAAATCGTATATTCCTGTTCCAGCTCCTGCATGCTTTTCTCCGAAAATACCAAATGATACAGAACCACTCCGGCATTTTCTGCCCGCGCATCCCATTTCAGACTTTCATCCATAAAGTCTACGCAGGGAAAGGCCTGAACCCCATCCGACTCTTTCGTCGACAAATTCCACGCTGTGATCACGATATCTTCATCCGGCACGATACCATTCCATCCATCGTCGCGCTCCATATAGAACGTCTCTGCCACTCCATCAAAGCCGTTTTCCTCCAGAGCTTCTGCATCCATCACTACTTCCTCACCCGGAAAATCCAGTGAAAATGTCGCATCATATTCATCCATGCCCTTACGGAATAATTCTCTGTCTATCGTAAATGTTCCTTTCTGCTGCTCTTCCCCGATTTCCTGCAGGCTCAACAGGGAATAGCTTTCCTGCACACCATTTCTATAATATTCTTTATACACCACCAGACTTCTCACCGTATCGGGCAATTCGTACTTATAGGAAACTACTCTCTCAAAATCCAGGTTCCCCTCCGTCGAAATGCTGCGCCATCCCGCATAACGAAGTCCGCTTCTCTTTCTTCCGTTTCCGATTCCGGCCACCGCCACGGCCACACAGATTACCACGCCAAACAGAAGCGCCGCCCTTTTAGGGCTTTGAAACCGAAGTACATTCTTAATCCGGGTTTTTACCGGAACCTCTCCGAATGCCAGAGGAGCCGCTGTCCATCCTTGTCCTCTCGCCGCAAATCCTAAAAGAGAACGGCTGTACTCTTCTTTCACCTTGTTTCCCAGCCTGCCGATCACCATCTCATCACAGCTCATCTCCATATCCTTGCACATAAAATGGTATGCCGCCCAGACAAGCGGATTAAACCAGTGTACGGCAAGAATTAGTACGGCGAGAACCTTGACCTGATGATCTTTCCGCCGGATATGATACTTTTCATGAAGCAGAATATATTGATGCTCTTTTTCCGTCATACGAAACGGAAGGTAAATCCTGGGAGAAAAGAATCCCATCACAAAGGGTGTGGAAATGCGATCACACTCATAGATCCCTTCCCCAAACTGAACGGCCGTCTCCACCCTTCGCCGCAGCTTTACATATGCGCCGAGCTGATAAAGCAAAAACACCGCCACACCCGCCATCCAAATAAGCGCCAGCACTTCCGCGCGATTCACCGTTCCAAGAGTGCCGCCAAATATCCCCTTACCGTCATCTCCCAGACCCGCCAGGCTTAGTCCGCCCTTCGCTGTGCCGGATTTCACTCCGTCTCCATCTGCACTTTCTGCATCAGGCTTCCCCGGTATTCTTTCACTGCCTGATGCGCCGTTATTCATTTCTCTGCCTGTGGCTTCCTGGTCCTCTGCTTTCGTGTTTTGTCCGTCTCTCTCCTCCTCAGCCAGCACAGTTCCATTTACCCCTTCCAGCCCGCCATTTTCTTCTCCTGCGTCTGCATTTAGCATATCAGACATACTCCAGATTACCTGGCTGCCGGTATCCGCCCGGTCCCGGAAGAATTCCAGGTTAAACATACTGATCCCGCTTGGTATGGAGTACGGACACACAAGCCGGAAAGCCACGATCAGCCACAGGCAATAAGAAAACTTTCGCGGAACCCGCTTAAGCAGCTGTCTTGCCAGCAAGACCATGACGATCACAAACCCCGCCGTCACAGACATGTTACACACTGTGACGAAAAGTTCACTGATCCCTTTCATAATCACCCCTCCTTATGCGAATCAATCAGCCTTTTAATCTCCTCCGCTTCTTTTTTTGAAATGGTTCTGTCTCCCAAAAATGCAACGATAAACTTCGGCAGTGATCCCCCAAATGTCCGCTCCACAAAATAATCGGACTCCACTGCCTGGCATTTTTCTTTGGGAACCAGTGCCGTCACCACCGTATCTTCATTCTTTAAAAAACCTCGCTCGGCAAGCTTTTTGATCACCGTGTACGTCGTGGACTTCTTCCACCCCAGCTTTTCCTGCGTAATTTTCACCAGCTCGCCGCTCTTTACGGGGGACGCCTCCCACACCAGCAGCATAAAGCGGTATTCACTGTCACATAATTTCAAATCTTCCATATCCCGCGCCCTCCTTTCCATCCCGGTTTTGGTCTATTTAAATAGACCCATTCTTTACTTTTAGTCTATAACGATAGACCTGTTTTGTCAAGTCGTTTATTCTCGTGTACGTTTTTTCACAACAGCTTCACTCTATTTCATACTACATTTATCTCACTCAGGTACGCTTAACAACAAAAAGGACGGACAGCTTGTAACTCTGCAAACTATCCGTCCCATTTCTTTTTAGCGTATCGTATTTTCTAGAATCCCAGATTGTCATCCACAAGGATCACTTTGATTCTTCCTTTATCCCTGCTGAATCTGGTGATCATCGTCTGACAGCAGATGCATGCCGGTGATTTGCAAAGCATGCATTCACCCGTCTTCGTGCACGGTGCCGCGCCGAAACGCTGTGCATTGATCGGTGCCGCAATGTACTTAGCCCTTGACATGGCATCTGCCTCTGTCCGGACTACTTTATTCATACCCACGATCATAAGTACATTCTTCGGCCCGAAAGCAATCGCAGCCACACGGTTGGCATTTCCGTCAATATTCACGATGATCCCGTCTTCTGTCATGGCATTGGCGCTGGCAAGGAAATAGTCGCAGTCAAATGCCTTGATCGCCATCTGACGCTTCTCCTCCGGCGTGCTGCAGCCATCCCGGTCATACACTTCATAATTCCCCTCATGAAGTGCCTGATTCAGTCCGATTTCCTTCACGCTCATAGAACCGCCCCAGGAAATGGAGCTGCCCTCCGGAATCAGCTCTAACGCCTTTGCGAGAGCTTCCTCCTTCGTCTTCGCATAATAACCTTCCATATTTCTGGACTCAAGAGCTTTGATCATCTTCTCTGCCAGAAGTGCATTGCGTTTTACAATATTCTCATTCATTTATTCAACCACCTTAATCCATCCTTCCGGTGCCTCGATGCGGCCCATCTGGATTCCAGTCAATGTGTCATATAATTTCTTGGTTACCGGTCCCATCTCATCCATTCCGCTCGGGAAACAGATCTCTTCGCCGTGATTTACGATCTTGCCGACCGGCGAGATCACTGCTGCCGTTCCGCAAAGTCCACACTCCGCAAATTCTTTTACTTCCTCAAACGGAATCTCTCTCTCCTCTACCTCAAGTCCCAGATATTCTTTCGCCACGTACAGGATAGAACGTCTGGTGATTGAAGGCAGGATACTGTCAGACTTCGGTGTTACCACCTTGCCGTCTTTGGTGACGAAGATAAAGTTTGCTCCGCCGGTCTCTTCTACTTTTGTTCTGGTCGCGGCATCCAGGTACATATTCTCTGCAAATCCCTCTTCATGTGCAGTTACGATCGCATGAAGGCTCATTGCATAGTTCAGTCCTGCTTTAATGTGGCCTGTACCATGCGGCGCCGCACGGTCAAAATCGGAAACCTTGATCACAATCGGTTTTGCCCCACCCTTAAAGTACGGCCCTACCGGTGTAGCAAATACACGGAACTGATATTCATCGGCCGGTTTTACCCCGATAACCGGATTGGAACCGAACATGTACGGCCGAATATATAATGTGGCACCTGAACCGTATGGAGGTACATATGCTGCGTTTGCCTTTACTACCTGTGTTACCGCATCCACAAAACGATCTTCCGGAAATACCGGCATCTCCAAACGCTTTGCGGAATCTATCATACGCTTTGCATTCAGGTCCGGGCGGAACATTACGATACGTCCGTCCTCAGCCGTATAAGCCTTTAATCCCTCGAATACTGTCTGCGCATACTGAAGCACGCCGGCACACTCATTCAGCACAATATTCGCATCTCCTGTCAGACATCCGTCATCCCATTTTCCATCCTTAAAATCAGAGACATAA
>Ga0129308_1003191_pt1 | contig 12231 bp, 11 predicted proteins | sample L827metagenome_FD_94440 | JGI IMG/M metagenome (GOLD analysis project Ga0129308, IMG submission 94440) | Ring-tailed lemur group fecal microbial communities from Wisconsin, USA - L827 metagenome | ecosystem: Host-associated > Mammals > Digestive system > Large intestine > Fecal | place: USA...
TCCACCTGTCCGCCGGCGAGACGGCTCAGCGTGCTGCGCTGCTGGGCGGCAGTGCGGAACCGGGAGAGAACGTCGATGTTGACCGGGAAGCCGCGGAACCGCCGGACGGCGGTCAGATAGTGCTGCTGGGCCAGAACGGTGGTGGGCACCAGAATGGCGACCTGCTTGCCGTCCAGCATGGCCTTCATAGCGGCCCGCAGGGCGACCTCGGTCTTGCCGAAGCCCACGTCGCCGCAGAGAAGCCGGTCCATGGGCATGGTGCGCTCCATATCGCCCTTGATTTCCGCGATGCAGCGGAGCTGGTCGTCGGTCTCGGGATATTCGAAGTGCTCCTCAAACTCCTGCTGCCAGGGCGAATCGGCGGAAAAGGCAAAGCCGGGCAGCCGCTTCCGGGCGGCATAGAGCTGGATCAGTCCGGCGGCCAGGTCCTGGACGGCCTTCTTGGCCCTGGCCTTGGTCTTTTGCCAGGTGTCTCCGCCCAGCTTGTTGAGCTTGACGGGGCTGTCCTCGCCGCCGCCGATGTATTTGCTGATTAGGTCGAGCTGGGTGGCCGGGACGTACAGCACATCGGTGCCGGAGTAGGAAATTTTGACGTAGTCCTTGATGACGCCGTCCACCTTCATCTGCTCCATTGCCACATAGCGGCCGATTCCATGATATTCATGGACGACCAGGTCGCCGGGCGCCAGATCGGTAAAGCTGTTCAGCTTTTGCCGGTTCGTCGCCTTTTTGGCCCGGACGGGACGGCGCTTTTTCTGCGCGGCGGCTGTCAGTTGGCCCTCGGTCAGCACAGCCAGCTTCAGCGTGGGATATTCCATGCCGCTGGGCAGGCTGCCGCCGCCCAGCAGAATTTGACCCGGCTGGGGCAGACGGGTCAGGGGGAAGGCCAGCATGCTGTCCACGTGCCGCTCTTGCAGCATGCCCTGTAAAATCTCGGCGCGGCGCTTTCCGCCGCAGAGGACCAGCGTGCGGAAGTCGTTCCTCTGATAGAACAGCAGGTCGGAGACCGCCGTCTCCAGGTTGCCGCCGTAGGAGGGAAGCTGCTTGGCCGTGATGGAGAGCAGCTCTTTGGGCGGACGGTTCTCCGGATAGCGGGCGGAGAGAAAATTGTCCAGGTAGAGCACCGGGCGGCCCGGGAAGTCCAGCAGCTCCCAGCTCTTCTGGAAGTCGCTGAGACTGCCGTCCAGCAGCCCGGCCTCCAGCAGGGCGTGGAGCGACATGCGCAGCTCCTCCTCCTGCGCCTTGGCAGTCTTTTGGATGCTGCCGTGGTCGCAGTAGAGAACCATGGCGCCATCGGGCAGATAGTCGGCGGCGCAGGCGAATTCCGGGTAAATCAGCGCCTGATAGCGGTCCCAGGCCGCGAAGGACAGCCGGTTCCGGAGCAGCTCCAGGTCGGCGTTCAGCGTCTTGAGCAGGGCCTCGTTTGGCGTCTTGCGCCGCTTCTGCTTGGCAATCAGCCCTTCGATTCCGGCGGCAAGACCGTCGAGGCCCGACGGATGGAGGCCCGGCAGGGTCTCCGCCACGGGCAGCAGGGTGACGGATTCGGTATTATCGGTGCGGCGCTGGGATACCGGGTCGAAAAATCCCATGGTGTCCACTTCGTCGCCGAAGAATTCCACGCGGACCGGCTGTGCCGCGGCAGGAGAAAACACATCCAGAATGCCGCCGCGCAGGGCAAATTGGCCGGGCCCCTCGACCAGCGAGCTGCGGGAGTAGCCCAGATCGGTCAGACGGTCGGCCAGAGCGTCGACCGGGAAGGTCTCTGCGATGGTCAGGGTGAGGGCGGCGGAGAGCAGCACCGGCTTTGGAATGGTGCGCATGGTCAGCGCCTGGAGCGAGGCGACAAGGATGTTGGCATTCCCGGTGGCCATGTCATAGAGCCGGCATAGCCGCTGCTGTTCCCAGCCGCGGGAGACGGCGCTGGCATTGTAGAAGGTCAGGTCCCGGGCGGGCAGCACGGGTGGCTCTTCTCCGAGAAAGCTCTGAAGCATCTCCTGCATCGCGCGGGCGGTCATGTCGTCCTGGCAGAGGACCAGAGCCGGCCGGCCGGCGTCGCGATACAGGGCGGCGATGATATGCGCCCGGATGATCGGGGAAAGCCCGGAGAGGGCGGCGCAGCTATCCTGCTGCACGGCGGCGCGCAGCGCCTGATATTCAGGGGATTGTTGAAGTGCAAGCAGTAGTTGTTCCATATCCATCCGTCCTTTCCTGTTGGCTGGGGGCCGCAGAGGGGCAGCCTAAAAAGCCGGTCCGGAGCATGGTCCGGGCCGGTTGCCGTGACGATTCGGGCGGCGCAGAAGCGCGCCGCCCTTTTGTTTCATTTTCCGTTATAGCGGTTTGCCGCGTGGGGAACGCCGTGGGCCAGCACGTCTTCGGCGGCGGCGGCGGCGTGCTCCAGAGCAGGCTTCAGGTCCTTTTCCTCCCCGGCGGAGAAGGTTGAGAGCACCCAATCGGCCAGGTCATAGTCAGGATGGGGCTTAGCCCCGACGCCGATCTTGAATCGGGGGAATTCCTGACTGCCAAGCTGGGCGATGATACTTTTGAGACCGTTGTGCCCGCCGGCGGAGCCGCTTTCGCGTACGCGAATACGGCCGATGGCCAGAGAGATGTCGTCCGAGATGACCAGAATGCGGTCAGGCGGCAGCTTGTAGAAGGCCCCGGCCAGCTTGACGGCGTCGCCGGAGTTGTTCATAAAGGTCTGCGGCTTCATCAGCAGGACCTTTTTACCGCCGCAGGTGACGATGGGCGAGACCAGCGCCCGGAATTTCAGCCGGTTGATTCTGGTTCCCAGGGCTTCGGCCAGCAGATCAATGGCACGGAAGCCCACATTGTGGCGGGTCCGCTCGTACTCCCTGCCGGGGTTGCCCAGTCCGACGATCAGATAGTCGCAGCTTTTGGATGAAAACAGCATGGCTTAGAACAGGTTGGAAATGGAAATTTCCTCATAGGTGCGGCGAATGGCCTCGGCGAAGAGATTCGAGGCGCTGATTTGCCGGATCTTTTTGCACTGCTTGGCGGCCTCGGGAAGCGGCATGGTGTCGAGGAAGACCAGCTCTTCGATGACGCTGTCGGCAATGCGCTCAACGGCGGGGCCGGAGAGCAGGCCGTGGGTGGCGCAGGCGTAGACACTGTGGGCGCCGCCGATCTCCTTGATCGCTCTGGCGGCATTGCAGAGGGAGCCGGCGGTGTCGACCATGTCGTCGAAGAGGATGCAGTCCTTGCCGGTCACGTCGCCGATCACGTTCATGACCTCGCACTGATTTGCCTTCTGACGGCGCTTGTCGACGATGGCCAGGCCCATATGCAGCTTCTGCGCAAAGAGGCGGGCGCGGGAAACCGAGCCGACGTCGGGAGAGACAACGACCATCTCCTCATGGAGGTCGGCGGGGAACTTGTCGTAATAGTATTTCACAAAGAGAGGATTGCCGCGCAGGTTATCCAGGGGAATATCGAAAAAGCCCTGAATCTGATCCGCGTGCAGATCCATGGTCAGAACGCGGTCCGCTCCGGCGGCGGTAATCATGTTGGCAACCAGCTTGGCGGAGATGGGATCTCTGCTCTTGGTCTTGCGGTCCTGACGGGCGTAGCCGAAATAGGGAATGACGGCGGTGATCCGGCCGGCGGAAGCGCGGCGGCAGGCGTCGATCATGATTAAAAGCTCCATCAGGTTGTTGTTGACCGGCTTGCAGGTGGACTGAATGATAAACACGTCGGCGCCGCGTACGGTCTCGTTGATGGAGACGGATACCTCGCCGTCGGCAAAGGTCTTGACGTCGCTGTCGCCTAATTTGAGATACAGCTGCTCACAGACCTTAGCGGCAAACTCCGGGCACGCATTGGCGGCAAATACCTTTACTTCCTTACCATGTGCAATCATCTTTGTTACCTCTCTTGTTATTTTTCTTTGAGTTTATGTCTGGTTGCCCATTCTTTTTTATTATTTTGGCGTGCTCTGGCGATGCCCAATGCCTGCGCAGGCACGTCGTCCGTAATGGTGGAGCCGGCGGCGATATAGGCGCCGCGGCCGATGGAGACCGGCGCGACCAAATTGGCGTTGCAGCCGATGAAGGCGTCGTCCTCGATGGTGGTGCGATGCTTTTTGGCGCGGTCATAGTTGACCGTGACGGTTCCGCAGCCAAAATTGATCCGCTGTCCCACGTCGCTGTCGCCGATGTAGGTCAGGTGGGAGACCTTGGTGCCGTCGCCGATGACGGAGTTTTTCACCTCGACGAAATCGCCGATCCGGATATTGCTTCCAATGGCGCAGCCCGGGCGGATGTAGGCGAAGGGACCGACCGTGGTGTTGCTGCCCACGGAGGACTGATAGACCTGCGAGGCGTTCACCTTGGTGCCGTCGCCGATGACGGCGTCCTCCAGCAGCGCGTTGGGACCGATGGTGCAGTTTTTGCCGACGGCGGTTTTGCCGCGCAGAATTGTGCCGGGCAGAAGCTGTGTGCCTGCGCCGACGCTGACGGACGGCTCGACATAGCAGTTGTCGCAGTCCCAGATCTCCACGCCGTTTTCCGCCAGCGCATAGAGCGGAAGCCGCTTCAGGATGGGCTGCCAATCGGCCAGCTCATCGGGCGCTGAGACAGAGAAGAAGCCCTCCTCTTCGGTACAGGCGACGCCGTGGCGCGCCAGGAAATCCATAAAGGAGAACTTTTCGTCCAGAACGGACATAAAGGTTTGACGGGAAACCGTGTAGACGCCGGTGGGGGCTGCGTCCGAGGCCTCGAGGATGGCGCCGCGCGGGACATAGACGGCCGGGCCGGTGATGACCAGGACCTGCGCTTCCTCCTCCTCAGCGGTGGAAAGAAACACATGCAGCAGATCGGCGGCATCCTGATCGGCTGCGCAGGTGAGAGCGATGTGCTCCGGGAAGCAGGCGCGGGCCTCCTCCGCGAATTGACTGTGGCAGACCAGGAAGCAGCGTGTGACGCCGCTGTTTGCCAGAGAGTAGGTCAGCCAGGTCAGCAGCGGCGTGCCCATCACGCGCTGCAGCATCATCGGGCGGGGAGAGCCGGTTCGGGCGGTGTCGTTCGGGATAAAGATGACGGCGGAATGCGCAGCCATTTGTCAACACGACCTTTCAGTGCTCAGAATCGTTTCCAGTATATCAGATTCTCCGGGATTTGTACAGATTATTCCGGGCGAAAAAAGCGCACAAATCAAAATGGAGAAAATGTTGCGCAATTTGTGGAAATGGCGGGATATGAGAAAGAAAAAGGCAAGCCATTGTAGGCTTGCCTTTTGCATACAGTTAGTCCGCAATATAGGGCAGCAGGGCCACGTGACGGGCGCGCTTGATGGCGACGGTCAACTGGCGCTGATGCTTGGCGCAGGTACCGGTGGTACGGCGGGGCAGAATTTTGCCGCGCTCGGACAGATAACGGCGCAGCTTGGCGGTGTCCTTGAAATCGATGTGCTCGACCTTGTCGACGCAGAAGCTGCAAACCTTTTTGCGCTTGCGCGGACGGACCTTATCGTTAGGCATGATAATCCTCCTTTACAAAATAGATCGTGGAAATCGCAATTAGAAGGGGAGCTCGTTGTCGTCGTCATCCAGCATGGAGAAGTCCGACGTGGGCGCGGCGCCGGAGAACGTATTGGGCGCAGGGGCGTAGCTCTGATCAAAGCCGCCGGCCTGTGGTGCGCCGTCCCGCTTGGAATCACCGAAATAGACATTGTCGGCGACCACCTCGGCGGTGGTTCTCTTGTTTCCCTCTTTGTCGGTCCAGTTTCTCATCTGGAGCCGGCCGGACACCACCGCCATACGGCCCTTGGCAAAATACCGGGAGACAAACTCCGCGGTGCTGCGCCAGGCGACGATGTCGATGAAATCCGTCTCTCTTTCGCCGCTGCCGTCCTTGGGCGCAAAGTCCCGGTCAACGGCAAGACGGAAGGAAGCCACGGCGATTCCGGTGCCGGTACGGCGAAGCTCCGGGTCTCGGGTAAGACGGCCCATGAGAACGATGTGGTTCAGCATGCAAATGCCTCCTTACTCTTCTTCGGCAACAATGATGGAGCGCATGACGCCCTCTGTGATCTTGAAGACACGGTCCAGCTCCGCAGGGAACTCGGGCTTTGTCTCCATGTTCATCAGGACGTAGTAGCCTTCGGGCATATCGTTGATCGGGTAAGCAAGACGGCGCTTGCCCCACTCGTCGATACCGCTCAGAGTACCGTTCTCCTCAACCATTGCCTTGAACTTTTCCACGATAGCCTTAGTCTCTTCTTCGCCGAGTGTGGCGTCGATGATGTAAAGGACTTCGTATTTGGCAGAATTCTTAGCCATGTGTTTGTGCACCTCCTTATGGTCTGATGGGCGGCAATCCCGTTGCCGCCAAGGAATTGTCTGCACTCCGCAGACCAATCAAGTATACAAAGTCAAAAGGATTTTGTCAAGTTTTTTCTGAGAATATTGGGAAAAATCCGCTGTCTGGCGGCAAAAATCAACCTATGTGGCCAAAAGCAGCTCGGCCAGCGAGGCGGAGAAGTCCCGGGCGGCGGCCAGGGCCTCCTCCAGGGTGTCGCCGGCGGCGCCGAACTCCGCCAGCAGGGAGAGCGGCGTCAGATTCTGGTTATAGCGCTGGGTGCAGAGGGAGATGCCGCGGCTCATACCCGGGGTGTTTCGCTCCATCAGCACCTCCAGCTTCAGGGCAAAGGAGAGATTTCCCTGCCAGTTCGGATGGAAGAGGCCGCCCTCGTTGGTGCCGACCACCAGCATAACTCTGGCCCGGCCGTCCCCGGCTGTGCCGCCCAGACTACCGTCGGCATTCTCAAAGGCGTCGCGGTGGACATCCAGCACCATCTGAATTGAGGGATACTGGTCGAGATAGGACTGGATGATGGCGGCCATCCGGTCGTAGGAGCCGTTATAAGAGGGGTAATCGTTGATCGTTGTGTCGTGGAGCACGGAAATCCCCCGAGCCTCCAACTGGTCCGCGATTTCGGTACCGAGACGGATCACCGAATGGTCCGGGTCCAGAGTCCGGCATATTTCGGTTTCTTCGTATTCCCAGCCGGGCTCTATGGTATAGGCCTCGGTGGAATGGGTGTGGACAATTAAAACCCGAGGACCGTCTGCTTTGGGCAGCTCCGGGAGCGCCGCAAGCAGCAGCGCTGTCTTGTCATAGGTAAGGGTGCAGTTGCCGTTGACGGGGATGCCCTCCGCATCGGCTTCCGTAAAGACTGGCGCGGCGGTCTCCTGCGGCTTGGAATCCTGGGACGCCGGCTCGTCCACCAGCCCGGCTGGATGCGTCTCCTCCGGTGTCTCGATTGGATTCGGCTCGTCCGCCGCCGTGGGCGTCTCCTCCGGCGGCAGCGCGCGAAATCGCAGAACGGGCAGCGCACGGAGCGTCTGCCGCGGCTTCGCCTCCGGTTCGGCCTCCGGTTTCAAAACCTGTCCGGTGGTCAGGTAGCAGAGAAAGGAGACATATTGCGGATCCTCTGCGGCGGCCTCGCCAAGGCGGAGCAGCGCCGGCCCCCAGAGCATGGCGCCGCGCAGCAAAAGCGCGCTGGCCAGCAGAGCCGCACAGCGCCGCAGAAGATCGCGTTTCAGTTGTCTGGTCATAAAAACCGCCCCCAGACAGTCTATGCGGCCGGAGGGCGGAGAAGAACACTATTTTGAGGACCGGAGGCGGCGGAAGAAGCGGCGCAGAGCGTCGCCGCATTGGTCCTCCAAAACGCCGGAGACAGTTGCCGGGTGGTGGTTGAAGGACATGGCAAAGAGGTCGGTCACAGAGCCGCAGGAGCCGGCCTTCGGGTCGGAAGCGCCGTAGACCACCCGGGGGATCCGGGCGTTGAGAATGGCGCCGGCGCACATCGGGCAGGGCTCCAGTGTCACATAGAGGGTGCACTGCCAGAGCCGCCAGCCGCCCAGGGTTTGGCAGGCCTCATGGATGGCCTCAATTTCGGCATGCGCCAGGGCGTTCCTGCTGGTCTCCCGGCGGTTGCGGCCCCGGCCGACAATCCGGTCGCCCAGCGTCACAACGCAGCCCACGGGGACCTCACCCTCCTCTGCCGCGGCCTCAGCCAGCCGAAGCGCTTCTTCCATAAAATCACGGTCGTCCATCGCAGAGCCTCCTCTCTTTCTGTAGTTTATCCGATGGACGGAAAAAGGTCAACTATGGCCTTGCCGAAAAGAAAAGCTGGTGCTACAATACATATTAATATGGAAATATGGAAAAGGAGGGATGATTGATGCGAAATCTGACGAAACTGGTGTTTCAGCGCGTGGTGGTTGTCTCCATCTGCCTGCTGCTTCAACTGGCTGTTTTGTTTATCGGCATTCGGCGGTTTTTCGATTATTTCCCCTGGTACAACGCCGTAGTCGGTGGGATTGCCCTGGTGCTGACGCTGGTCATCGTGTCGAAGCCCGGAGACGCCGCCTACAAAATCGCGTGGATTATCCCGATTTTGGCCGCTCCGACCTTTGGCGTTACGCTGTATCTCATGTTCGGGGGAAACCACCTGAGCCGGCGGAAGAGAAAGAACCTGCGCCTGATGGAGCGCACCATGAAGGACCAGCTAAAGCAGGACCGCGGCATCCTGGACCGGCTGGAGCTGGTAGACCCGGCGGTGGAGGCCCAGGCGTACTATCTGGTCAGCAAAGCGGACTGCCCGATTTATGTCAACACAAAGACCACCTATTATTCCGTGGGCGAGGACTGCTACGCGCAGATGCTTGAGGATCTGCGGCAGGCAAAGCAATATATCTATCTCGAGTATTTTATCATCAAGCGCGGGAAGATGTGGGACGGGATACTGCGCATTCTGCGGGAAAAGGTACGGCAGGGTGTGGACGTCCGGGTCATCTATGACGACTTCGGCTGCATCACAAAGCTGCCGTCGGGCTATTACAAGAAACTGGAGGCCATGGGCATCCGCAGCCGGCCCTTCAGCCCCTTCGTTCCGGTGATGTCGCCGCTGCTCAACAACCGGGATCACCGCAAATTCCTGATTGTCGACGGCCGCGTCGGCTACACCGGCGGCATCAACCTCTCCGACGAGTATATCAACGAGACGCATCCCTTCGGCCACTGGAAGGACTGCGGCATTCGCGTCGAGGGAGATGCGGTCTGGTCCATGACCGTGATGTTCCGCTCCATGTGGAACCTGATAAAGAAGGACCTCACCGAGGAAATTTTGCCGCCGGCCATGGAGCTGCGGGAGGAGGCAGGCTATGTCCAGCCCTTCACGGACTGCCCGCTGGACCGCGAATGCGTCAGCGAGACGGTGTTCCTCAATATGATTGCCAGGGCCCACAAGAGCGTGTACATTATGACGCCCTACCTGATCCTCGATTCCACAATGCAGTCGGTGCTGTGCGTGGCGGCAAAATCCGGCATTGACGTCCGGATTATTACGCCGGGGATTCCGGACAAGAAATATGTCTTCGCCGTCACCCGGGCCAACTATGACGAGCTGCTGGAGGCCGGCGTGCGCATCTACGAATATACGCCGGGCTTTATCCATTCGAAGGTGGTCTGCGTGGACATGGAGAGCGCCGTGGTCGGAACGGTCAATATGGACTTCCGCAGCCTGTATCTCCACTTTGAGGACGGCGTGTTCCTCTACCAGACGGATTCCGTGCACCAGGTGTGGGATGATTTTACCGATACGCTGCCGCTGTGCCATGAAGTGACGCTCCAGGAGCATCAGCAGCGCAGCGGAATCGTGCGGCTGGTGGAAATGTGCCTCCGGATTTTTGCGCCCTTGATGTGACAGGAAAAGCCGCCGGGAAGCGGGCGGCATTCATCAGACAGGAACAGCCGCAGCAGTTTGATCTGCTGCGGCTGTTCTTGTGTTTGGTCCCATGATATGATAATATAAAGTCGAATAGACCTGCAAATTGGGAACTGAACGGGGTGTAAAGCGATGGAAAAAATCAGAAGTTTGAATGGCTGCCAAAAAGGCATCCTGGTATGTTTAATTGCCATGACGCTGGTATTTGCTGTGATTTATTCCGTGACGGTCTCACAAGTTGGATTTGAATACAAGGGCGCAATCCTCATTCCTGGTCAGGAAAACGGCAGTACGGTGTATTCCGGTAAAATTCAGGGGCAGCAGGCAAATTTTACGGTATCGGAGGATAAAACCGTAGTATTTCAGTATGGAGAGAAAACCTATGGCCCTTATACAGCCAAAGAGGACCCCACGGCGATTCCGAAGGACGAGGAAATGGCGGAATATATGACCGGTGTGGAGCTTCGCCAGGGAGAAGAAATTCTGTTCCGTGGAGGTGTTTTGGATACCGGGGATTCCTGCTGGCTGTACAGTGAGGACGGCAGCCCGGAGAACTTTGGAGTATCCTTTGTAACAAGCGACGGCATTGAAAGAGATCAAAACGGGAATGTCATTGATCCCGTGGAGCCGTCCGTATCTGCCATACTGGAGCTGATGAATGGGCCGGACTTGACCCACAAGGGCGAATGGCTTGCCTGGTTTGGCGCTGTGTTCATTTGCGGGCTCAATGCGCTTTCGATTTTGTTCGCAGATGCACTGTTCCGCTGGAATCTGGCGTTCTGGATTCGCAATGCCGACCATGCGGAGCCGTCCGACTGGGTAATTGCAGGAAGATATATCGGCTGGATTGTTTTATCGATTATAGCGTTGGTGCTCTTTGTTGTGGGGCTGCAGTAGCGCGGCTTCCAGCTCGCCGGGCAGACGCAGCAGCCCTGAGGAAGTGGGGCTGCGCCGCCGGTGGCGGATGCAGCAGCGCCTCGTCAGGGAGAGGCTTTGAGGTTTTGTATCCCTGCGAAAAAATCCGGTCTATGGTTATAACCATAGGCCGGATTCCTGTTTTACGAGCATGCATTTTTGCTTACTTGCGGTTTTTGCGGGAGGCTCTGCGGGCATCGCGCCGGACCAGAAGCTCCTTTGGCTCGGCGGCGGCCAGCTTGGCCTGCCGGCGGTTGGCCACCTCTGCGGACATGGGGCTGATGTCGCCGGATTTGGTCAGCGCCCACTTGGTCATCAGGGGCCCGAACAGCTCATAGACCAGCACGGCAAAGAGAACGATGTTCCGGATCAGGCTGCCGTCCTCGCCCAGCGTCTGGGCGGTCACACACATGCCAAGCGCCACACCGGCCTGGGGCAGCAGCGTGACGCCCAGGTATTTGACGACGTTGGGGCTGCAATGCGTGGCCCTGGCGGAGAGGCTGGCGCCGATGTATTTGCCAAAGGAGCGGGTCAGAATATAGAGGACGCCGACAAGCACGACGATCAATTGCGCGAAGACCTCCAGCTCCAGCTCCGCGCCGCTGACGACAAAAAACAGCACCAGCAGCGGCGCCGTCCAGCGGTCGGCCTTTTCCATCAGGTCCTCGGACAGCGGGCAGATGTTGCAGAATATGGTGCCCATCATCATGCAGACCAGCAGGGAGGAGAAGCCGATGGTGACGGGGCCGGCGGTGATTTCCAGCATGGAGAGGGCCACGGTCAAAAAGACAAAGGCGATGGTCATGGCCAGCCGGTTGGTGTTGGAGTGGAACAGGGTTTCGAGCTTGGTCAGCAGATAGCCGGCCAGGCCGCCCAGGAGCAGGGAGCCGACGATCTCGATGACGGGGTTGACGAGGACCGAGAATACGTCGACGACGCCGCTGGTGAGCGCCCGGGCGACGCCGAAGGAGACGGCGAAGAGCACCAGGCCGACTGCGTCGTCCAAAGCGACGATGGGCAGCAGCAGGCTGGTCAGCTCGCCCTTGGCCTTATACTGGCGGACGACCATCAGGGTCGCCGCCGGGGCGGTGGCCGAAGCGATAGCGCCGAGCGTGATGGCGGCCGGGACGGAGAGCACCTCCGGCGCGGCGAGGTGGAACAGCAGCAGCGCAACGTCGACCAGCAGCGTGGCGGCCAGGGCCTGCAGCACGCCGATGATGAAGGCCTGCCGGCCGGTTTTTTTCAGGGCGCTCAGGCGGAATTCATTGCCGATGGAGAAGGCGATGAAGCCCAGAGCAATGTCGGAAATGAGGCCAAGGCCGTTCAGCTCCTCATAGGTTGAGAACCCGAGGCCGGGAATCCCCAGACGGCCGAGGAAGCAGGGGCCGATCAGCAATCCGGCGATCAGATAGGCGGTGACGTCGGGCAGGTGGAGGCGCTTCATCAGGCGGGTCATCAAGAGCCCGGCCATCAGCGCGAATGCGACAGATAAAAGCACTTGCATAGTGAGAGATGTCCTTTCCGGTTTTTGCAGCTATTCATTCTAGCATTCCGGCCTACAAAATGCAA
>Ga0129308_1003192_pt1 | contig 12230 bp, 7 predicted proteins | sample L827metagenome_FD_94440 | JGI IMG/M metagenome (GOLD analysis project Ga0129308, IMG submission 94440) | Ring-tailed lemur group fecal microbial communities from Wisconsin, USA - L827 metagenome | ecosystem: Host-associated > Mammals > Digestive system > Large intestine > Fecal | place: USA...
CATATCAGTGTAGAGATCGTGCAGGAACAGGCCGGTCAGATCTTCCAGCCCTGCTTTGAAATACTGTGGATTTCCTATATCTGAATAAATGATTTTTTCCGTTTGATCGACAATAATGAAATCTTTAAAATTTCCGCTGTTAAGCATTGGTTCCACCTTTGTAGTCTGCAGGAGATGCAGATGATCGTCCGTTTCTGAAAAAGTCTCTGCGGATAGTATATCACGGGAAGAATCCCCACGTCCGCGAAAATGATAGATTTGATCATGCATTTGGTAATGCGGCAGAGAAATGTCTCCGGTCAGAATGTCTGAGACGACCGAAGACAATTCTTTAAGATTCCTCGATTTTCCGCTAATAGAACCGGCGCAAATGAGCAGAATAAACGTTGAACAAAGAAGTTCATTTTGGGTGTCGGCCGGTGAAAACAGGCCGGCCGGTAAAAACGGAGGTACAATAAAATGAGAAACGAAAGCAACCAGACCAACAAAAACAACCAGTCCAACCAGACCAATCAGACCAACAAGAACAACCAGAGCAACCAGACGAATCAGTCCAATCAGAGCAACCAGACCAATAAGAACAATCAGTCCAACCAGACCAACAAGAACAACCAGGCAAATCAGACCAACAAAAACAATCAGTCCAATCAGTGCCACTAAGCGCCGCGGGGTTTTTAGTCGCGATAGTACTGAATGCAGAGGGAGAGCGGTTCGAGCCGCTCTCCTTTTGCGTTTTTGCATCCGTTAAGAGTCCCTTGAAAAAGATCGGGAATGCGGAAAGAAGAATTTTCCGGAAGCCTGTGGCGGTACAGGAAAAAACATTGATATTGCAGGGGGCGTGTATTATAATATAACGTATTATGGTGTAATTATTTTTCGATATCGATTCGATGTAAATCCGATTTGCATATGTAACTATATAACATTTTTCTGTGAATGCTTTCTAATAATTGGGTGGAGTTCAAGTGGAGGACCAACATGTATTGTAGTAAATGCGGCAATCCCATAAATGAAACGGATCTAAACTGCAGGATCTGTGGAGCTGAGGTAAACGGACGCTCCGATGAGAATGCAGTTCCGGCCGGCGGCAGAGAAGACGCGGCGGAATCCGGGAGAGCGGCTGACGAGACAGCAGCCGGGGACAAACCGGTCCGTCATATGGAGTTTACCTGGAACGTATATGATTTTCCGAAGCCTAAAAAAACAGAAGATCTGAATCTTTACTGGACGCTGGAGGATGAGCGGAGACGGCAGGCCGAGGCTGAAGCGGAAAAGCAGCGTGAGACGGAGCTTGAGACGCAGCCGGTGAAGGAAGCGGGAGATGCGGCGGAAGGGGAAACGGAACAGACGCGGAAGCCGGAGGCGGGGAACGATCAGGAGCCGGCCCGGGAGATCAGGCAAAGCGCCGCGGAGGGGACAGGCGTTTCCAGCGGCGAACAGAGCGCCGGGAAGAAGGCGGAGGCAGAGGCGGCCAGAAAAGAGAGCGTCAGAGAGATCGAGAAATTTTTTACCTTTACAAAGAAAAACGAGGAGTTTCAGCAGCTTCTGGACAGAGAGTACGACAAACTGAAGAGGCGGGAGCAGGGCGAGCCTTATGTGGAGCCGGACCTCAGTTTTGAGCGGGAGGAAGAAGATGTTTACCTGAGACCGGACGTCTCAGAGGCGCAGAGCGAATTTGAGCGGATGATCCTGGAGGGGACTATCCCGGCAGAGGAAGCGGCGCCGGTGGAGGACCTTTTCCGGCGCAGAACGGTGCCGGTGGATCTGTCGGAGATCCAGAAGGAGGCGCGCAGAGCGGCGGAGCGCAGGGACGCGGAGACGGCGCCGCCGCAAGAGCCCCGGGGAGAAACGGGAGAGCGGGTGGCGGCGGAAACGGCTAGCCATACGGAGATCCGCACAAAGACGGAAGGGAAGCAGAGAGAACCGGAAACGCCGGCGGAAGTAGAAGAACCGGCGCCTCCTTTCACGGAGGAGAGCGGGATCCCGTCCATCGAGCTGCAGAAAAAAAGCGTGGACGAGATCGTCAGGAGATATACCACGGCGCTGGGAGCTGATGAGATCGCGGCTGCGGCCGCAGCTGCGGAGAATGAATTTCGGACGGAGCCCCGTACCCATGAGGTTCAGAGAGGAACGGCGGAAGAAGCCGCTCCGTCTGAAACAGAGGGGATGACGGCTGCGGGATCTTCGTCAGATACGGATGATACGGATGATACGGATGAAACGACTGAAACAGCTGCCCCTGCGGAAAGCAAGGCGGCTCCCTCGGGAGCTCTGGCCAGGGAACTGGCGGAGATGGCGGCAGCCCGCGACAGGATGATCCAGCAGCTGGCCGAAGAGAAGGAAGCGTTAAAACGAGCGGAGGCGGAGGCGGCCAGACGGGAAAAAGAGGAGCAGGAGCGTCGGGCAGCGGATCAGTTACGCCATGCAGCGGAACCCTATCCGCAGCCCCAGCCGGAGACTCTCACGAGACAGACTCTGCCGGGAGCCAACGCGGAGATCCAGGTCACCGTGGCTGTGAAGGCCGGCGGAAGCGCGCCGGGGGAGACGGTCAGCGTGATCTCCGGGCCTGCAGGCAGCGAAGTGTACCGCACGGCCGTGGCTTCGGAGCCCGCGCCCGGCGGCAGACCGGTCACTGCTTATATAAAGGAAAGCGCGGGGACTACATCGTCGGATACCCGCAGATACGAGCCTCCTGCGGAGCTGACCATGCGGACGCGGGTGGTGGAGGCGAAGGAAGTGCGCGCCGCCGCCCAGGCGGGGGCGCAGGCAAGACCGCCCGCCGGTTTTGGCCAGGCATCTGCTCCCGACCCGGCGGCCGCATCGGATATGGCGCCCGCTTATGTTCCGGCACCGGACCCGGCTTCCGCGCCGGACCGGAAGTCAGAGGACGGGGGGCAGGCAGGCATAAAGGCGGATCAAAAGGGTTCGGAACCGGCTGCGAGACCGGCGGCCATGGAGGAACCTTGGCATGAGAATACGCTGAACAGCCTGTTTGCGGTGGTACCCGAGCCGGAAGAACAGAAAGAGGAAGAGAAAAAGGGAGGCCGCGGGGGGAAGATCATTCTGACCATAATTGCGGTCATCCTAGCCATAGAGATCGCGGCCCTGGGCATCAAGTATTTTGCCCCGGAGAGCGCGGCTGCGGACGCTGTCCGCAGTGTTGAGGTGCGCATCGTTCAGATCTTCAGCGGAGCGGTGGAGGGCGTGTCGGATTTTTTTAAAGGACTGTCTGGCGATGATGATCCCGTGCCAGGCGGTGATGCAGACGGGGACGGCTCCGCCGAAGGAACGGCGGGGGCGGGAGAAGAGAACGGCAGTGCGGACTTGGACGGAACGGCGGATGCGGCGAAACCGGATCCTGCGCCCATGAGCGACAAGACGGCGCTGATCGCCTCGCAGAGCTCCAAAAACAAGAATATAAAAGAGATCTCGGCATCCGACGAACTCAAATATTTGTCGGGCCAAAGATACAAAACAAAAGACATTGAAAACTCAAAGCCGCTGGAAAATAATATTTGGAAGACTCTTCCTTCTGGAGAGACGCTGTATTACGACCAGGCGGTGGTGGGAACGATCATCGCTTTTGATTCTCAGTGGCAGGATTATGTGAACAGCGGTACGAAGGATGCGCTCAGCCTTCTGAAGGAGGGCAGTCAGGCGTATCGCTACGCGTCCACCTATTCGAGGGTGGGGAAAGAGACGCAGAGCTTTGAGCTGCTGCAGATCGGCGAGATCCGCCAGGGTGAAAACGGGTTTTACGTCTGGACGAAAGAGCAGATAAAAAAGACGCAAAACGGTCAGACTAAAATCGTGACTTATCATTGGATCTATCAACTGGAACCCGTGGGCGACGAGATGAAAATCGTTAATTATACCAGGTACGAGGTCTAGGCCGGCTTCCCCGCAGCGTTGGGGGAACCTTTATGCCGTCGCCGAAAAAGACCGAATGAATAGGAGAGGCCCGAAGGGTCCGGCGGCTCTGCCAGCTGCGGAGCAGGCCCGGTCCTGCGGAGCTTTATGCAAAACGCGGCCCCACGCGGCGGTGGGAAGAAGATCTTAACTTTTGAAATGAGGGAATAAGATTGAAGAAAAAACAATTTGGAATTGTCGCAGTTGTTGTGGTGCTGCTCCTGATCTTCATGTTCTTCGGAGCGATCATCGGCTTCATAAGCGACTATCTGTGGTTCAGGGAAATGGGCTACGTCAGCGTATTCTTCAAACAGCTCTTTACACAGCTGAAACTGGGAATACCCACGCTGGTGGTGATCACCGGACTGACGTATCTGTACCTGAACGCGCTGAAAAAGGGGTACTACAAGAAGGTGGAGGTGGCGGACGCTCCCGGGGCCAGTGAAAAAGTGGTACGTCGTTTCACTCTGGTGCTGAGCGCGGGATTCGGCGTGCTGGCCACGCTTTCCACGGTGACGAAGCTGTGGTTTCAGATCCTGCAGTTTTCCAACGCCACGGATTTCGGTGTGGCCGATCCTATCTTCAACAACGACGTGGGCTTTTACATGTTCAAGCTGGAGTTCCTGTCCCAGCTCAACCAGATCGGCCTGACCATTGTGGGAGCGTTCTTCCTGATCACGGTTTTATACTATATGCTTTTGATGTCGTTCCGGCATCCGCAGATCTTTGAACCTGCTTCGGAGCCCGAATACGAAACGGAGCAGGACGGAGGGCCCCGATTCGGCGGAAACTTCAGCCAGTTTGGACCCTTCGGCGAGATGTTTGAGAATGCGGCGGGAGGCTTTGGCGGCCGCCGTCCGGGCAGACAGACCAAGCAGTTTGACCGCAGCAATTTTGGTCAGCTCCTGACCATTGCATCCACGCAGATCAGCGTGATGGGCGTGGTCTTTTTCCTGATGGTCGCGGCGAACTTTTACATTAAGCAGTTCGGACTGCTGTATTCCAGCACCGGCCTGCTCTACGGCGCAGGCTATACGGATATCAACGTGACGCTGCTCATTTACCGGGTGCTCATGGGTCTGGCGCTGCTGGCGGCCGTTTTCTTTGTGGTCGGCGTCAAAAAGAAAAAGGTGAAGACGGCGCTGGTGGTACCGGTGATCATGATCGTGCTGTCCATCGGCGGCACAGGGATCGCCGCAGTGGTCCAGAACGTGGTGGTCTCCCCCGACGAGATCAACAAAGAGAGCGAATATCTGATGAACAACATCACTTATACGCAGATGGCCTATGATCTTCAGGATATTTCCATCAAGGATTTCCCGGCGCAGAATACGCTGACGAAGGACGATATCCTGAACAACATGGGGACTTTCTCCAACATCAGGATCAACGATTTTGAGCCCGCGGCTCAGTTCTATAACCAGACGCAGAGCATCCGGTCCTATTACACGTTCCATGACGTGGATGTGGACCGCTATATGATCAACGGCGAATACACGCAGACATTCCTGTCCGCCCGTGAGATCGACGAATCGAAGATCGGCGATCAGTGGCTGACCAAACATTTGAAATACACCCACGGCTACGGCATCACCCTTTCCCGGGTGGATAAGGTGACCGCCAGCGGTCAGCCGGATATGCTCATCGACAGTATTCCGCCGGTGTCCGACGTGGAAGAAATTCAGATCCAGCGTCCGGAGATCTACTTTGGAGAGAAAACGAACAATTATATCGTCGTAAATACGGATGAACAGGAATTTGACTATCCCAGCGGCGAGAGCAATGCATATAATACCTATGAGGGAACTGCGGGGATCAACATGAACCTGTTCAACCGCATGGTCTTCGCTATCCGGGAACAGAGCCTGAAGCTGCTGGTGTCCTCCAACATCGACAGCAATTCCAGGATCATCATCAACCGCAACGTGTCGGAGCGCGTGAAGAAGATCGCGCCCTTCCTGAGCTACGATGAACCGTATATCGTGACCGTGGACGGGAAACTGTACTGGATGCTGGACGCGTATACCACCAGCCCCTATTTCCCGTATTCGGAGCCTTACAATACGGAACAGAGCTACGATAATTATATCCGCAACTCGGTAAAGGTCGTGGTGGACGCCTATAACGGCGACGTGGATTTCTATCTGGTGGATGACGACGACCCGGTGGCTATGACACTGGCGAAGATCTATCCGCAGCTGTTCAAGAATTTCGACGCCATGCCGGAGGCGCTGCGCGCTCACGTGAGATACCCCAACTATCTGTTCAATATACAGGCCAACGTTTACAAGAAGTATCACATGAACGATGTCCGTGTATTTTATCAGAAGGAAGACCTGTGGGCCATCGCCATGCAGACCTACGGACAGGAGTCCAAGGTCATGACGCCTCAGTACTATATCACCAAGCTGCCCGGCGAGCAGGACGTGGAATTCATCAATTCCATTCCTTACACGCCCAACAACAAGAACAACATGACAGGACTGCTGGTGGCCAGAAACGACAACGGTCACTACGGGGAGCTGGTGCTGTTCCGTCTGCCGAAGGACCGGATCATTTACGGACCGCAGCAGGTGGAGGCGCAGATCAATCAGGATACGAACATCTCCAAGGAGTTCTCGCTGTGGAACAATTCCGGTTCCAATTACAGCAGGGGCGATATGTTCGTCATCCCGGTGGAACAGTCGCTGGTCTATGTCGAGCCGGTCTATCTGGAAGCGGCCAACGGCAGTCTGCCGGAAGTGAAGCGGGTGATCGTGGCTTACGGCGACAAGATCGCCTACGAGTCCACCCTGGCTCAGGCGCTGAATAAACTGTTCGGCGCAGGCGCGGGCGATCCGCTGTCCTCCAGTACGCCGGCGGCGGACGGGGAAAACAGCAGCGGTACGGAAGGCGGAGGACAGTCGTCAGATGTAATGACCATGGAGCAGATGGCGCAGCTGGCCAACGAAGCCTTCGAGAATGCGGTGGAGGCTCAGCAGAAGGGCGACTGGTCCGGCTACGGGGAATATCTCAACGAGCTCCAGAAGTATCTGACGCTGATGCAGCCCGCAGGTTCCGGCGAAGCGGCGGATCAGGGCGGAAACGCATTGGATGCAGGCGGAGCGGACGCCGGAAACGGCCAGGACGCCGGCGAAGCGCAGTAGCGCAGAGCTTGTGCTGGACGTTTCGGCACTGGATAAGGATCTGACCCGCCGCGTTCGGCGGGATAAGGAATGAAATATGCAACGGGGGCGGCAGCCGCAGGGAAGCCTGGGAGAGGCCTGTCCCCGTTTCAAATTTGAGGCGGGGCCTGTCCGCCGGATCTTTCCGGCGGCGCCACCGCAGAACAGGAATGAGAAAAGGAGCGGATTTATGTTAGAAAAGATGTTGTTCAACATACCAAAGGAATTACATACGGTCTCCGAGGTGTACAAAATACTCGGAAAGCACCCGGAGGTGAAATTCGTTTCGCTGGTGGGCATTGATATCGGCGGACACGATACGGATGAAAAGATCCCGGTAAAGATGTTTATGGCGGATATGGAAAAGTTTCTGACGCAGGGCGTCCAGACCGACGGATCCAGCGTAGTGCTTCCCAGGATCGCACAGCTGAATAACGCCAAGGTGGACATCATACCCGATATGGATGTAAATTGGTATGTGGACTACAATCTGAACAACCGTGACGAGGAGACGGGGCTTCCTCTGGGCACGCTGCGGATCCCTTCTTTTCTGGTGCACAACGACACGGCTGAAGTGGGTTCACGGGTCATCCTGCGGGATGCGGTGAAGGCCTTCAAGGAAGGGCTCATGAAGCTCATGGGCGAACATCCTTATGTGTTCAGGTATCTGCCTGTGGATTCCGTGGATGAGATCGACGAGATCCTTCTGACTTCGGCCACGGAGCTGGAGTTCTGGGTAAAGACGCCGGAGGACAAGGGCGACAGCGAACAGCTGTCCACCTCTCAGGTCCTGAAGGAGCAGTACTGGAAGCGGACCATCGGTCCCGTGCGCACGGCGCTGGAGAAATCCCTGATCATGCTGGATCAGTACGGCTTTGAGGTAGAGATGGGCCACAAGGAAGTGGGCGGAGTCAAGGCCAAGCTGGGCAGCTCGGGAAACTACGATCACATCATGGAACAGCTTGAGATCGACTGGAAATACAGCGACGCCATCCAGGCGGCCGACAACGAAAACCAGGTCAAATACGTGGTGAAAGATGTATTCCGGGCTCACGGGCTGGACGTTACCTTTATGGCGAAGCCGATCCGCGGCGTGGCGGGCAGCGGGGAGCACACCCACATGGGCGTGGCCGCCCGTCTGAAAAACGGCAGAGTGGTCAGTCTCTTTGCGCCGCTGGACAGGGAAAAGGATTTTCTCAGTCCCATCGGCTTTGGGGCGCTCATGGGCATCCTGAAGAATTATGAGATCATGAATCCTTTTGTGACTGCCACCAACGACGCGCTGAACCGTCTGAAGCCCGGATTTGAGGCGCCGGTGTGTATCGTCACATCTCTGGGCCATTCCGCCCAGATGCCGTCCAGAAACAGAACGGTACTTGTGGGCCTGGTGAGAGATATCAACAATCCCCTGTCCACGCGTTTCGAACTGCGGTCCCCCAACCCCAAGAGCAATACCTATCTGGTCATCGCCTCAGGATTCATGTGTATGCTTGACGGCATCAAGGCGGCTTTGGAAAACGGAAAGACGCCGGAAGAGCTGGAGGCATCCATTTCCAAGAGGGAAGGGCAGAGAGATTTCTACCTGGATAAGGACAGAGAATACCGCACGGAGCGGGATGTGTTCGAAGAGTTCACACAGGAGGAACGGGACCGGCTGTTTGGCAGAGCTCCGGCTACGGTGTGGGAAAACATAAGAGCCTTCGACCTGTATCCGGAGAAGCTGGAGGTGCTCATGCGGGAAGGCGTCATGGACCGCCTGTCGCTGGAGTCCTATAAACACGCGATCATCGCTCAGTGGGCCACGGAGCTGCACAACCGCATCATACCGGAGACGATGAATTTTGTCAGGGATTGCAGAAAGCGCCACAATCCGGAGGAATGCGCGGATCTGGACGATCTGATGTGGAGCAAGATCTCCAAAATGCGCCGGGAGCTGGCACAGGATACCATCAATGAAAAATCGCTGCTCAGCCGAGTGAAAGACGCGCTGGACGAGGAAGAGTTCGAGAAAGCGTCGGAGCTGCAGCTTCTGGCTCAGCAGAAGATCGCGGAGCTGGGTCTGATGTATTCTCAGTACAAAAAGAATTTGTTCTAAGCTGTGGGCCTGCCGCCGGGCAGGTCCGTTCGGCAAAAACGGGGGGCGGGCCGGATGAGCGGCGCGCCCCCGGGAGGACGGAGACTGATATGCCGATGAAAATAGAAGTGGGCGACAGCCTGCAGCTGAAGAAACCTCACGCCTGCGGAGGGAATTCCTTCACGGTGAGAAGAGCGGGAATGGATTTTCGCATCGAGTGCGCCAACTGTGGGGCGCAGATCTGGATGAAACGTACTGATCTGGAAAAGCGGATCAGGAAAATATCGCCGAAGGAATAGGCGGGACCGCGCTTTGATCCGGGACGCAGCGGCGTGCTGCCTTGATCGAAAGGCAGGAACAGGGGATAGAAAAGGAACAGATAATTTATGATTACAAAAGCGATCATCTTCGCCGTCTTTCTGATCGGAATGGTGCTCATCGGGCTGAAGTTCTACAACAGCACCAACGACCTCTCCGATTATTTTCTGGGCGGCAGAAAACTGAACAGCTGGGTGACGGCTATGTCCGCCCAGGCTTCGGATATGAGCGGCTGGCTGCTGATCGGCCTGCCGGGAGCGGCCTACGTGGTCTTCCGCGGCACATCGGAGGCGATCTGGACGGCCATCGGACTGATGCTGGGTACGTATCTCAACTGGCTTTTTGTGGCCAAACGGCTGAGACAGTACACGGAGGTCTCACAGAACTCGCTCACGCTGCCGGATTTTTTTGAAAACCGCTTCCGGGATTCCAGGCACGTGCTGCGCACAGTATCGGCAGTCTTTACTGTGATTTTCTTTCTTATTTATACGTCCTCCCAGTTTGCCGCAGGCGGAAAGCTGTTCTCGACGGTATTCGGGATCGATTACAAGGCGGGAATGGTCATCGGCGCGCTGATCGTGCTGTCTTACACGGCGCTGGGCGGCTTTACCGCCGTGTGCTGGACGGATACGATCATGGGCACGATGATGTTCTTCGCTCTCATCGCCGTGCCTGTCATGGCGGTGGGAGAGATGGGAGGCCTGGCGGAGGTAGGAGCGCGCCTGAGTGCTCTGACTTCAGAGACCTTCGCGCTGTTTCCCGTAAAGGATGGGGCCATCGACGCCATGCTGCTGGCGTCCGCTCTTGGATGGGGTCTGGGGTATTTTGGACAGCCCCATATTCTGGCGAGATTCATGGCTATCTCATCGCCGGAAGAAGTGAAGAAATCGCGGGTCATCGCCATGATCTGGGTGGTCATCACGCTGAGTACCGCGGTGCTGATCGGCGTGATCGGCAAGGCGTTTATGCCGGACCTGGCCGACGGCGAAACGATCTACATGGAAATGATCAACGCTATGTTCAGCAATGTGATAGGGGGCATCCTGCTGACGGCTATTCTGGCCGCCATCATGAGTACGGCCAGCTCCCAGCTTCTGGTGGCGGCGTCCAGCGTGTCCAAGGACCTGTACGCCACGCTGATGAAAAAAGATACGTCGGAATCCTCTCTGGTGTGGATCAGCAGGCTGACCGTGGCGCTGACCACAGCGGTGGCCATCCTGCTGGCTATAGACCCCGACAGTTCTGTCTTTGGCCTGGTATCCTGCGCCTGGGGCGGTTTTGGTTCCGCTTTCGGGCCGCTGATCCTGTTCGCTCTGTTCTGGCGGCGGATGACCCGGCAGGGGGCGGTCTGGGGCATGATCAGCGGCGGCGTGGCGGATCTGTTCTGGTATTATATGAAGCAGGCCGGCTTCGGCGGCGTTTTCAATATTTATGAGATCATTCCCGGATTTCTTATCTCCTCCGCTGTCATCGTCTGTGTGAGTCTGCTCACCAGCGTGCCGCGGGAGATCACGGAGGAGTTTGACCGCGTGAAGAATAACGGGACAGCGGCGGGACAGCAGGAAATGACAGGAGGAGAGTTATGAAACTGCAGGAGTCTGGTGAAAATTATCTGGAGACGATCCTGATCCTGGAGAAGGAAAAGGGATCCGTGCGTTCGATCGACGTTGCGAATCATCTGGATTTTACAAAGGCCAGCGTCAGCCGGGCCATGAGCATTCTCAGAGAAGCCGGATTTCTGGTCATGGAGAAAGATGGAAATCTGAGACTGACAGACGAGGGGCGGGAAAAGGCGCGGAGCGTGTATGAAAAGCATTGCCAGATCAAACGTTTCTTTATGGAAGCGCTGGAGGTGAGCGAGGAGACGGCGGAGAAAGACGCGTGCAGGATCGAACATGTGATCAGCGACGAGACCTTTGAGCAGATGAAGCTGTGGCTGGAAACGGCGGACGCCATGGAAGCGCTGGGGTCTGATCAGCAGTGATCTCCCGGCCGGCCTGAGCGGGAAAGACTGAAACGAAGGGAGAGGGGACCGTTGAATTGGAATCGGGAGAAGAAAGACTGGGATCACGCGATCTCGCTGCTGTTTCTCATCATGGTTCTCGCCGTGGTTTTTCTGACGTTTTATGTGATGCAGAATGTGGAACCAGGCAATCCCCTGCTGCCGGAGCGTCAGGTGACGGATCTTTCCGAAGGCTGGAACAGGAGCGGGCCGGGAGAGCTGCACGGGGGAAAAACGCCGGTTGGAGGTTCGGGCGGAAGCACGGAGGTGTACGCCCGCCGGCTGCCTCAGGATCTGCGGTCGGGGGATATCCTGTGCGTGGAGACCAGGCAGCAGGCGATCCGGGTCTTTCTGTCCGGTCAGGAGATATACGAAGCGGGAACGGACAGCGGACAGCGCTTTGGCAAGTCCATCGGCTCGATGTGGAATTTTGTTTCCCTGCCCTCCGACGCCGGCGGGCAGACAGTGACGATCCATTTGACTACGGCGTTTTCCCAGATCCCCAACTCCCTTCAGGAAGTTGTGCTGGGGCAGGAGGGGGCGGTGGTGCTCTCGCTGCTGCGAAAAAATGCGGGCGTTCTGTCGTTCGTCTGCTTTACCGCCCTGCTGGGGGTCCTGCTGCTGATCCTCTGCGGGGTCCTTTGTCTGAAGAAGCTGGACCTGGGACGGGGACAGTTTTTTTATCTGGGCGTTTTCTCCATTCTCTCATCGGTCTGGGTACTTACGGACAGCCGGATCCTGCAGCTGATCATTTCCAATGTAG
>Ga0129308_1003196_pt1 | contig 12223 bp, 10 predicted proteins | sample L827metagenome_FD_94440 | JGI IMG/M metagenome (GOLD analysis project Ga0129308, IMG submission 94440) | Ring-tailed lemur group fecal microbial communities from Wisconsin, USA - L827 metagenome | ecosystem: Host-associated > Mammals > Digestive system > Large intestine > Fecal | place: USA...
ATTTTGCGTCAGACAAAGGCGCAATTTTGCAGGAATACTGGGCGTATTTCAAAAAATTGCAACGCATGGATGGCGCAAAATTTCCGCAAAGCGCCGCCGATGCATTTGTGCGGTGTTGCCCTATAATGTCACGGTCCATTTTAGGACAAAATTCCGGCGGGGTCAACCGGAAAACGCGCGTCATTTTTTGTAACCGTTTTTTGATTGACAAATGTCTACCTGTCTGTTACGGTATAGGTAGACAATCGTATACCTGTTTGGAGGGGACTGTATGCGTATAAATTTATCCGACAGCGAATGGACGCTGATGAACCACCTGTGGGACCACGCCCCCATGACCATCATGGAGCTGACGGCAGCGTTGAAGGGAGAGACCGGCTGGAGCAAAAACACTGTCATCACCATGCTCTCCCGGCTGGAGGCCAAGGGCGCCGTCCGGCATGAGGAGGGCGGAAAGGCCAAGCAGTATTTCCCCGCCGTTGCCCGGGAGGACGCCGCTCTGGCGGAGACGGAGAGCTTTCTCTCCAAGGTCTACGGCGGCAGTCTGGGGCTGATGATGAGCGCCATGGTGGAAAGCCGCGCCCTGACGGAGGCCGACATTGCTGAGCTGTCCGCCATATTGGAAAAGGCGGGAGGTGACGGGAAATGAAGGATGTTCTCATCACATCCTCCGTGCTGATCTTGGCGCTGCTGGCACTGCGGCGGGTGTTCCGCAATACCATCTCCCGCCGGGTGCAGTATGCCCTGTGGGGGCTCGTGCTGGTGCGGCTGCTGGTGCCTGTGAGCCTGCCGGGCCTGGAGCACAATGTGCTGTCCGTGGCGGAGCCGGTGGGGCAGACGGTCTCCCAGCAGATGGACAGCGTCTCCGTCTATTTGACTCCTGTGGCGCAGGGGAAGCTTTCAAGAAGCGCCCTCCTGCCGCCGGATAGCTCCACTCCCGCCGTGGTGGTGCGGGACAGCCGTTCCGAGACGGTCACAGAGCGTGATTATACGGTACAGGGCCAATCCGCGGACGCTGCCATCACGGCAGAGAACGGGACCATCACGTGGTATGCCAAGGCACTGCCCCTGAACACACTTCTGACATCCACCTGGTATATGGGCATCGCCGTCATGGCCTTCTGGCTGGTCATTTCCAACCTCCGCTTCTGGCGAAAGCTTCGTAAAGCCAGAACACCTTACAGCGTTGAAAATTGCAAGCATCCCGTCTATTTGGTGGAGCATGGTCTTCTCTCCCCCTGCCTGTTCGGACTGTTCCGGCCCGCCATCTACCTGACGCCCGCCGCCGTGGAGACCCCGGAGCGGCTGCATCACGTCATCGCCCACGAGACCACCCACGCCCGCCACCTGGACCCCCTGTGGAGCCTGCTGCAGTGCGTGTGTCTGGCGGTGTACTGGTTCGACCCGCTGGTGTGGGCGGCGGCCATCGCCTCCCGCGCCGACTGCGAGCTGGCCTGCGACGAGGGCGCCTTGCGGTGCCTGGGCAGCGGCGAGCGCATTGCCTACGGCCAGACCCTGCTCTCCCTCATCCCCGTGCGGAAAGCCCCTGCCAGTCCCCTGCTGGCCGCCACCACCATGACGGCGGGAAAGCGGCAGCTAAAGGACCGCATCACCCGCATCGCGGAAAACCGCCAGACGGCGGCTGCGGCGCTGTTTCTGGTGCTGGCTCTGGCGGCGGCGGTATGCGCCGCCACCTTTACCGGGGCGGCGGAAAAAACAGAGCAGGACCGGGTCCTTACCAGCGAGGAGGTGGCTTATTTCAACCAGGAATTTTTTAACGGAAGCTATCCGAACATCCGCAACCAATTCCTCTCCTCCCAGTACGAGAGTCCAGAGGATATCGACCTTTTTGAACTGTTTTACTGCGGCACCGGATTGCCGGAAACTGTGAACGAATCGGAGCTGCGGCAGGCGGCGGCCCTCACCCACCGCTCCTTCACGGAAATGGAATTGGACCTGACGGCTTCCAGCCGTGAAAATATCAACGCGGTCCTCTTGGAAAACACGGGCCTGACATTGGAACAGACCCACCAAACAGGATTGGAGAAGTTCCTCTATCTGCCGGAGTATGACACCTATTACCATTTCCACGGCGACACCAATTACCGGGGCACGGTGACCATCGCCTGCGGCGAGTGGAAGGACGGCTTGCTGTGCCTTTATTACGAGGATACGTTCTTCGGCGACGGCTGGAAGTGCGTCACCCTGCAAAAAACGGAGGAGGGCTACCACTTTGTCTCCAACTTGTCCTGCGGCCAGCCCGCCGTCCCCACGGTGTACCCGGAGGGCAACCCGGTGCTGACTATTCCGCTAGATAATCTGGAACCCTATGTCCCGGAGCAAGCAGATACCGAAGGACGCGTTCCTTTCCGCACCATCTCTCAGGACATTCTGGTTTATGTGCCGGAGGATGCCGTCGTCGACGCCCAGTACGACACCTTTGACGGCCTGTTCGGCTGTTCCGGCGTCGTAGTCACCTACGACGATTGGATCAACGAGCACTACTATGGGACCGTCCACGACTATTACGCCATCGCCGGGGACGGCACCTCCTCCCTGCTGGCCCGGGCCTACGGCGAGATCCGCTTGGTGGACCTGGACGGCGACGGGACATACGAGCTGGCGGCCTCCTGCGGCGAAACCGCCCAGCTGTTTTTCCAGCGGGACGGCGCGGTGTACTGCGCCGACATTGGCGCGCTGCTCCAGCAGGCCTGGCCCGAGGCCTGGTATCTCAGCATTGGCTGGTGGGATGCCGCCGGCCGCAGCCTCTCCTTCTCCGGCGAGGTGCCCATCGCCGGGACGGAGACCCGGGGCACCGCCTCCCGGAAACTGTATTTTGACGGGGAGCGGCTGCTGGTATACAAGGACCAGCGGGAGACCGTGGACCATGTAGCCGGGGATATCGACGCTCCGGCGGACGTGTTGGCCGCCGCCAGGGAGTATGTGCTGAATCTCTATACCCAGCAATATGAAAACGGCACCGAGGGCTACCGCCTGGAAGACGGGGAGTTCGTGGCCGCCCCGGCGGAATTCGATGATTGGCGCATTGAGAGTCTGCAGGGTCCCAATTTTCTGGAAGCCGGCGAGCTTCGGCTGGAGGTCTGGTGTGTCAACTGCGAGGTCCACACCACCACGCCGGACACCGTCATCATGGCCGGCGGACGGTATATGACGGAGGATGCCTGGGTCTGCCCCGGCTATCCGTACAGCGACTACCTCTTTTTCCAACTGGACCCGGAGGGGAACCGCACCTATTTATTCACTGCCATGGAAAATGACTGCGTCCCCGGTTCGGAGCTGTTTTTCGCGGATACGGTCCGCCGCCTGGAAAGCCTAGGGCTGCTGTCCCTGACGGACCTCAACGGCCAGGAACTGGCCGCCGTCTGCTCCTGCCAGAGCGCCCAGTTTTTCAATGAGCTGGCCTGGCGGGACGATGACGCCCAGCGCATCATTTTGCAAAAATTGGCCGATTACATCGCCGGCGGCGGCTCCTCCGCCCAGGAGGCATATGATGGCTGGAAAAATTACATAGCGTCCTTTGATGACAGCCTCACCCCGGAAGGACGGCAGCTGTGGGAGCGGATGCAAAGCGGTGAAGCCGTCGAGGAGATGGCGGCTCCCGTCCTCACCGGCGGAGACTACGGCGCCATGCAGGCTGCGCTGGACCAGCGGATGGAGGAGTACCGGAGTCTCCCCGGCGTCGTTTCCCTGAAAGTGTTGGAGACCGCCTTCTCCGACGAGGAAAGCGCCAGAGCCGTCAGCCGCTATACCGGCAGCGCTCTGGCACAGAGCCGGGGCTGGTCCGACAGCCTGGTGGCCTGGATGCAGGCGGTCCAGGTGGTGTGGACGGCGGAGCTGGACGGGGATGCGATAGACGGCACCCTCAACTGGAACGACGGCGCCAACGCCTGCTGGTTCTACCTGCTGCCCAATCCCCGCACCGGCGGCTGGGACATCGTGGATACCATCAGCTGCGCCCCGCCGGAGCGCTACCGGGCGGACCCGGCGGCTCTGCCCTTTGTGGAACAGGCCCGGCCCCAGGTGAGCCTGACCCAGTACGGCTCCTATGAGGAGGCCTACGCCAGCATCACAGACCGCAAAGAGCAGGCCGGGAATACGTTCTCCATTCTGGAGGAGCTGCCGGGAGACGGGTTTACCGTGGTCTCCTGGGCCTATGGGGGAACGCCTCACGGTACGGCGGCGGTGCTGAACGTTGTCTATGAGGACGGCACGCTGGCTTCCCTCCCCCTGCCGCCCCGCAGCGAATGGGGCGCAGCGGACCCGGCGTCGGAGCTGGTTCTCAGCTCCGACGGCTCCGCATTGACTTACACCGCCCGGTTTGACGATGACCTGGTAAATGCCGGCGGCACCGCCGTGTGGCACCGGGCCGGGATTTATCACTATACGTACGACATTGCCTCCAGAACCGTTTCCCTGGAGATCACGGAAAACTGACGCTTCCCTTTTCCTCCTGTTTCGGGTATACTGTCGGTAAGACCCGAAACAGGAGGTTTTTTCTCATGCAGCAGTTATTTTTGCTGGCGGCTGTCATCTGCTTCGGCATGGCGGCCATCAAGTTCTGCACCGCCCGTATGAAGCCCAACACCGCCCCGTCTCAGCCCAAGCGCTCCGCTGATTTGACGGCGGAGGAGGCCAAGGCGCGGATGGACGAGCATCCGGAGCTCATTTTGCTGGATGTCCGCACTCAGGCGGAGTTTGACGAGGGCCATATCCCCGGCGCCGTATGCCTGCCGGTGGAGATGATCGCGGCGGACATGCCCTTCCCCTTCGGCAAGGACGCGGAGATTCTGGTCTACTGCCAAACCGGACGCCGCAGCGCCGACGCCGCTGCCAAGCTGCGCAAGCTGGGCTTTACCGATGTCAGCGACATCGGCGGCATCGTGGACTGGCCCTACGAGACCACCACCGACTGAAAAAAGTGCCGCTCCCATGGGAGCGGCACTTTTTTACTGGGCCAGGAACACCAGGTTCTTGTCCGTGATGAAATTAGGGATGCTGTACAGCACCACGATGTCCGCAATGCCGTTTTCCGCGGCGTACTGGGCCGCCGGCAGGCGGTAATACCGCAGGTCCAGCAGGTGGACCTCGGAAAAGCGCTGGCTGAGGAAGGGCGCCAGGGAATCAGAATAACTGTCCCGCACCAGCAAAATTTTGCTGCCGTCGGTGACAGCCTCGTTTTTGATGACACAAAGAGGCTGATTGCCCCCCAGGAAAGCGGAATATTTATCCTTCTGCTCCAGATAGGAGCGCTCATAGAGGCTGCCCGCCTCCGGGGTGCCCGTCCGCCAGGAGGTGACGGAAAGGCCCGTGTCCTCCACCCAGAACTCCAGGGTGTCCGGCGTCAGCCAATGGACGCCGGATTGGGAATACAGCGTGCCGTTGAAATCCTCGCTGGCAATCTCCGGGGTAAAATCCTCCCTGGACAGCGGCTCCTTTCCCAGGGTCTCCAGCAGGGCGTTGGCACCGTAGAAAGCGCCCAGTGTGGTCCAATGGTGGTCTGTGCGGTAGAAAATGGGCTCACCGGCGTGGGCGGCAAGGGCGCCTTCCAGGTCCGCCTGGGGCAGTCCCAGCTCCGCCGCCGCGGCCAACAGCTCCGTCTGGTCCCAGCTGGGCGCGCCGGCGGGCAGCGCCTCTTGCCAAATCTCCGCCGCCGAGGGAATGAGGCCCAGGTACACGTTGGCATGCGCCTTTTCCGAGAGCCGCCGGACGTAGGAGAGGTTCTTCTCCACCAGGGCGGCGTCCGGCGTGTCCACCTTGGAAATGAGGGCGTCGCCGCAGAGGTACACGCCGTTGAACTCCGTTTTTCCAATGGCCTGCTCCGCCCGGGCTTTCAGGCCCGTCCACTGGTCCCGCAGGGGAAACTGGTCGGCGAAATATTCCTCCACCGCCTCCGTATAGCTGCCGTCCGCCAGGGCGGACCAGGAAAACGCCGGCTTTTGGGCCAGGGTCCGGTTCTCCACATCGGACCTTGCCCGGTCCGGCAGAAGGATATGCCACACCAGAAGTCCCCCCAGAAACAGGCAGAACAGCGCCGCAAGGAAGCGGCTGTATGTCTTTGTCATAGTCCGCCTCCTCTCAGAACCGGAAGTACAGGAAGGGATTATAGCTGCCGTCCACCAGATAAGCAGTGGAAACAGCCAACGCCAGGAACATCAAAACCGGTGTCAGGACTTTTCGCGTCTTGTCCGGCAGCCGCTGCCAGCACCGCTTTCCCAAGGTGGTGGACGCCGCGGCCAGCACCAGGAATGTGACGGCGTAGCTTTTCAGCATATAGCCGTCGGCGGCAGACCACAGCGGTGCCCCGCCGAAGCAGGCGGCGAGATAGCCGCCGCAGACGCCCAGGTCCTCCATGGCGAAAATGCCCCAGCCCACGAACACCACCAGCAGCGTGTACAGGTGCTTCACCCAGCCGGGGGTCCTTGACAGAACACCTTTTAGGACATATTTCTCCAGAATGAGCCAAGCGGCGAAGTACAGCCCCCACAGGATGAAATTCCAGCTGGCACCATGCCAGAAGCCGGTGCAAAGCCACACAATCAGGATGTTCCGCAGGGTCTTTGCCGTGCCGCCCCGGTTGCCTCCCAGCGGGATGTACAGGTACTCCCGGAACCAGGAGGTCAGGGACATGTGCCACCGCCTCCAGAACTCCGTGACGGAGGCGGAGAGGTAGGGATAGTCAAAGTTCTCCAGGAAGCGGAAGCCGAAAATACGGCCCAGGCCGATAGCCATGTCGGAATAGCCGGAGAAGTCGAAATAGATCTGGAAGCCATAGGCGGCAAGGCCCAGCCAGCCTCCCGCCGCCGTCAGCGTCCCAGCCTCCGCCGACGCCAGCTGGGCGTCCCACAGGGCGCCGATGGCGTTGGCCAGCAGCACTTTTTTTGCAAGGCCCACACAGAAGCGGCGGGCGCCCAGGGCGAAATCCTCCGCTGTGTTCACCCGGTGGTCCAGGGCCTCCGCCACCGTCTTGTACTTGACGATGGGGCCGGCAATGAGCTGGGGGAACATGGTGACAAAGGTGCCGAAGCGGATGATGCTCCTCTGGGCCGGAGCGTCCCGGCGGTAGACATCAATGGTATAGCTCATGGTCTGGAAGGTGAAAAAGGAGATGCCGATGGGCAGCGGGATGTTCAGCTGGGGCAGGTTCACACCCGGCAGCAAGGACAAGTTGGCCGCCAGGAAGTCCCAGTACTTGAAAAAGCCCAGGAGCAGCAGGTTGAACACCACGCTCTGCCCCACGAACCACCGGGCTTTTTTGTCGTCATCCCGGTATTTCTCCACCAGCAGGCCATGGGTATAGTCGATGAAGATAGACACGAACATGATGGTGATATACACCGGCTCGCCCCAGCCGTAGAAAAACAAGCTCACCACCAGCAGCGCCAGATTCCGCCACTGCAGCGGCACCAAAAAATACAGCAGCAGCGTGATGGGCAGATAGGCGAACAAAAAGGTCAGACTGCTGAAAACCAAAGCGTTTCCTCCCTGTCAAAGTCAAAAATGGCCGCAGCGGCAGGCTGCGGCCACTTGCGGGTCAGCCGGTAGCTCAGGCAAACAGGGCATTGAAATCATCCGCCATCTCCTGCTGGTAGGAGGCGGAGGCGATCATGGCCACATAGGTGCCGTGCTGGATAACCTGTGCCTTGCCCCAGGCCTCCATGGACTCAGGATACCAGGCGCCGCCCTCGGCCTGGGAATCCACCCGGGTCTGCAAAATAGCGGCGGCAGCCCCGGCGTCTTTTTCCGTTTCGCACTGCATGAGCACCAACTCATTGACCACGGAGCTCATCATGGGCGCCTTTGCCACAAACTGCGTCACCGGGATGTCGCTGATGCCGGGATAGTAATTTTCCAGCATCTCGCCTTCAATGTCGACCATATAGTTCTCGCCCCACTGGTACTTCTCCTCCAGCTCCGTGTAAAAAGCCGGCAGGTCCACATCCACTGCCTCGGAATCCGCTTGCTTGCCGCAGGCGGCAAGCGTCCCCAGGGCCAGGACCAGGACCAGCAGGATGGTCATGCTTTTTTTCATGTCATTTTCCCCTCATTCTTCTGTTTTTCACGATATAAGACGGTACGGCGGGCTGAAAAGTTCTTGCCCTCCGGAACAGTATTTGCGTTTTTCTTCTATTTTAGCAGTTTTGCCGTTCTCTGCTTGCATTTATACAGGAAAGGCTGTATGATTTCAATAGGAATTTTTTAAATTTTAAGGAAAGTAGGTTTTTCCCATGTATAGTTTTCGCAACGATTACAGCGAGGGTGCCCATCCTCAGGTCATGCAGGCCCTGATGGACACCAATCTGGAGCAGACCTGCGGCTACGGCCTGGACCACCACTGCCAGGAGGCCGCCGACCTCATCCGCAGGCTGTGCAGCGCCCCCGAGGCCGATGTCCACTTCCTGGTGGGCGGCACTCAGACCAACCTGGTGGCCATCACCGCGTTCCTGGCCTCCTACGAGGCGGTCATCGCCGCCCACACCGGCCATGTGAACACCCACGAGACCGGCGCCATCGAGGCCACCGGCCACAAGGTCTGCGCCGTCCGCAGCCCCGACGGCAAGCTGACTCCGGAGCTCATTGAATTCGTCCTGTCCGAGCACAACGGCAGCGAGCACATGGTGGCTCCCAAAATGGTCTATGTGTCCGACAGCACGGAGATCGGCACCATCTATTCCAAGGCGGAGCTGACCGCCCTGCGGGAATGCTGCGACAAGCACGGGCTGCTGCTGTTCCTGGACGGCGCCCGTCTGGGCTCCGCTTTCACGGCTCCGGAAAATGACCTGACCCTGCCGGACCTGGCGGCCCTGACGGACCTGTTCTACATCGGCGGCACCAAAAACGGCGCCCTCATGGGCGAGGCCCTGGTGGTGAACACCCCCAACGACCACTTCCGCTGGCACATGAAGCAGCGGGGCGCCATCCTGGCTAAGGGCCGCCTGCTGGGCATCCAGTTTAAGGCCCTGCTGGAAAACGGCCTGTATTTCGACATCGCCCGTCACGCCAACGAGATGGCCTACCGCCTGCGGGACGGCATGGCTGCTCTGGGCTACGAGTTCCCCGTGGCCTCCCCCACCAACCAGCAGTTCCCCGTTCTGCCCAACACGGTTTTGCAGCAGCTTCAGGATAAGGGTTACGCCTACGAGCTGGACCACGTGGTGGATGACGAGCACACTTGCGTCCGCTTCTGCACCAGCTGGGCCACCCCTGTGGAGGCCGTGGACCAGCTTTTAAAGGATCTGGCCGACTGCAAGTAACTCCCCATCTTGAAAAAAGCCGCCCATGGGCGGCTTTTTTTCGTGGGTTCTTTCGCTGCTCGTTGTATGATCCAGTAAAAGCATGGGAAAGGAGGGCATTTTGTGACGGATACAGAACTGCTGGACCTGCTGCGGCGGGACCGCGCCGCCGGGACGGAAGCCCTCCTGGCCCGCTACCGCCCCCTGCTGCGCTATATCATCGGCGGCATCCTGCCGGAAATCGAAGACGGAGAGGACTGCCTGTCCGAGGTATGCCTGGTCCTGTGGCAAAAGCTGGACAGCTTTGATGCCGCCAAGGGGTCCCTTTCCGCCTGGCTGACCGCCGTGGCCCGGAACACGGCTCTGAACCATCTGAAAGCCCACCGCCGCCGGGAAGCCCACACCGCCGAAGCCGTGGGAGAGCCGGTCTCACCGGACACGCCGGAGCAAATACTGCTGCGGCGGGAGCGGGCGGAGCGGCTGAAAGCGGCTCTGGACGGTCTCAGGGACCGGGACCGGCAGCTGTTTTACCGCCGCTACTATTATTTGCAGCCCCTCTCCCAAATCGCCGCGGAGATGGGCATGACGGAACGGGCCGCGGAGGGCCGCCTGTACCGGCTGCGCCAGCGGCTGCGGCAGGAGCTGGGAGGTGACGAGCCATGAGCGAATGGAACGAATTTGACCGGGAGCTGATGGAGACCGTCACAGACCTCCCCCCCACCGCCGGCACCGTCCGGGCCGTGACGCCCTGGCGGGACGCCATGGACCGCATCCTGCTGGGGCTGTGCCTCACCTGCTTCAGCTTGAACTTTCTCTATCTGCAATACCTCCTCCCCGCCATCGGCACCGTGCAGCTGTATCTGGGCTTCCGCACACTGCGCGGCAATAACCGGTTTTTCAACTTTTGCTGGTTTTTCAGTATCTGTAAAGTAATATTACTATTCATTGGTTTTGTGTTGGAAGCCACGCCTTTCAGCGGTATTCTCACCGGGCCCCGTGCCTTTTTGCAGGCAGGTATCACCATGGCCATGCTGCTGGCCTTACGGCAGGCCCTCCGTCTGTCGGCCGCTGCGGCAGACCGCGCCATGGGCCGTGACCCCCTGCTGTGGACGGCGGTCTGGTACGCCGCGCTCATCGCCCTGGCGCTGTTCTGGCCGGAGCCGGGCTGGGTGGTATTTCTTCTGATGGTGTTTGCTTTTTACCGCATCGCCAAAAGCCTGCACAGCGTCACAGCGGAGCTGGAGGAGTGGGGCTGCGGCGTCCGGGCCTCATCGGTGCGGCTCAGCGGCAGACAGCTTCAGATGGCATACTACGCCTCCCTGCTGGCGCTGGTCCTGCTCTGCGGGCTTCTTTCCAACCATATTTGGCTGAAAGCGGAGCCAATCGAACAAACGTTCACAACTGAAGCGGAAGCCGCCCGGCAGCATCTCAGGGAACTGGGGATGCCGGAGGAATTTCTGGCCCAGCTGCCGGAGGAGGAGCTGCGGCAGCTGTCCGACGCATCGGCCTGCCAGTATTTGGAGAACGAAAAAGCTTCTTCCGGAAATAACAAGTCTCTCCGACTTTCCGGGACCATGGTGTATCTGGTCGGCGGCACCGCCCGGTTCTATGTTCTGGCGGAATACGCGGACAGTGTTCCTCTGTTCCGGCAGAACCTGGCGGAGTTCGCCAATTCCAGTACCGTTCGTTGGGATGGCGCCTGTTATTTGTCCTATGAGAAAAGCGGAACAGCTTATCGAACAACCGTTCCTGTCCAGGAAAACACGGAAACCGTGGACAATTACTTTTCCGGCCCCTCGGAAAGCACGTTCATCCGCGCTAGGTACAGCTTCCCCGCCGGCGCCAAAAATCGTACCTGCCTGTTCGTCTGCACCCAAAAACTCTGGGAATCCCCGGGGCCGGATACAGATTACTATTACGACTGCATCGTGAATTTCTACCGAAGCCGTCTTTCCTTCACCTATCCTTACAGGCCTCTCAGCGGACAGGAACCCTCCCATCGGCGGGAGCTGACACAGTTCTGCCAGATCTTTGAATTTACCCTGCCCCAGTCATGAAAAACGCCTGCCCATACGGGCAGGTGTTTTTTTTCGAATATTTGTTCGATTTTCACTTGACACGAACGGTTGTTCGAGTTATAGTATGTATAGAACAAAAGTTCGAAAAAGGAGGATCTGAACAATGACTGGTTGGGGTTTCTTTTTTATGCTGGTGGGTGTCACCTTTTTGACGGCGCAGCTGTTCCGCGTGATCAACTATATCGAGCGCCCCGCCCGGCACTCTCACCGCCGCGCCGTGGCCCGGTGATCCTTTCCTCCCATGGATGTTCTGGAAAAGCTGACGATCCTGACAGACGCCGCCAAATATGACGCTGCCTGCACCTCCAGCGGCGGGAACCGCACTTCCAAAAAGGGATACATCGGCAATACCTCTTCCTCTGTGACCGGGTGCTGCCATTCCTTTTCCGCTGACGGGCGGTGTGTGACGCTGTTGAAGGTTCTCATGACCAACTGCTGCGTGTTCGACTGTAAATACTGCGTCAACCGCCGCAGCAACGACACGAAGCGGGCCGCTTTCACGCCTCAGGAACTGGCGGACCTGACCATCAGCTTTTACCGGCGGAATTACATTGAGGGACTGTTCCTCTCCTCCGGTGTGCTCCGCAGCCCGGATTACACCACGGAGCTGATGATCAAGGCGCTGCGTATCCTGCGGGAGGAATACCGCTTCAACGGCTATATCCACGCCAAAGCCATCCCCGGCACGGCGCCGGAGCTGGTGGAGCAGTTGGGGTTTCTGGCGGACCGCATGAGCGTCAACATTGAGCTTCCCTCGGAGGCGGGCTTGCAAACCCTGGCTCCGGATAAGACAAAGCAGGCCATTCTGGCGCCTATGCGTCAAATGCAGGTTCGGGGCGGGCAACGTAAGGAAGAACCGGTCAAATCCCGTCACGCTCCCAAGTTCGCCCCTGC
>Ga0129308_1003197_pt1 | contig 12223 bp, 12 predicted proteins | sample L827metagenome_FD_94440 | JGI IMG/M metagenome (GOLD analysis project Ga0129308, IMG submission 94440) | Ring-tailed lemur group fecal microbial communities from Wisconsin, USA - L827 metagenome | ecosystem: Host-associated > Mammals > Digestive system > Large intestine > Fecal | place: USA...
AAAAAGAAAGCAAAGGGGGAAGTGCTAAATGCAGCCGAAGGCTAATAAGAAGAAAAGCCAGTGGAAAGATGTGTGGCTGAGATTAAAAAGAAATAAAGCGGCAATGCTCGGTCTGATTATCCTCCTGTTGCTGGTATTTTGTGCAATATTTTCAAAATGGCTGGCTCCATACGGATATGATGAGCAGGAGCTGAGCCGGAGATTCACACCGCCGCTGACCAATGGTTTTATTTTAGGGACGGATCAGTTCGGAAGAGATATTTTAAGCCGTCTGATTTATGGAAGCCGTTACTCCCTTCTGGTAGGTGCGATTTCCGTAACCGTATCCGCGATCGCAGGTTCTGCAATCGGGGCGGTTGCCGGATTTTACGGCGGCAAGATCGACAACGTGTTCATGCGTTTTATAGACATCCTTATGGCAATCCCGAGTACGCTTCTTGCTATCGCTATCGCAGCGGCACTTGGATCAGGCCTTATGAATGTTATTATCGCTGTCGGAATCGGTTCTATCCCGGGATATGCGAGAATCGTAAGAGCGCAGGTTTTGACGGTCAAAGAGCAGGAATTTATTGAGGCGGCAAGAATGTCCGGATCGGGAGACGCACATATTATTATAAAGCATATTCTTCCGAACTGTCTTGCTCCGATCATCGTACAGGCGACCTTAGGTGTGGCAAGTGCGATTCTTACGGCAGCAGCGCTGAGCTTCCTTGGACTTGGAATTCAGCCGCCAGCTCCGGAATGGGGAGCGATGCTCTCTCAGGCGCGGCAGTATATCAGAGGTTACTGGTATGTCGTTACTTTCCCGGGACTTGCGATCATGATAACCATTTTTGCGCTGAACTTATTTGGCGACGGACTGCGTGATGCGCTTGATCCGAGACTTAAGAACTAAGGGAGGAATGAGAAATGCAGGATTCATTTTTAGATATCAAAGATTTAGTGATACATTATTCGACCGCTGACGGTGAAGTAGAAGCAGTCAATGGCATTTCCTTCTCCCTGAACAAAGGAGAGACACTGGGTCTGGTGGGAGAGACAGGGGCCGGTAAGACGACGACGGCACTTGGTATCTTAAGGCTGGTGCCGAATCCGCCCGGAAAAATATTGAGCGGAGAAATCAATTTTGAGGGAAGAGACCTTTTGAAGCTCTCTGAAAAAGAGATGCGGAAGGTCAGAGGAAATAAAATATCCATGATTTTCCAGGACCCTATGACTTCTCTGAATCCGGTCATCACAGTCGGAGATCAGATTGTAGAAGCGATCAGTCAGCATTATAAGATGCCGGCATCAGAGGCGGTGAAAAAAGCTTGTGAGATGTTGGAGAAGGTTGGAATTTCGGCAGAACGTTTTCACGAATATCCGCATCAGTTCTCAGGAGGGATGAAGCAGAGAGTCGTGATCGCGATCGCACTGGCCTGTAATCCGACCCTGCTTCTGGCAGACGAGCCGACAACAGCCCTGGATGTGACGATTCAGGCACAGGTATTGGAGCTGATGGCGGAGTTAAAGAATGAGCTGAATACATCCATGATCCTGATCACACATGATTTGGGCGTTGTAGCCGAGGTCTGTGACAAGGTTGCGATTATGTATGCGGGAGAAATTGTAGAAATCGGCACGCTGGAGCAGGTATATAACAATACGGGACATCCGCATACGGAAGGATTGTTTGGTTCTATTCCGGACATGGAGAGTAAAGAGAAGCGGCTTCACCCGATTCAGGGACTGATGCCCGACCCCTCGAATCTGCCAAAGGGCTGCAGTTTTGCACCTCGCTGTCCCTATAAGACGGACAAATGTGAAGAGCAAAATCCGGAGTCGGTTGAACTTGAGAGCGGCCATCTGGTGAAGTGCTGGCATTGTATTAATAAGAAGTAATCAGTCGAGATATGAAACGGAGCGAACGATGGGAACAATATTAGAAGTACAAGATTTAAAGAAATATTTCCGTACCCCAAGAGGGATGCTTCATGCAGTAGACGGAATTAACTTCAAGCTGGAAGAAGGTCAGACGTTAGGCGTGGTCGGAGAATCCGGATGCGGGAAATCTACGCTTGGAAGGACGATCCTGCATCTGCTGGACAGTGATGGGGGAAAAATTATTTTTGACGGGAAAGACATCACTCAGATGACAAAGAAGGAATTAAAAGAGTCAAGAAAGGAAATGCAGCTTATTTTCCAGGACCCGTTCTCCTCACTGAATCCCAGAATGTCAGTCTCAGAGCTGATCGCAGAGCCGCTTAAACTATTCCGCGAATATTCAAAGCCGGAGATCAACAATAAGGTGTCGGAGCTGATGGAAGTCGTGGGACTGGCGGAGCGTCTTTCCAACGCATATCCTCATGAGCTGGACGGCGGAAGGCGTCAGCGTATCGGCATTGCCCGTGCACTGGCACTTGATCCGAAATTTATCGTATGTGACGAACCGGTATCGGCGCTGGATGTTTCGATTCAGGCACAGATTCTGAATCTGATGCAGGATCTTCAGGAAGAGAAAGGTTTAACCTATCTGTTTATCACACATGACCTTTCGGTTGTAAAGCATATTTCTAACCAGATCATGGTAATGTATCTGGGAAATACGGTAGAGCTCGCAGATCATGAGGAGCTGTTTAAAAACCAGTATCATCCGTATACGAAGGCATTACTGTCGGCGATTCCGATGCCTGTGGTGGGAAGGAAGAAAGAGAAGATATTGCTGAAAGGCGAAATTACGATGCCGATCGATCCAAAACCAGGATGTAGATTTGCACCGCGCTGCCCGTATGCATGTGAGGAATGTCATGCGAAAGACCCTGAGCTTGTGGAAGTGACAGAGGGACACTATGTGGCATGTCACAAGGTAAAAGAAATTAATCATTTATAGGAGAAGATATTAAGATGGAAACAATCATTGCTTATGTTCCTGAAAGTATGGTGAAGGGACAGCTTAAGGAAGCGGCCAATGCGGTGGCTGACGAATGTGCCGGGATTTTTGGGCGCGAAAAAGGAACAATACCGGTTATGATCCATAAGACAGAGGCTTCCGATGGGAATGCATGTGCCGGTCAGACTATTGTATTCTATGTATATGCAGGAACAAAATGCGGCAGGGAGATCAGAGAGCAGGCAGCAGAGACTATTTTTCAGGTTTCGCAGAAGTATTTCCCGGGCATGAAAAAAGAGAATCATATGGTTATTTTTAAGCTCCATGAACAGGATGCCATGGGCGTAAACGGTAAATTTGAAGAATAGGAGCTGCAAGGGATATGGCAAATACAATTTTATATACATGTAAAAAGCATACGGAAGAAGAAAAAGCAGGACTGATCCGTGAAATAAGAAAAGGAATCCGTGATGGTTTCGGGTCGATTGAGACGCATATGCAGGTCATTGTCCATGAGATGGATGAGGAAAATGTATCAGAAGCGGCAAAGCATACCTCTACTTTGTTTGTGTATGTAACTCCGGGAAGAAAGGGAAATGAGCTGCTTCCGTTTTACCGGTGTATCGCAAACCGTATCCGGGATTACTACGGGACGGATGAGGATGTCAACGTTATTATGAATTATCATACGCTGGACTGTGCCGGGACAAACGGCGGCATGAAGATCAGCCAGCATAAATAGAGAAGGAGAAAATGGAATGGTTACTGTAATTACATATCTTCCAAAAAAATATTCTGAAGATATCAGAAAGAAATATATCGATATGACAGAAGGGCTGATCGAGACGATACTGAATGTCCCGAAGGAGAGTATTGCGCTCTGCAATCATTTTGTACCGCAGGATGAGATCTGCTACATCGGCGCGGATACGAAGACCATTTATCTCTATCATTCGGAAGAATTTTCGCTGGAGCAGAAGGCAGAAATGACAAAGGCATATGATGAGAAATGTCTGGAGCTGTTCGGAGATGATAAGGGAATGACGATCATGATCTTTAAACCGCATCAAAAAGAAGAAGCAGCATTAGGCGGAAAGCTGGGTGAGTAAATGGAAAAGATAAGAGTTGAGTGGGAAGAGCTGGCAGAGCTGGCTGTTACCAAAGGAATCAATCTGCAGAAGAATCAGGTGGTACATATTGATGCTCCGGCGGAGACCGTGTGGTTTGTGCGGATGCTGACAAAAAAGTCATTCGAAAACGGGGCAAAGGATGTGATCGTGAACTGGACCGACCACGAGGTGGGACGGGAGAGATACCTTCATGCGGCAGAGGATGCGAAGTGGGTATCCGAAGGGGAGAGCTTAGAAAGACTGGCCTATGCAAAGGAAGGCGCCGGTCTGATCTCCGTCAGATCGCCTCGGTTCGGACTCTTTGACGGCGTGGAGGATGCGAGGGCAGGCGCCATCCGAAGTGCGGAGGCAAATGCTTACCGTGAGGTCAGCGCGCTTCGTATGAGTGCGGTGTGTACCTGGACGGTTGTCATGCTCCCGAATGAGGAGTGGGCAAAGCTGGTCTATCCGTCTCTTAGCACGGAAGAGGCCATGGAAAAGCTGACAGATGCGATCCTTAAGTGCAGCCGGGTAGAGAAGGGGCGGACCATCGAAAACTGGAAGCAGCACAGGGAAAACTGTGAAAAGTACGCAAACCGTCTGACCGACTGGAATTTTGAATATCTGAAATACAAAAACAACCGAGGCACCGAACTGCGGGTAGGGCTGGCAAAAGGGCATAAATGGTGCGGAGGCGGAGTGTACAGCACGAAGAATCTTCCGTTTATTCCCAATATCCCGACGGAGGAGATCGCGACAGTTCCGGACTGGAGAAAGACGGAAGGAACAGTAGTATCTACCATGCCTCTGATCTATGCCGGCGGGTTGATCGAGGGAATTCATTTAAAATTCGAGGCAGGTAAAGTGGTGGAATTTTCAGCGGATAAGGGGCAGGAGCTTCTGGAGTCTCTGCTGAATACGGACGACGGTGCTAAGCGCCTTGGTGAGGCGGCGATCGTGCCGGTATCATGCCCGATCACGAAGTGTGAGACCCTGTTCTATAATACAATATTTGATGAAAACGCAAGCTGCCATCTGGCGCTTGGCAATGGATATCCGATGTGCCTGAAAAATGGAGACGGTATAACGGGTGAAGAGCTGACAGAATTGGGAGTCAACCATGAATCTGCGCTACATGTTGACTTTATGATCGGATCAGATGATCTGGATATTACCGGAATTACCTATGAAGGGAAAGAAATTCCGGTTTTAAGAAATGGCGAGTGGGTCATTGGAGAGTAGGAGGTATCAGAAACAGTGAATGCAACACAGCGAATGAGAGCGTTGCTTAATGGGGAAAAGACAGACAGGCCGGGCGTGACGGTGTGGAAACATATTTATCTGGAGGATCGGCATCCTGTTGATTTCGTCAAGAGAACAATAGAATTGCAGGAGGCAAATGACTGGGATTTTATCAAAATATCCTATAACGGCCTGCTGATGCCGGAGGCATTTGGTTCTACGATCCAGTGGAGCGAGGACTATAAGACCTTCCCGCGCGTAGTGAATCATACGGTCAATAATCCAATGGAATGGCTGAAGCTTACGCCGGCCAGCGTCAAGGAAGGACCGCTGAGAAGGGAAATCGATGCGACTGCAAGACTGGTAGAGCATTTTAAAGGGGAAGTGCCGATACTTCCGACCATATTCAGTCCGCTGACGAGTGCACAGGAGATATCCTGCGGATTCCAGAATCCGTGGCCGATCATAGCAGATATGAAGTACAGCGGCAAGGAATTACACAAGGGACTGGAAGTGGTTACAGAGACAACACTTCGCTTTGTAGAAGAGCTTACGAAGGTAGGAGTAGACGGAATCTTCCTGGCTACACATTTTGCGGCCTATAACCGGACTACTCTGGAGCAGTATGATGAATTTGCGAGACCTTATGACCTTCAGGTATTAGATTCTATCAAGGATAAGACCTGGCTGAATTTAATGCATATTCACGGAACAGAGGAGCTGTTCTTTAAGGAAATTGCCGATTATCCGGTACAGGGCTTTAACTGGGAGGATATTTCCAGCAATATTTCTCTGAAAGATGCCAGAGAGGCTACCGATAAGCTTCTGATCGGCGGAATCGAACAGCTGCAGGATTTTAATGAACGCGACCGCGATAAGCTGAAAGAAAAGCTGAGAGCCAGGGTAAAACAGGCGCGCGAGGATGCCGGAGATAAACTGGTGATCGCGCCGGGCTGCTGTGTTCCTTCTGATGTGCCGGAATATCGTTTTACCGTTTTGAAAGAAGTTGTGGACGAAATCGCCCAGTAGGATTTATAATAGAAGAAACGATAAGAAAGAGTAGGTAAAACATGTCAGTAAGGCGGCAAGTAGCGTTAGAAGCAGGAGTATCTGAGGCAACAGTATCTCATGTGATCAATAAAAGTAAATATGTAAGTCCTGAGCTGGAGAGAAGAGTTCGGGATGCGATAAAGAAATACGATTATCATCCGAGTACGATAGCGAGAAGCATGGTTACAAAACGAAGCAATCATCTGGCGATGCTGGTGAACGATTTGAAAAATCCCAGGTATGCCGCGATTGCGGAGGCGATGCAGAAGGCGGCTGCGAATTATGGGTATATCGTATCGATCATAGATTTTAACAGTTTTGAGATGGACAATAATCAGGTCATGGACCTGATTTCCAGAAATATTGATGGTATTTTTGTGGCTACTTATACAGACGATCTGAAACCGGCGCTTGACAAGGCGATGAGGTCCGGGATCAAGGTGATCTCGGCGGTGAAAGAGTTCGGAATTGTACTCAACACGGATTATTCGGTCTCCTTAAAGGAGATGATGAAGGACTTGAAGAGTCTGGGTCATGAGAGAATCGCTTATATCAGCGGATATTCTGTTAAAGAGTCTCAGCACTCCAAGTTTGAGGCGTTTAAAGAAGAACTGCGCCGGAACCAGATGGCGGAAGATGAGATTCTGATCGTAGATGGAAAAGCGCCATACCGCGCAGATTTTAAGGCGGGATATGACGGTGCGAAGGAATTATTGAAGAGAAACGCAGGGATGACGGCGATCTTCACTGTCAATGATCTTGCGGCGATCGGTGCGATCACCGCACTGAAAGAGGAAGGGCTGAAGGTTCCGGAGGATATCTCTGTGGTCGGATGCGATAATATCGATCTGGCGCAGTATATGAACCCGCCGCTGGCTACGCTTGATGTGCCGAAAGAGAAGATGGGATATGCGGCGATGGATATGCTGTTAAGGTTAATGCGGAAGGAGCCTTGCGATGATATGTGGATTCCGTCCAGTTATATCAGGCGGGAATCTGTGGGAGCAGCAAAAAAAGAGAGTGTTTAGAGCAGGAAATGCAGAGGGGCAGTTTGTACCTCTGCATTTTTTGCGCCTAATTACGGTAAAACAAAGGGAACATAGTGGTTGATAATGAGGGAGCGCAAAATAGAACAGCCTCTTTATTAACAGGAAATGATAGTGACGAAAAAAGTATATTGCAATGTGAGGTATTCTGAGTGTCAGAACTGGATAACCTATTAACAAAATGTATGAAGATTATATTGACTAAATATAACCAATTTGGATATAATAATATAAAATATACCCTAATTGGTTACATGGAGATGGAGGACGGATATGTATTTCATAATAAAGGAACTAAGGGAATCTACAGGAATGACGCAAAAAGAATTTGCTGCGATGTATGGAATACCGATCAGTACATTACGCAAGTGGGAACAGGGAGAAGCATCGCCTGCATCTTATGTTGTAAATCTGATTGCAAGAACTTTGCCTAGTGCTGACTCAACACTTAAAAAGATAACAGGCCAGGATGGAACCATTTATTATTATGACAAAAATCAAAAAATGGTTTCGGATATGCGGGGGAACAAGATTTTTGTCCAGGAGAATCTTGATGGAGTAAAAGAACAGAATCTTGCACTGTATCTAAAAGATTTGTATGATGATTTTTATGAAATTCAGGAGAAGTTCAATCGGGACTGCAGATATGATAAAGAAGAAGATATTTTGTGGACTTAAGGGGAGGCGGAGTATGCTATGGCAAGACATGCAAAAGAATACTATTTGATGCATAAAGATATCCGAGTGTGTCTGATGGAAATTTCAGAGGATGGAAATTTGGGAAGTGTCAGACGCAATGAAGCAGCGGCAGCGCATTTTCCTTTGGGCGGACAGATGAATAATATGAAATTCCATGAATGGTGGAAAGACCGGGCAATTCCTAAGACAAGGCATGGAGCTAAAAATGCACTCCAGAGATTAGGATATTCATCGACAAATAGTGCATTGGTCAATAACCTGGCATTAAGTTTGTCTGATTGTTACTGGATTCAGCCACGTGGAGAGAATCTTACGTGGAGAGATACGAATTTATTTACGAATGATTTTGTGGATACATTTGGAGAACTTACAATCAATCGGGATCATATGATTGACCTCAGAAAAGAAACCCGATTTAATTGTGCAACATCTCAAGGTGAACTGCAGAAAAAGTGGTGTATAGATAAAGATGGGCGTCGTTACATGATTAAAGGAAATTATGGACAATCCTATCAGCAAAGTTTGAATGAGATATTTGCCACAAAGCTGCATGAACAACAGGACTTTTTGCAATATACACCGTATTTTCTTGCGCGGGTGCAGGTTGATGGCAATATAGAAGGAATTGGATGTATGTGTTATGATTTCTGCAGTGAAAACATCGAATGCATCAGTGCCTGGGAATTGCTGCAGACAGTTAAGACCAGGCAGAATGAGTCTTATTATTACCCACTGAAAAAAGTATGCCTTGGATTGGGAATGGCGGAACAGGATTTTACGGATTTTATGGATTATCAAATTATGACCGATTATCTCATAAGCAACACAGACAGACATATGAATAACATTGCTGTTATGAGAAATCCGGACACGTTGCAGTTGATGGGGTTTGCTCCGATTTATGATTCGGGGAATTCTATGTTCTACAATATTCCTTATGAAAATCTGTCTCATATAAGGATAGATGAGATCAAGACACATTCTTTCGTGGAACGTGAAAGCAGGTTGCTGCAATATGTTCGTGATCGGTCTCTCGTGGATATAGATAAAGCGGAAATGGATTTTTTGGTTTATGAGTTGGATGTTGTTGAGCGGCAGATTAGAATCCCTAAGCTAAAAGAGTTGTATGAGAAAAAAAGAGAGAGATTGAAGTCTTTTCAAAATGGGAAAGATTTATGGAAGACTCGAAATTATCAATATCATTAACAAAAGGAGGGTGCTTTGGACGACAGAACAAAAGAACTGAACCGTCTGATGGTATATGACCGGATTACGGCAGAAGTAAAATTATATTGATAAATGTTATGTTTAAGAAGAGGGCGTCGCAAAATCATTAAATCAGATTGAGCGATGCCCTCGCTCTATATGTACAAAAATCCTGTTTAAAACGGCGCTTTTTCCATTTCTCGCGGGTCTGTGGTTTGATGTACGGTTCTATTTCTAATCCCGCGGATAGGTGTAACCCTCTTTGATCTTGTAAAGAAGGAGCGCATCAGGATAATAGATAGTGAATTATAAACAAAATCTATGCGACAATATCATAAAAAGGTATAATAAAAATATAAAATGATGACAATTATATTGACATGTCGACAATTATAAGTTACAATTTATGTTAAGCGAAGAGAGGGGATTTAGTGAAAGTGCATAAACCCTTGAATCAAAAATCATTTTAGGAGAAAGAGAGGAAAACGTATGAAATGGAGAAAGGTGGTTGCAGTAGTCATTTCGGCAGTATGTGTATTTGCTCTGGCAGGGTGTTCTACTTCGAATCAAACAGGAGGCGGTAATACAGAAGAAGAAACCGTAAAAACAGAATCGGGGGATTCTGCTGCAGAGATTGATTGGAGTAAGCTGCCGGAAGGCTGGAATAACCCGAATATCGAGCAGCCTGCGCGAAGCGGAAAGGAAGCACCGTCAAAGGTTGCCGATGACGGAAAGATTACGATCGGTTGGTGCCCTCCGGAGATGCTCCCGTATTATGAACTGGTGTTAAAGGGAGTGAATGAGGCGATCGAAGAAATTGGGGAAGACAAGATTGAATTGGTTGTACAGGCTCCGGCGAACCAGGCTTCAGGAGCTACGGAGCAGCTCAATATCATTGAGAACTGGGTATCACAGGATTTTGATGCGATTATTGTATCAGCAACAGATGATGGTATGCTGAATGCTGCATTTCAGAAGGCATCTGAAAAAGGGATTGCGATCATTGAATTTAATATGCCGCAGGAGCTGATACAGAATGATTATTACGTGGCAAACTGCAGTCCTTCCGGTTATGACGCGGGACTTGCGATGGGCAAATGGCTTGTGGAACGTCACCCGGATGCAAAGGATGTGAAGGTTGCGATTATTGAAGGTATTGCCGGACTTCACACGAATCTCAGACAAGAGGGATTCATTAAAACACTGGAAGAGAACGGAGGATTCGAGATCGTTGCGAGTCAGCCGGCTGACTGGAACAGGGATAAAGCTGCTTCCGTAATAGAGAACATTTTGACCGCTAACCCAGATATCGATGTCATTTATGCTTTATACGATGATATGGCATTGGGAACAGTTTCCGTAATTGAGAGCAAGGGCATGTCAGGCCAGATAGAAGTTCTGGGATACGACATGACACCAGAAGGCCTGGAGGCAATCAAGAGCGGCAAAATGACGGCAAGTGTTTACAACGGTGCAAGACAGATGGGATACGATTCTGTGATGGCAGCTTACAAGTATATGGCGGAAGGAACGATGGTACCCAAACTTATTTGCGGAGAGCCGGTCGTAGTCGATCAGGAAAGCGCGGCAAGTTTTACGGCATTTGAATAAAACGAAGCGTAAATTTTGAGGGGCTGGCCTATGGGACCAGCCCTTATAGATTAGAAAGGAGGGCATATATGGCAGAAAATAATATTCTCCTGGAAATGAAGCATATAGGAAAGAGTTTTGGAGGAACACGTGCGTTAAATGACGTCAGCGTCACGATCAATAAAGGTGAGGTCGTAGGGCTGATCGGGGAGAATGGAGCCGGAAAGTCAACGTTAATGAAGATCCTTTGCGGAGCTCACAATACATATGACGGTGAGATATGGATGGAGGGCAAGCGGATTGAATTAAAATCGCCTGCACAGGCAGCTGATTACGGAATCGGAATCATTTATCAGGAATTAACAGTTTTCACACACATGAACGTGGCACAGAATATTTTTATTTCCAATGAGTTGGGCGGAAAGAATCCGCTGATGCCAATGAAGGACCGGGAGATGCACAAACGTGCGGCAAAGGTGCTGAAAGAAGAGCTGGGGCTTGACATCGATACCCATACCCTGGTATCGGAGCTGGGACTGGCACAGAGGGAGATGGTAGAGATTGCCCGCTGCCTGATCCAGAAGAAAAAGATCGTAATTATGGATGAACCGACAGCGTCGCTGGAGACGAGAGAGCGGGAATTACTCTTTCAGATCATCCGCAGGTTAAAAGAAGGCGGATGTACAGTTATCTATATCTCGCACTATCTTGAGGAGATTTTAAATGTCTGTGACAGGGCGGTCGTGCTGCGGGACGGCGTTTTGCAGGCTGACCGGCCGACCAGTGAATTGACGATCAATAAAATTATCGAATTGATGATAGGAGATTCCCTGGAAAAGCAGTATCCCAAAGAAGATTGTGAATTTGGGGATGTGGTGCTGAAGGTTGAGAATTTAACAAAAAATAAAGCGTTCCAGAATATCAATATGGAAATCCACGCCGGCGAGGTTGTGGGAATCGCCGGACTTGTCAGCAGCGGAAAGAACGAGCTGGTGAGAAGTATCATGGGCATCACCGGTTATGACAGTGGAAATATCCAGGTACACGGCAAAGACCTTCAGATAAAGTCGGTGGCAGGCGCGGTAAAACAAAAATTTGCATTTATTCCGGCGGAGCGGAAAACAGAGGCGATTTTCGCGATACAGGACGTGGCATGGAATACAACGATCGCAAGCCTCAAGCAATTAAATCCGCGGGCATTGAATAAAAAGAAAGAGGACAGTGTAACAAACCAGTATATTGAAGAATTGCGCACAAAGGTGAGCGGAACCAAGCAGTCTATTCAGGATTTGTCGGGAGGAAACCAGCAAAAGGTAATTCTGGCGCGCTGGCTGATGACAGAGCCTGAGATCATCCTGATGGAAGAGCCGACCAGAGGAATCGACGTAAAGGCAAAAGTCGACGTGTACAGG
>Ga0129308_1003198_pt1 | contig 12217 bp, 9 predicted proteins | sample L827metagenome_FD_94440 | JGI IMG/M metagenome (GOLD analysis project Ga0129308, IMG submission 94440) | Ring-tailed lemur group fecal microbial communities from Wisconsin, USA - L827 metagenome | ecosystem: Host-associated > Mammals > Digestive system > Large intestine > Fecal | place: USA...
GAGGGCGAGGTGGAGACCATTGCGCACTGTACGGCTGCGGCATTTTTTAATCCACAGGTGGACTGCGTGCTGGACATCGGCGGGCAGGATATGAAATGCATCAAACTGAGAAATGGTTCGGTGGATACGGTACTGCTCAACGAGGCCTGTTCCTCCGGCTGCGGCTCTTTTATTGAGAACTTTGCAAATTCCCTCGGCTATACCGCGGAAGACTTTGCGAAGGAAGCCCTGTTTGCCAGGCATCCTGTGGACCTTGGAACGCGCTGCACTGTCTTTATGAATTCCAATGTAAAGCAGGCCCAGAAGGAGGGCGCGGAGGTCTCGGACATCTCCGCCGGCCTGGCCTATTCCGTCATCAAGAATGCGCTCTTCAAGGTCATCAAGCTGGCCAACGCATCCGATCTCGGCGCGCATGTGGTCGTCCAGGGCGGCACCTTTCACAATCGCGCCGTTCTTCGGGCCTTTGAGAAAATTACCGGCGTGGAGGTCGTTTGCCCGGAGATTGCGGGCATTATGGGCGCCTTCGGCGCCGCGCTGTTGGCCAGGGCGCACTATCACGGCCAGCAGTCTTCCACGCTTCCGCTGGATGAGATTCTGGCGCTGACCTATACCTCCTCCACGATCCGCTGCGGCGGCTGCTCCAACCGCTGCATGCTGACGGTCAACCGGTTCCCCGGCGGCCGGCGGCATATCACCGGCAACCGCTGCGAAAAGGGCCTGGGAAAGACGGAGAACGCAGGAAAGGCTCCGAATCTGTTTGAATACAAACGCAAGCGGATGTTCGACTATCCGCCGCTGGCGGAAGAAACGGCGCGCCGCGGCGTGATTGGAATCCCGCGTGTGCTGAATCTCTATGAGAACTATCCGTTCTGGGCGGTGTTTTTCCGGGAGCTGGGCTTCCGGGTTGTCCTGTCGCCCTTTTCGGATCGGAAGCTCTATGAGCTGGGGATGGAGTCGATTCCCTCCGAATCGGAGTGCTACCCTGCCAAGCTGGCCCATGGGCATGTGCAGTGGCTGGTCAACCAGGGAATCCGGACGATTTTCCATCCCTGCGTGTTCTACGAGCATCAGGAGACGCCGGATGCGCAGAATCATTATAATTGCCCCATCGTGGTGTCCTATCCGGAGAATCTGAAAAATAATGTGGAGGCCGTTACGGATGGCGGCGTTCACTACATACGTCCGTTCCTGGCCTTCACCAGTGAGAAAATCGTCTCAGACCGTTTGGTACGGCTCTGCAGGGAGGAATGGGAGATCCCGGAGCGGGAGGTCCGCGCCGCGGTCCGGCTGGCCTGGGCAGAGCAGCAGCGGGCCAAGGCCGACGTCCGCGCGGAAGGAAAGCGGACGCTTGCCTGGATGGAGAAGCAGGGAAAAAACGGCATTGTCCTTGCCGGGCGGCCCTACCATATCGATCCGGAGATCAACCACGGCATTCCGGAGATGCTCGCCTCCTATGGCCTGGCGGTGTTTACGGAGGACAGTCTGCCGGTTGATTTTGCGCCGGAGCGGCCTCTGCGGGTTGTGGACCAGTGGGTCTACCATTCGCGCCTGTATGCCGCGGCCGAGTTTGTACGCATGCGCGACGACATGGAGCTGATTCAGCTCAACTCCTTTGGCTGCGGCCTGGACGCAGTTACCACCGACCAGGTATGCGAGATTTTGGAGGGCAGCAATAAGCTCTACACGGTCCTGAAAATTGACGAGGTGAACAACCTTGGCGCTGCCCGTATTCGGATTCGCAGCCTGCTCGCGGCCATGCGGATGCGCAGAGAGCGGGAAATTCAGGCGAAGCCGAAGCCGCTGACCTATCGCAGAACGGAATTCACAAAGCAGATGTATGACGACGGCTATACCATCCTCGCGCCGCAGATGAGCCCGATTCACTTCAGCTTACTTCAGCCGGTCTTCGAGAAGTACGGCTACCATGTCGTTGTTCTCGATAATGATAACCGGACGGCCATCGATATGGGCCTCAAGTATGTCAACAACGACGCCTGCTATCCGTCCATCGTGGTCATTGGGCAGATTATGGAGGCGATTCTCTCCGGACGATACGACACCGACCGGCTGGCCGTGGCAATGACGCAGACCGGCGGCTGCTGCCGCGCCAGCAATTACGTCGCCTTTATCCGCCGGGCGCTGGACAAGGCGGGACTTTCGCACATCCCGGTTATCTCCTTCAACGCCAACGGCATGGAGAAGAACAGCGGCCTCCGGATTACGCCGGCCATGCTGCTGGACGCCGCTCACGCGCTGGTCTACGGCGACCTGTTTATGCGCTGCCTGTACCGGGTCCGGCCCTATGAGCTGGAGCCCGGCTCGGCCAATGCGCTATATCAGAAATGGCAGGCAATCTGCATCGATTCTCTGGTAAACCCCGGGAGCGCACACCGGTACAAGGAAGTATGCGAGGGGATTGTCCGGGCTTTCGATGAATTCCCGATGGATGAGACGCTGCGGAAGCCGCGCGTCGGCATCGTTGGCGAGATTCTGGTCAAATATATGCCCTTTGCAAACAACCATTTGGTTGATCTGCTGGAACAGGAGGGCGCAGAGGCATTCGTTCCGGACCTGCTGGATTTCATCAACTACAGCGTCTACAATGCGGAATACAAGCATGAATTTCTCGGCACAAAGTGGTCTTCGGCGGCGGTGTCGAAGGTGGCGATCAAGGCGATCCGCGCGCTGCGCAGGCCCGCGCTGGACGCGCTGGAGAAGAGCCGCCGCTTTGCGGCGCCGATGCCCATCGAGCAGATGGCGGAGCTGACAAAGCCGTTCCTGTCGATTGGCAACCAATACGGGGAGGGCTGGTTCCTCACCGGTGAGATGGTGGAGCTGCTGAGAAGCGGATTCCCGAATATCGTCTGCATTCAGCCCTTTGCCTGTCTGCCGAATCACGTGGTCGGCAAGGGCGTTATCAAGCAGCTTAGGAAGAATTATCCCGGCGCGAACATCGCGGCTGTCGACTATGATCCCGGCGCCAGCGAGGTCAACCAGCTCAATCGAATCAAGCTGATGCTGTCTGCCGCGAAGAAAGCGCTGGAGGCGGAGAAGACGGCGGATGTGTTACAGCCCCAATAAATAATAGAAACAGCGCCCGGACTGCCGGAGTACGGCGGCCTGGGCGCTCATTTTTGTATAAGTTTTGCCTTCCTTCGGAATAATGATCCTGGTGGGAGGTTTTTCCATGGGAGATTCTTTTTTCGGTTGGTATTTCAAATGCCAGGCCCAAAATCAGACGCTGGCGGTCATTCCGGCGATTCACTGCGCCGGCGGCAGGACATCCTGCTCTGTTCAGCTCATTACCGGACAGAGCGCGCACAGCTTTTCCTATCCCCAGAGCGCCTGGAAGCGGCAGGATGGCACGGTGACAATCGGTCCGAATCGATTTGGCCCGAAGGGAATCCGGCTGGAGCTGCGTGACGGTTCGTATGCCGTGTCCGGAGAGCTCCGCTTCACGTCGCTGACGCCTCTGCGCTATGACATCATGGGGCCGTTTCGCCATGTTCCGTCCATGGAGTGCCGCCACAGCGTTTACAGCATGCACCACCGGGTGGATGGAAGCGTCTGTGTGGGCGGCGTGCAGTACGAGTTTTCCCACGCGGACGGCTATTGGGAGGGAGATCAGGGGCGGTCCTTTCCCAAAAACTATGCATGGACGCAGTATTGCCTCGACGGAAATGCGCTGATGCTGGCTGTCGCGGAGATACCCATTGCAGGATTCCGGTTTACGGGCGTGACCGGCGTGGTTTGCTGGTACGGCCGGCAGTACCGGCTGGCCACTTACCTCGGCGCGAGGGCGGAGCACATCGGAAGCGGCGGAATTTTGGTGCGTCAGGGAAACTCCCGGCTGTGGGCCAGGTGTCTGGAAGCGGGCGGCCAGCGATTGGCGGCGCCCGTCAGAGGCAGCATGGACCGGGTAATCCGGGAACACCTTGCATGCCGGGCAGCCTACCGGTTTGAGCTGGGCGGCGGCGTTCTCTTCGACTTTGAGACAAAAAAGGCGTCCTTCGAGTATGAGTATCCGAACTGGACGCGAATATAGCGAAGCGGCGCTTGCCGCCTGGGGACCTGGATAAACTTCAGGCGGCGCAGAATCAAGCGCCGCCTGAACAATTTATTTGTCGTCCTTGCTGGAGATGTCGGCGCGGTAGCGGCGGAAGCCCTCGCCGTGTACCTCCGCCGCATTGACGACGAAGGAAAAGGACCCCGGATCGGTCATCTTGATGAGGGACAGCGTTTGAGAGAGCATATTCTGCCTGGTCACTGTGACCACAACGGATTTGTCCTTCCCTGTATAGCCGCCCGTCGCCGGCAAAATGGTGACGCCGCGGCTTGTCCTGGTATTGAGTACGTCTGTGATGGCCTTGCCCTGATCCGTGACGATGTAGATCACCTTCGCATAGTTTGCGCCGTCCATAATGCTGTCGATCACCTTGGAGCAGAGAAAGATGACGACGACGGAGTAGAGAGCCACTTCGATGTCTCCATAGATCAGCACCGCGATCAAAACGACTGTGGCGTCAATGCTCATCAGCAGCCCGCCTACGGGGAGATTCGGCATGGCGCGCAGCAGCAGGATGCTGAGCAAATCGGTACCGCCGGTGGAAATTCCGCGGAGAAAGAGAATGCCGATTCCCGCGCCGGAAAACACACCGCCCAGGCATGACGCAAGGAGGATGTTTTCGGAATAGACAGGCAGAATCATGGCGAAAACGTCAATCAGAACGGAGAGCAGCACAGTGGCGACCAACGTACGGGATAGCTGATGAAAGCCGAGCACCCGCCATGCGGCGACCAGAAGCGGCAGGTTAATAATCAGAGAAAGCGTGCCGACAGAGAGCGGGATTAGCATAGAAAGCGCGGCAGACAGGCCGGAAACGCCGCCGGGAGAGATGTTGTTTGGGATAACGAACATATCGAGGCCGATTGCCATCAGGGCGCATCCGATCAGGATTGCAAGGAAATCAAGCAGCACATTTTTCTTCATACTCTGTTCCTTTCTCGTGTCTGCGGAGCTGTGGGAATTGCGGCAAGAAAGGCATCCACCCAGTCGCTCTGTGTGGCCCAGGAGGTGACGAGCCGGATGGCAGTCCGGCCGTCCTCCAGGACGCATTGGTATTCAAAGGCAAAGGACTGCGCAAGCGCAGCGACAAGCGCATCCGGGAAAATGGGGAAGAGCTGATTGGTCGGGGAGTCGGCATAAAATTCATAGCCCTTGGCGGCGATGCCGGCGGCCAGCTTTTCTGCCATTTCGTTGGCGTGGCGGGCGGCCTTCAGCCAAAGATCGTCGCAAAAATATACGCCGAATTGAACGCCGAGCAGCCGGCCCTTGGCCAGCATGCCGCCGCACTGCTTTATCATATGGCGAAAACACGGCTTGAGCGCGTCGTTGGTGATGACAAGCGCCTCGCCAAACAGCAGGCCGTTTTTGGTACCGCCGACATAAAAGGCATCGAGGAGCGCGGGGAACTCCTCCGGTCGAAGGTCATTGCCGCGGCAGGTCAGCGCAGAGGCCAGGCGGGCGCCGTCCATATAGAGGTAGAGGTCAAGCTCGTCGCAGACCTGCCGCAGCGCCTGCAGCTCGGCCTTGGTGTAGATAGTTCCAAGCTCTGTGGGATTTGAGATGTAAACCATTTTTGGATTGACGAAGTGCTCTTCGTTCCAGGTCTGATTGGCCTGATAGATTGCCCGGACCTGATCCGGACGCAGTTTGCCGCCGGCAGAGCGGGCGGTGCAGATTTTGTGGCCGCGGGCTTCTGCGGCGCCTGTCTCATGGACGGCAATATGGCCGGTTTCCGGCGCAATCACGGCTTCCCATGGGCGAAGAAACGCGGAAATCGCGGTGACATTTGTCTGGGTTCCGCCGACCAGAAAGTGTACGTCTGCATCCGGGCACGCAAACCGGCGTTTCAGCGCTTCGGCTGCGCCGGCGCAGTAGGAATCCAGACCGTAACCCGCGGTGGAGATCAGATTTGTCTGCAGCAGCGCATCCATGACCTGCGGCAATGCGCCCTCAGAGTAGTCATTTTTGAAAAAAATCATGCCGATACCTCTATATTGCGTACTTTAAGTATAATATATCGCGGTAACGGCAATTTATCAAGGAGATTTGACAAAAGAGCCGTCTCTGATTACAATAGCAGATAGAAATGGAGGAGATTTCAATGGACAGCAATTACCGTTCTAAAATAGAGGCATATTTTGAAGCGCATCAGCCGGACATGCTGCGGGACCTGACGGCGCTGATTGAAATTCCAAGCGTGCGCGGTGAGGCGCAGGAGGGAATGCCCTACGGCGTGGGGCCTGCAATGGCGCTGCGAAAAGCCGCCGGGCAGATGGAGGCCCAGGGATTGAAGGTCCGGGAATATGACGGCTGCGTTGCCGTCGGAGATTTGACGGAGCTGGAGCCGGGGCTGGACATCCTGGCGCATCTGGATGTTGTGCCTGCGGCGGACAACTGGACGGTTTGCAAGCCCTTTGAGCCGGTGCTCATGGACGGAAAGCTCTATGGACGCGGCTCGATTGACGACAAGGGGCCTGCCATTGCGGCGCTCTATGCGGTGGCATGCGTTCGGTCTCTTGGCGTGCCGCTGAAGCGGAATGTCCGTCTGATTCTGGGTACAGACGAGGAATGCGGCAGCAGTGACCTCCCGCATTACTACGACAAGGAGCCGGAGGCACCGATGACCTTTACGCCGGACGCCAATTTCCCGCTGATTAATGTGGAAAAGGGGCGCCTCTGCGGGGAGATCGACGGCACATTCCTCCGGGACGACCGGCTTCCCTATCTCGCGTCGGTGGACTGCGGGCTCAAGTCCAACGTCATCCCGGAGTCGGCGCAGGCGGTGGTTGTCGGTTTGAGCGCGGCGGAGCTGAAGCCGGCGCTCGAGGCTGCGGCGGCAAAAACCGGCGCCGCGTTTGAGACGTCGGAAGAACAGGGGGCTGTCAGGATTACCTGCCGCGGTGCGGGCGGTCACGCGGCCTACCCGGAGGCGGCCAACAACGCGCTGACCGCGATGCTGGAGCTGCTGGCGGTGCTGCCCTGCGCCGATTCGGAGGGCTTCCGGAAGGTGAAAGCCCTGCAGCGGCTTTTCCCCCACGGAGACTATTACGGCAAGGCGCTGGGAATCGCGATGGAGGACGAGGTCTGCGGCCCGCTGACGCTGTCGGCGGATATGCTGCACATCGACGAGACGAGCCTCTATCTGTGCTTCGACAGCCGCTGCCCCACCTGCTCCAACCGGGAGAACACCTATCTTGCGGCAAAAGAGAAAATCGGAGCGGAAGGTCTGTGCCTGCGGGACACGGAGATGGTCTTGCCGCACTATGTCGACGCCAATTCGGACTTTGTCCGGACGCTGCTGCGTGCCTATGAGGACTGGACCGGACTCCACGGCGAGGCGGAAGCCACCGGCGGCGGTACCTACGTCCATGATCTCAAAAACGGCGTGGCCTTTGGCTGCGAGATGGCAGGGATTGACAACCATCTGCACGGAGCGGATGAATTTATTACAATCGAGCAGCTCATGCTCTCGGCAAAAATTTTCACGCAGGCCATTCTTGATCTCTGCTGCTGAAATTGAGGAGTGTGGCGGCTTGGAAGAGAAAAAGAGCATTGGGAAGGAGATCCGAAGCTGGATACTGACGGTTTTGGTCCCAGTGGCGGCAGTGCTGCTGATCAACCTCTTCGTCTGCAAGATCGCGGTGGTCAGCGGCAGCTCGATGTATCCGACGCTCCAGGACAGGGACCTGCTTCTGGTCTGGATGCTGGGCGGCGAGCCGGAGCAGGGCGAAATTGTCGTGATCGATACGGCGGAGGACAGTGTGATGCATGGCGATAAGCTGGTCAAGCGGGTCATTGCCAAGGCCGGTCAGACTGTGCGCATTGACTATGAGACCAATACTGTCTATGTCGATGGAGAGGCACTGCGGGAGGACTACCTGAATTTTGAGGAGGCCGACCCCATGCTGGCGTTCTTCGGGGAGATGGAATGGACGATTCCGGAGGGTTGCCTGTTTGTGCTGGGCGATAACCGCAACTACTCCAGCGACAGCCGGGACCCGCAGATCGGTCTGATTGCCTTGGAGGATATTGTCGGCGTGGAAATTCTGCGGATTCCCACGGGAAAGTGGTTCGCAAAGGGATAAAAGATGCGCTGCAAAACGGCAGTTTTGCAGCGCGTTTCTTATGCCGTCCTGGAGGGGCGGAGCGATTGGAGCCAGTGCAGATCGGCGGAAGAAAAGGTATTCGTGAGCGTCAGGAGAAGCGCCAAAAGGACGAGATACATTCCGCCAAGCAGGAGCGTCGTGACCACTGTCACCGGACCGCAGCGGCCCAAAAGCCGGATGGGAAGGATTGCGGCCAGGGCCAGAACCGGGACCTTCAAGGTAAAGGGCAGGGCAATCTGATAGCCGGTCACGTGGATCAGACGCCGCAGGCTCAGATAAAAGTTGATCAGATGCGTGATGATGAAGCTGAAAAGAAAGCCGTTGATGCCATAGCGGGGCAGCAGGAAGAACAGAAAGAGAACATCCAGAAGCGACGTGAGGGTATTATAGCGGACGCAGTGGAGCTGCTGGCCGAGTCCCTTGTGCATACCGTCCACGATGGCGTCGAGGTACAACACCAGGACCATCGGCGCGAAAAAGAGAATATAGCGCCCGGCTTCTGCATTGTGGTAGAGCAACTGGCCCAGCGGCTCCGCCAGCGTGCAGAGCAGGCCGGCCACCGCGGCGGCAAAGACCAGGCCGAGCCGGAGGCAGCGGTCGGTCAGATAGAGAATCCGGCTGCGGTCGCCAGTGGCGCGGCACCGGGCCAGCTCCGGCACCAGAACGTCCGAGAGCGAATAGAGAATGACGGAAGCAAAGGTGATGACCGGGAACACCATGCCGTGGATGATGCCGTAGGTGGACATGGCAGTCTCTCCGGACGCGCCATTTTTCCGCAAGCCCTGGGGAATCAGAAGATTTTCCAGCGTGGAAAGGCCGGAGCGCAGGTATTCGTTGACGGCGAGGGGAACGCAGAGCCGGAAAAGCCGGCGGCCCATATGCAGATTTTCCGGCTTGGGCTTAAAATGACGGCGGTCGGCGCAGTAGATGCCGTACATCACGAAGAAGCTCCCGGCGCAGGTGACGGCGCTGCCGCCGAAGATGGCGCAGCAGGCGCGCTCTACGCTGCTGCCGGCCCAACAGCGCAGAAAAAAGACGGTCAGCGCGACGGAGGCAAGCCGCTCCCCCAATTCAATGAACACCATCTGCCGGATCTTTCCGCAGGCGGTGAAATAGCCGGTCATGATGGAAGTCAGACAACTGATCGGAAGAAAAAGCCCCAGGAGCTTCAGGCTTGGGACGGCCCGAATGTCTGCGATCCAGGTCTCGGCCAGCCAGGGGGCGAGACGGACGAGCAGCAGGCCGGCGACGGTGCTGAGAATCAGACCGTAGGTCATGCAGTGGGAGACGGCGCTGCGGACGCCGCCGGTTCGCCCGCGGCCGTATTCCTCCGCCGTCAGATACATGGCGGCCACACGTACGCCGGCGGAGCCAAGCGTCATTGCAAGCACGCCGACCGAGGAGATGAGCTGCATAAGCCCCAGCCCCGCCGCCCCAAGCTGGACGGAGAGATAAATCTGAAACAGCATGGACACGCAGCGAATTGCCAAATTCGCCGCTGTCAACAGAAGTGTGCCTCGCACAATTGAGGTCCTGGACAAAGAATCACCCCCTTGTCCATCCTATGACGGACAAGGGGGCGGCAGAATCAAAATTCACCCACGGCGTACATCAGCGCGGAGAGCGCCGAGAGCGGAGCCGTCTCGCAGCGGAGAATGCGGCTGCCCAGCGTGCAGATCTGCAGGCCTGCCCGGACGGCGGCTTCCACCTCGGCAGGTTCCAATCCGCCCTCGGGGCCGGTCAGCAGGGCCGCGGTACGGAAGGGCGAAGCCTTCTCAACGGCGGAGCGGAAGGTGTGGCTTCGTTCATTTTCATAGAAGAGGACGGACAGGTCGGACCGTGCGGCCTCTTCCAGCGCGGCGGCATAGGAGGGAAGCACACGGACCTCCGGAATCCGGCCCCGTCCGCTCTGCTCCGCGGCGGAGGCGGCAATTTTTTGCCAGCGTTCCAGCTTTTTTTGAAGAGACTTTCCGTCGGGCCGGGAGACGCACCGCGCAGAGGGAAAACCGACGATGGCGCAGGCGCCCAGCTCCGTGGCCTTTTGTACCACGTGTTCAAATTTATCCGCCTTGGCGAAGGCCATGCAGAGCGTGGCCGCAACGGACGGCTCTGCCAGAGAGGCATTCCGGGACTGGACGACCAGACTGATGCGGCCCTCGGAGACGTCGGAGACGATACAGCGGTAATCGGTGCCGCATCCGTCGCAGACGGTCACGGCATCGCCGTTTTTGAGCCGCAGCACCCGGGCATGCTGATACTGTTCGCCGGCCAGGACCATAAAGCTGTCCTGAATTTCCTCCGGCGGAAGAAAGAATTTTGGCATACAATGCCTCCTGTTCAAGTGATTGTTTTTTAATATGCTTTGCAGGAGTCCCACCGGCCGGCGCAGGGAGCAACATCCATTGCAACAATTGTATCATGAAGAAGGAGAGAATGCAATGCCGGGACAATGCATCAGCGATTCGAGGAGCTGCGGATACCAAATGCACACCTCACGGACTTTTTGTGGAAAGGTTCGAAAGGTGTGCATTTTTGAGATAATGTGAGAGGCGATCGATCACGGCGCCGTCGCTTGGGAACGTTCCATATATTCATTGACAAGCCGAAGCACCTCGCCGGCCTCCCCGCGCAGGATCACCCGGGGAACCTGACCAACGCCGTCGAAGGCAAAGTGGATATTTTGGTAATTGCCGTCGCTGATGCGGCGGCAGAAAAACTCTGCCAACGTTTTCTTATCAGAACCGGGAACATCCAAAATGATGCAGGTTTCGCAGGCGTTCTTGTGATTCTCCAGGAGAAAATCGTATACAATGGCGTTTTGCTTCGCAAGAATGCTGGGCCGGACGGCAGGATGACAGATGAAGCGCTCCACCTGTTCCGGCGTGAAGTGCCACATCCCGTTGATCTTTTCTCCCTCCAGCAGGCCAACGGCGATATAATTTCGAAGAGTTCGTTCCGTCAATCCCGTGAACAGGGTCAGATGATTCAGCACATAATAGTTTCCAATCTGTTCCATAAGCGGCTCCTTTTCAATCAATTTCTAAGGATAGTATAAGAAGCCGATATGGAAAGTTCAACTTGAAATTCTGCCACTTTTTCCGCTGCATAATCGGGTTGCGGCGGCAGCAATGTGCGCTGCATTTTATCTTTTGAGTATCGCTTCATACAAAAAGGTCCGGATTCCGCAAAGCGGATTCCGGACCTTTGGTGCGAGAGAGGAGACTCGAACTCCCACGACGGTTGTCACACGCACCTCAAACGTGCCTGTCTACCTATTCCAGCACTCTCGCGTCTTGACGCTCCATTATTATAGCCATTCAATTTCCCATTGTCAACAGAATTTTTCGGAAATCCCGTCAAAGCTGGAATTTCTTGACAACCGCGCCCCGCCAGGTTTATACTAAAAACAAAACGGCAAAGAAAGGACGGGCGGCGATGGAGGAGAATTTTATTCCCCAATGGCGGGTTAAGGCTCTGTGGGGGATCGCGGGCGCGATATTTTTGTTCGCAATTCTGTCTGCCGGCTTTGGACAGCCGTGGCTGCTGATCCTGTCGGGAATCGGTGTTGCCGCTCTGTGTATTCTTGAAATCCGATGGCTGCGCTGTCCTGTATGCGGACGCAGGTTAAATCTTTGGCTGGTGACGTATGGTATGCGGGAAGGAGAGGTACGCTGCTGCCCATACTGCGGAGATCGGATTGACGTCCGCTAGAGCGAAAATTGGACTATGTCGAATCGAACAGAAAAGAAAAGCCATCTTTGTAGCTTCCTACAAAGATGGCAGTTTTTATGAAAAAATGAGTTGACATGCAGGGGGAGAACGTGCTATTATAGTAGCCCATAATGCCTAACTGCGGGCTTGGTCATCCTCGTCCTTTTATGATTTTATATTACCACAGCGGCTCGCCATTATCAAGGACAAGAATGACAAAAAAATACAACAAACCCGGGCGTATCGAATATCAAAAACACAGAAGGAAACTGACCGGCTGGCGCCGAGAAAGGCTGTGATGATTTAGAATGGAAATGGTAAAGGACGTCTATTA
>Ga0129308_1003199_pt1 | contig 12207 bp, 8 predicted proteins | sample L827metagenome_FD_94440 | JGI IMG/M metagenome (GOLD analysis project Ga0129308, IMG submission 94440) | Ring-tailed lemur group fecal microbial communities from Wisconsin, USA - L827 metagenome | ecosystem: Host-associated > Mammals > Digestive system > Large intestine > Fecal | place: USA...
ACCTCCTGCTGGCGCTGCAGGTAGGCGTTGAGGTCGGCGATGTTCTCGTGCTGGCCCTTGACTGCAGCGGCGAAGGGCAGCTTGCCGCCCAGGTAGCCCTGCTTCTCGTAGAGCGTGACGCTGTGTCCGCGCAGGGCCGCGACGCGTGCGGCCTCCATGCCGGCTGCGCCGCCACCAACGACCATGACGTTCTTGGGCTCACCATCAAGCGCGGGCAGGGCTGGGCCGTCGGGCATGGCGGGCGTGAAGGCGCGCATGCGCGTGGCGTTGACGCGGCAGTGCTCGTAGAAATTGCCCTGCTCGTCGAAGTCGAAGTGGCAATGCAGGCAGCGGTTGCACGGGCGAATCTCGTCGACCTTGCCTTCGCGCAGCTTGTTGATGTAGTCAGGGTCGGCGTAGAGCGGGCGGGTCATGTTGTAGAAGTCGACCTTGCCGTCCTGCAGGGCCTTCTCAAAGAAGTCCGGGGCATGAGCCGGGTCCATGTAGGTGACCGAACCCACGGGGATGCTCACGGCCGCCTTGATCTTTGCGGCAACCTCGAGCATGAGGCCGCAGCCGGAGTGCGAGCCGTCGAGCAGGCCCTCCCAGTGGCGGGCGAAGTCGAACTGCGTGGCGTAGCGGGTGTTGCCGTTGATGCCGTAGCCAGAGAAGTACAGGTCGCCGGCGAACTCGCAGGGGTGGTAGCCGTAAGGCCCGATGCGTACGTGCAGCGAGTCGGCGCCGGCCGCCTCGAACTGCTTGCACAGCTCGACGTTCTCCTCGACGGTCGTGAAGCCCTCGTCCTGGCCCAGGTTCACGTCGTTGGCCTCGATGCCGTTGATGAGGATCTGCACGGGGAAGTCCTCGCCGCAGGCGCTCTTGATGCCCTGGATGATCTCGCACACGAAGCGCGCGCGGTTCTCGAAGCTCTGCGGGCCGTACTCGTCCTCGCGGTGGTTGCGGTTGCGCGACAGGAACGCCTGGCCGATGTTGTTGCCGGCGGCGTTGAGCTCGACGGCGTCGAAGCCGGCGTCCTTGAGCATGACGGCCACGTCGATGAAGTCCTGCTGTACCTGCTTGACCTCGTCGAGCGTGAGGTCGTCGGCCTCGGCGCAGGCGAACTCGGGCGCCGTGGTGGCGTCGAAGCCGCTGAAGGAGGCGCCCATGAGGCTCAGCTGGTAGCCGCACATGCCGCCCGCCTCGTGGACGGCGGCAGCCACCTGGTCGAGGATGGCGTTGCTCGCGTCGCGCACCTTGTAGGAAGCCGGGTAGTGGGGCATGAGGCTCGCGTAGTCCTCGACCCACACGAAGTCGCAGCCGCCCTTGATGAACTCGACGTACTCGTCGATGATGCGCTCGTCGGTGACCTCGGGCAGGTAGAGCGAGCCGGCGGCCGACTTCACCATGCGGTGGCTGAGCTCGAGCTTGCCGAAGTGCCAGGGCGAGAAGAGCGTCGTCTTGGTGAAGTCCTCGATGGAGTTGGAGCGCCAGTCGCTCGTGTCGTCGGGGTTGAGCTGGGCGAGCGTCTGATAGACGGCGGTCTTGTTCTGGGCTGCGGCGTCTGCGGGTGCAGCGGCCTCTGCGACGGGCGCGGCTTGGTCGGCCAGCGCTGCGCCGGTGACGCTGAGCGCGCCGGCAGCAGCCGCGGCGGTGCCGGCGGCCTTGAAGAAGCCCCTACGCGAGATGTCTTGCTTCATGTGTATCCCATCCTCTCCCTTGGTGGATGCGAGCCGGGCGTGCTCGGTATCGGTCGTGTATGCCCGGCCGGCGAAAGGCCTTCCCTGGGCCCTTCCCATGGCGTCCATAGTGGTGCGGATGGGGGCAAAACGCTTCACTGAAATTCAGTGAGGTTGAGAAAAGTGCTGGTAGATTGCCTACACATTGGATGATTGACTGGAGAAGCCCTCGACGTAGGCAACGAGTTCCTGGCGGGAGTGAACGCCGAGCTGCTCGTAGATGTGGCGCACGTGCGTCTGTACCGTGTTGCGCGAGAGGACCAGTTCTTCGGCGATGGCGGGCACGTTCCGGCCGCGCATGATGAGCACGAGCACTTCTCGCTCGCGCTGCGAAAGGTTGTGCGCGTCGCTTACGAGCTCGGCAGGCGATCTGTCTGGGCCTTGTTGGGCTGCCGAGGTTTCGACGGTGACGGGATTCTGCGTTTCGGGTGCGGCGACGCCTTCCGGGGCAATCCGCCGCTTGCGCCGCGCGAGGGCGTTATAGAGGGCGAAGGCGGCGCAGGTGAGCAGGTACACGAGCAAGAAGGTCGCAACGAGCATCTTGGATTCGCCGGCGATGTCGGCGTTCAGCAGGTTTGCCGAGAGCATGTCGGCCAGCACGCGGGCGAGCATCACGATGCCGGCCACGGTGCCATATGTGGCCTCGATGGCCAGGTGCCGTTCTTGTGCGGTTGTGACTCCGGCCTCCATGACGAGGTAGATCACAAGGAAGAAGCCGGCGGAGCCCAAGGCCAACGCCACGAGGTTTGCGCCTGGTCCCAGGGCGGAAGCGACCAGGATGGAGACGAAGAGCACGGCGGTGAAACCCAGCAGCACCGCGAGGACCGAGGGGGTGCGCTTGCAAACGAGCCATACCACAGCGAGCAGCGCGGCTGTCGCGAGGTTCATTGTCGCGCTCATGATGAAGCGTGTGGGCAGCTCGAGGACGTCGACCATGAGCACGGTGTTTACGAGTGGTGCCACAAAGGTCAGCACGACGGCGGCCGCCAGCACGACGGCGAGGTCGCCCAAGGCGCCGCGCAGATCGGGGGAGGGTTGGGCGGTGGTTGGGGGCGTGGACGTGGGCGTCTCGGGGGCTTCCTGGGCGAGGGCATCTTCGCTTGAGGTGGCTGCGGCCGTTGTGGGGCATGCCTGAGGATTGAGGGCCGCCGCGGCCGTGACGGTCGCGTGATGGTCCTTGCGCTTGCGGGCGAAGGGGCCGGGTGCTTGCGAGGCAGCGAGCGCAAGGGCGGCCTGCGCGGCGAACAGTGCGACAACGAGTCCCCGCAGAACAGGCTCGGGGGCGATGCCACTGGGAAGGTTGAGGACAGCCGAAAGGGCCGCCGCCGAGACGAGAGCGATATGCACTTGACGCGCGGGCAGGTCTTTGAGGCGCTCAAGCCAGAAGACAAACGCAACTGCCAGGCAGATGCCCGAAAGACATGAGGCAACGAAGAGCGCAAGAGTAAACCAGGCATCTGCCTGCGTGTTTTCGAGGGCAAACGATGCGCACCAGGTGAGTGCGCACGCTATGAGAAGCGCCGCGAAAGGGAGTGGCGCGCATGCTGTCGCGCGCTTTCTGGATGATGCGCGCGGCAAAGCAGCGATTGCGCCGCGTATCCCCAAGGCGATAAGGCTGAGCGCATTGGCAACCGAAGCAAGGGTTCCTGCCTGCACAAACACCTCGGAGCGGGCGAAAGAGAACATCGTGCCGGGCGACCACACGGCAAGCCCGTACAGCACGATTGCCACGGCGAGTCCCGCCGCGCAGAACAGCGAGACCGGGCAGACCCCGGCCGGGCGCGCTTCGTTATTCGCTTGCAACGACGGCCCCCTCCCTCAGTCTCGGGTTCGCGCAGCTTTTCGGATGACCCCGCGGCTGACATGCGGCATCCCTGTACCTAGCAGCTCATTGTAGCGCGACCTTTACCGCTGCGAAGCCCCTGATTTTTGGCACCGTGCGAGAGCTGGCCACGGGAATCGCAAAGTCTGGACCCTATTTCGAGCGAAAGTTTGCAGATAAGGAGCCCGTTCTCACACGGCGCAGCACCCACACCCCCGCAACGCCGCACGCATGCCGGAAGACCGTCGTCGTGCGCCTCGATTGTTTGCGGAGGCGATATTTTTTTGGGAACCCACATAAGGCATGTAATAAAAACCCCGCGTGCCCGCTGGTTGGACGACGGACGCGCGGGGCTTGTTGGTTGTCGTGCTTGCCTGGTCGGGTCGGCGTGCTTACGCCTGCGGTGCCCAGTCGGTGAGGCAGGAGTCGAGGCTCGCCTCGATGGAGGCGCGATTCATGTTGCGGCCGATAAAGCAGAGCTTGGTCATGCGGTCGCCGCAGACGGGGTCCCAGTCGTCGAGCATCTTGGGGTTCTCCAACAGGATCTGGGAGCGCTCCTCAGCCGGCGCGCTTGCCACGAAGTAGCCGTTGGGGGAGAGGCTCATCTGCTTACCTGCCTGCTCAAAGAGGTAGCACATGTCGGGGTTGATGGCAGCCCACAGCATGCCCTTCGTGCGGATGATGCTGCTAGGCCAGGCGTGCGCCAGCTCGTTGAACTTGTCGGCGTCGAACGGCTTGCGGCGCTCGTACACGAACGTCTCGATGCCGTACTCGAGCACCTCGGGGTCGTCGTGCTCCTCGGGGTGCTCCATGGCGTCGATCCAAGCGGCCGAATCATAGGCGCGCTCGAAATTGAAGCGCCCGGTGTTCATGATCTCGCCGAGGGGCACGTTAGACTGCGTGGCCTCGACGATCTTCGCGTCCTTCTGCAGGCTGCGGACGATGGCCTTGAGCTCGGCGATTTGCTCGGGCGTCACCTTGTCGCACTTGTTGAGTACAAGCGTGGTGCAAAACTCAATCTGCTGGATGAGCAGGCTCTCGATGTCGTCCTCGTCGATGTCATCGGCCAGCAGGTCGCGCCCACCATGGAACTCGTCGTACATGCGCGCGCAGTCCACCACGGCGATGATGTTGTCCAGGGCCAGCGGGGCATGCCCGCCGTAGCGGCTTTCGTCGCAGAAGTTCGAGATGGTGTAGGCAATCGGGATAGGCTCGCAGATGCCCGACGCCTCGATGATGATGTAGTCGAAGTCGCCCGAGTCGGCAATCTGGCCGAGCTGGCGGGTGAGGTCGTCGGAGAGCGTGCAGCACAGGCACCCGTTCGTCATGGGGATGAGGTCGCCGTCTACCTGGGTGAGCCCGCCCTTCTGGATGAGCGAGGCGTCCACGTTGACCTCGCCGATGTCGTTGACGATGACGGCGGCGCGGATGCCCTCCTCGTTTTGGAGGATGTGGTTGAGAAGCGTGGTCTTGCCGGCTCCGAGGTAGCCGGTGAGCAGGGCGATTTCCGTCTGCTTGCGGGTCTTGGTCATGGTTGCGTGCTCCCTTGCGCTATGCGTCGCGTGCCTGCGCGCGGCTTCGGTGTACAGACGGCGCATTATATCCCCCAAACGTGTGGAGGCGAGGTGTACGAGGAGCGAGAAGGGGCCGATTCAGGGCCGCAGAGCCTGTCGCGCGAGAAAAAATGGCGCATGTTTGCGTTTTAAATCGGACGGGCAAAGTACCTGGGCGGCGCTCTCTAACATCATCCCAGGTAGATGACTTGCTTGTTTGACGGCTACCTCGGGGCCGCAGATTAAAACGCAAACGTGCGCGCTTTTTGGAAGGGCCGGAGGTGGGAGGCCGGGTGGTTTCTCCCCGGCGAGACCCAAACGGCGCGCGGCAAGGTGGAGGAGACCTGCCATATTGAGGGTGCTTGGGGTGCGACGGTGCCGGCAATGCCCACGGCGGTGGTTGCTGCGGGAGACCTGCCATATTGAGGGTGCTTGGGGGTGCGACCGTGCTTTGGGGAACGAAGGGCGCGTGGCTCTTCGATATTCCGCCGCGACAACAGCGCAGGTAGGCACTGTGCCCGGTGCGGCCGGCCGCACTCAGCCGTACCAACAGTTCCTAGCCGTACCAACCGTCGCCTTCGCAGGTCCGCGCCCTAGCCCGTCCGATGGGGGTAGCGGTATGCCACGGTGAGACCGCCGTCCCAGTCGTCGCTTGCTGGGCCTGCCGGGGTCACGCGGGCCTCGACGTCGTACACCTCGTGGATACGCTCGGACGTCACGACTTCCCCCACCGGTCCCGAGGCCACCACGGATCCTGCCTTCATGAGGCACACGCGGTCGACGAATCTGCTTGCCATGGCGAGGTCGTGCAGGGCGGCCAGGCAGCTCACGCCCAGGTCACGTGCTATGGCGAGTGTCTGCAGCTGGTGTTTGATATCCAGGTGGTTCGTTGGCTCGTCCAAGATGAGGAACTCGGGCTTTTGCGCCAGCGCACGCGCCAAGATGACGCGCTGCTTCTCCCCGCCCGACAACGATGCGAATGAGCGATCGGAAAAGTGAGCCATGTCTACCATATCAAGTGATTGCGCGACAATCTCCTGATCGGAATCCGTCTCGCGGGAGAGCATGCCCATGTGGGGTGTGCGGCCCATAAGCACCACCTCGCGGACGGTGAAGTCGAAGGCGATGTCGTTGAACTGGCTCACCACGGCGACCCGACGCGCGAACTCCTTTTGGGCGATCGTGCGCTCGTCGCGGCCGTCCCACATGATTTGGCCGGAATACTTCCTGTTCAGGCGATAGATTGCGCGCAACGTCGTGGACTTGCCGCAGCCGTTGGGGCCGAGCATGCCCACGAATTCGCCGTCGCCCACGGTGAGCGATACGTCGGAAACGATTGGCTTGCGGTGGATGGCCACCGAAAGGTTGCGCACCTCGAGATGCACGATGTCCTCCCCTCAGTTGCCTTTGAAGCTGTAGTTACGCGCCACCATGATGTAGACGAAGAACGGGGCGCCGATGAGTGCGGTCAGGATGCCGATGGGCACCTCGGAGTTGACGATGAGCGTGCGCGCGGCAGCGTCGGCCCACAGCATGAACACCGCCCCGATGAGCACGGCGGCCGGGATGAGGCGTCGATGGTCTGAACCCACAAGCGAGCGGGCGATGTGCGGAATCATGAGTCCCACGAAGCCGATGGTGCCCACGGCGGACACCATGCACCCCACAAGCAGGGCGGATACGACCAGGTACACCCAGCGCCTTCGCGCCGTGTTCAAGCCAAGCGTCGTGGCAGCCTCGTCGCCCAAGAGCAGGATGTTGAGCGAACGGAACTGTGTGAGGAAGAAGAGCGTGCCGGCCAGCACCACGCCCAGCACGAGCCAGACGTTGTCCCATCCGGCCCGCGTGAGCGACCCCATCGTCCAGAACTTGAGGTCGAGCATGCCTTGCGCGTCGGCGGCCACGGTGATGATGAAGTTGGACAAGGCCGTGAACAGGGCGTTCAGTATCATGCCAGATAAAATAAGCTTGCTGGTGGTCATCTTGCCGCCGGCCGAAGCCAAGAGCAGCACGCCGACGGTGGCCACAATCGAGCCCAAAAACGAGAAGAGCGAGACCGAGCCCACACCGTCCACTAGGGCAATCGAGCCGGCGCCGCACATGATGGCGAGCGTGGCGCCGAAGCTGGCACCTGAGGAAATGCCCAGGATGTAGGGCTCTGCCAGGGTGTTTTGCACGCTGGCCTGCATGACGACGCCCGCCAGCGCAAGGCCGGCTCCCACGGCGGCACCCAGCAGGATGCGCGGGAAACGCAGGCGCCAGATGATGTTGTCCGTGGACACACCGATGTGTCCGTCGTCGGGCAGGGGTGTGCCGAACAGGTGGTTTGTCAGAATGACGAGTGCGTCTGGAAGCGAGACGTCGATTGCCCCCATGCATGACGTCGCGACCATGCTGGCGAGCAGCCCGCACACGAGCACACAGATGAATGCCCGGAACGGGCCGCTGCGCCTCAGCATGGGTTCCCCTTAGGCCTGCGGGTACAGGACGTCGAGGATCTTCTCGGCCGAATCGAACACGCGCGGGGATGCGTCCATAAACTCGGCGTAAGGAATCTCGACGATCTTCTTGTTGGCGACGGCGGGGACCTCCTGCACCGAAGGCTCGCCATAGATGGTGTCGAGCACGAGAGGATCGGTGTCAGCGTTGCGGTTGGCGGTGATGTAGAGGACGACGTCGGGGTTGAAGGCGACGAGGTTCTCGTAGGTGAGGCCTGAGGCGCTCTCGGTGGACGCCATGGTAGCACCCATGGCCTCGATCATGTTGAACTGCAGGCTGGCGCCGGTCTTGCCGCCGAAGGTGCCAAACGTGCCTTCCTTGAAGTTGGTCATGATGAGCACGCTCTGGGCGGCCTCAGCCGCAGCGGCGGCCTCGGCGACGCGGGTCTCAATGGTAGCAAGGCGATCTTGCAGGTCGTTTACCAGGTCGGATGCAGCTTCCTGGGCGTCGAAGACCTCGGCGACGTTCTTGATATCGTCCACGATGCCCTGCAGCGTGGGGTTCATCTTTGCCGAGGTGGCAGGCTGGATGTAGACGTTGATGCCCATCTCGTTGTAGTCGGCGGCGCTCGTCTGACCGTCCTTGTTGAACGTCATGGCGCGGCCCATGACGACCTCGGGGCCCACGCCCACAATCGTCTCGCGCGAGAGTGTCTTCTTGTCGCCGAGCTGGGGAATCTGCGCATAGGCGTTGGCTACGTTCTCGGGCATCGTCGCCTCGGGCGTCACGGTGCCCACGACGCGATCGGCAAGGCCGAGCAGGCACATGATCTCGGCCATCGAGTCCGTCAGGGTGACGGCCGTGGTCGGGGTGGCCTCGAAGGTCTGCTCGAACTCGGTGCCGTCGCCGTCTACAAGGGAGATGGTGAGCGGGTAGGTGGTTGCAGCGGGAACGTAGGGCTCGGTGGAAATTGCCTGCTCAGCAGGGGCTTCGGCGGTTGCGCCCGACTCCTCGGCAGGCTTGGCGGCGTCGGCCCAGGCGTTGCGTGCGGCGACGCCTGCGAAAACGGGCAGGGCAAGGGCCAGGCCGGCGACTGCGGCGAACTGGCGGCGGTTCATGCAAAGACGATCCATGTTCATCCATCCTTTCGTGATGGTGGGCGCGGTCTGTGCGGGTATTCCGGCAGAATCCTCACGCCAGCCGTGCCTCGATATGACAAAAGGAATCTTTATCTAACTTATGGAAGTTGAACATAGCATACTCTTTAAAACATGGATAAATCAGACGGCTACCATAAACTGAACTCATCGGCTACCATTCTTTGTTATGGAAGGTTTACTTATGAATGCACACCCATCGGCACTGGAGCTGCGGCGCGCGTACGCCCAGCGGCCCTTCAGCGTGTTCGCGGTCAGCCGTCAGATCAAGCTTCCTGGTGAGTGCGCCCATTACTCGACCATACACTCGGCCATGATCTTTCCCGCGCGTGGTCGGGCGCGCTTTGTTCTGGGTGGGGAGTGCCTGGAGGGTCGCCGCGGCGTGGTCTTGCATGGTTGTCCGCACAAAGACCTGCTGTTTGAGGCTGTGGGTGACGAACCGTTCGAGCACATCAACGTGTACTATGAGGCCAACAGCGACGAGACGGGCGACCCGCACCACTGGATGATGCGACCCTTTGACTTTGCACCCGACAATTACGACGAGCTCATGGTGCGCGTCGAGGCCCTTGAGGCGCTCAATGCAGCCGCGACGCTCGACAGTCGCCTCAACCAGATTGTGGGCGCCACCAACCTTCTGCGCACGATGTTCGATCCCTCGCCTCGCACGCGCGCCGACGAGCGCATGGCGCGGGCCCGCGCATACATCGAGACGCACTTTGCCGAGCCAATATGCCTGGACGACCTGGCTGCGCGCTATGGCATGGGGGCGCAGCGCTTCTCGTACTGCTTTGCGCGGGTCCATCGCGTGCGTCCCATGAACCTGCTCATCTCCCTGCGTCTTGAGCAGGCCATGCGCCTGCTGCAGACCGACATGCGCGTGAAGGATGTGGCCCATGCCGTCGGTTACGACGACCCCCTGTACTTCAGTCGCCTGTTCAAACGGCATTACGGCTACTCGCCGAGCGAGGCCCGCAGGGACCCCGAGCAGAGAGCGGACGCGGGGCTGAGGGACGACGATTGATGGGGCACAGGATTGAAACTGTGCCTTGCGGTGGAATTGCGACAGACTGGGTGATTGAAAAGGAGAGTTGGTAGACATGCCGATTATCGATAATGAAGACAAGTGCGATGGCGATTCGTGCCTTGCGATTACGCATGAGGTGATTGCGGGCGTTCCCTGCATTGTGGCGCGTCCGAGCGGTTGCGCCCCTGTATCCGAGGCGCTTACGGGCATCCCTTGTGGTGCGGCGCGTCCGAGTAGCTGTACTTCTGCGTTTGAAGTGCTTACGGGCGCGTCTTGTACCGTAGCGCGACTGAATGGCGGCGTCTCCGCATCTGGTGCGCTCGTGGTTCTCGACGGGACGCGCGTGCTGCGCCGAGTTGATCGCCTGGTTGCCGAGGGCAAGCTCGACCCGACATGCTTGCCGGTCATGGTGGGCATCGATCCCGACCCCGCCGACCGCGGCCTTGCGCAATATACCCCCTGGCCGCACCCGGCCTACAAGCCTGGAGCACCTGATTTCGGCGGGGGTGCCGATGCCTTTTTGGCGGACACGGTGCTGCCTGTTGCGGAGGCCTTGCGAGGGGAACACCCTGAGGGACCCATCGGCTTGTTTGGCTACTCGCTTGCTGGCTTGTTTGGTCTGTTTGCCATGCTTAACACCGATGTGTTCTCGACGTACCTTCTGGCCAGCCCCAGCACGTGGTATCCAGGCATCGTGAACCGCGTCACTCGAACGCCTCTGGCATGTGACCTGCGCGTCGTTGTGGCCTGCGGCTCCAACGAGGGACTCGACCACCCCGAGCCTATTGCTGGCATCCGTCAAGACACTGACCGCCTCGTCGCGTGCCTTTCGGAGCGCCTGACGCGCCGGCCGGTTGTTGTTATTGACGAGCTCGACCACCACCGGGGCCTCGCCGTTCGCCTTCAAGCCCTGCTCGAGCGCTGGGGATAGGCGTCGGCGACAGTCACCTCCGTCTGCGGCAGCAGGGCTTGCAGCGCTTGGCGGAATATCGCCGAGTCTGTTGTGGGTGATACCCATGCTCTTGCCGGAATATGCTCGAACCTCCTACAGGCGATTACCTGCACACTTGCTAGAATATGGCCAAATCCGCCGCAGGCGATTGCCTACGCACACCGAGGAGAGGCCTATGAACATCGAGCTTGCCCTTGCGAACCTGAAGCGCCATGGTTTTGACGCCGTGTATTTCGAAAGCGCTGCTCAGGCGGCCGAGTATGTTGCCGGCGAGCTCAGGGGTATGTCGGTGGGCATCGGCGGCAGCAAGACTGTCGAGGCCATGGGATTGTATGAGACCCTTGCCGAGCAGGGCGAGGTATATTGGCATTGGAAGCAACCCACTGCCGAGGAGCGTGAGCGCGCCGCGCATGCCCAGACGTACCTGAGCTCGGCAAACGGCATCTCCGAGACGGGCGAGATTGTAAACATCGACGGCATGGGCAACCGCGTGGCCTCTACCATCTACGGTCATGACCGTGTTGTGTTCGTCGCCGGCATCAACAAGCTTGCCCCCAACCTGCACGCTGCGATCGCCAGGGCTAAGAACGTCGCTTCCCCGCTCAACGCGCGCAGGTTCGGCAAGCAGACGCCCTGCGTTCTCAGCGAGCCCATGCGCTGCCATGACTGCAACTGCGCCGACCGCATCTGCCGCGCCACCGTCATCCTCGACCGCAAGCCCATGGGCATCGCCCGCATGGACGTCGTCCTCATCGGCGAAGAGCTGGGGTATTAAGCGGACGAACCCGGGGCGACGGCCCAGCGAGAAAGTCTGAAGAATGGAGGCGCGCGTCAGAGTCAGCAGCCCCATGGGGTTGGAGGTGCGGGCGAGGGTGGCCCACGCCAGCCATTCCACGGGTAGCCAGGACTGCCGGTTGCGGTTTCAAACAGAAAGGCCCCGCAGGAGTGCCGATGTTCGGCTTGCCTGCGGGGCCTTTGCAGAGAGCCTTCAGGGGGATGAGACTCTTAAGCGTTTACTCTACGCCGGCGCAGATGCGGCCCGCGAGATAGCCCTGGGTAAGGGCCTGGCCGTGGCTGTTGCCAGGCACGTTGATGGGGTAGTCGACCTCGGCCGTGCCGCCGGAGGTGTTGCCCACGGCATAGAGGCCGGGGATGGGGTTGCCGTCGACGTCGAGGCACTGGAAGTTGGCGTCGATGACAGCGCCGCCGCACACTACGAGAAGCACCGCGCCCACCTTAGAGGCATGGAACGGAGGTGTGTCGCAGGGGAAGAGCAGCTCGGGGCGCTTGCAGAAGTCGGTGTCGACACCAGAGGCGCAAACCTCGTTGTAGTGGCTTACAGTCTCGACGAGCTTATCGGCAGGAACGCCAATCTTCTCGGCGAGCTCCTCGAGCGTGTCGGCCGTCTCGTAAGTGGAGCCGTCGGCGTCAATCAGCGACTGTGTGTAGTAGTCAATCGTGGTCTGGTAATCCGACTCGCCCTTGTAGCGGAACATATCCCAGAACATGCCGCCGCCGTAGGGGAAGGAGGCCATGAGGTCC
>Ga0129308_1003200_pt1 | contig 12203 bp, 13 predicted proteins | sample L827metagenome_FD_94440 | JGI IMG/M metagenome (GOLD analysis project Ga0129308, IMG submission 94440) | Ring-tailed lemur group fecal microbial communities from Wisconsin, USA - L827 metagenome | ecosystem: Host-associated > Mammals > Digestive system > Large intestine > Fecal | place: USA...
ACATTATGAGCAGCATCCTCTTGAATTTCAATAATTTTTGCTCCTCGCATTTTAGCAACTTCCCTTAAATCACATGCTATAGCAGTATGAAATGAACATCCAACTACCAAAAATACATCATTCGGTTGTAAATCATATACCAATTCATAAGCTCGTTGGTAATTTGGTGCAGGATCACCATATAAAACTGGTTTGTTGTACAAAGACCATGCAATATTCATTTCATCATCATCTGGTAAACCACCATGTAATTCTAGTGCATCACTGCCTGCCAATTTATGCAATCCATCTATATTCATTGTAATAATAGGAATATGATACTCTGCCAAAGCATAATGGGCATCATTTGGTTTTGCTCCATTCATATTTGCTTTTAATTGTTTGATAACTTCATTGTATTCTTCATGATGTGCATCAGCATAACTTCTAAATAATTTTTCTCTCACTTCTGGTTTTTCCATAAATGTAGGAATATTTGATTGTTTTGATATTCCTGCTCCAGTAAATGCTATAATCTTCATAAAATACCTCTCCTTTTCATGTTAACTTTATTTTAATCATTACTATTAAAATATGTTGCATGGCATATATCCTTATGATTATTCTTTTTCATATCTATAAAATACATTTTAATATCTCTATTTCATTATACTCTTTTCATCATTAAAAAGACAATAGCTCATCCTTAACTACAATAATATTATACTCTCTTTTCATTTTCAAAGAAAAGCTATTGACAAAAAGACATCATCATTATAAAATAACATATGTTATATAACATATGATATTTTATAAGAAAGGAGTTTATTATGCCACCAAGAGCCCGAATAACAAAAGAATTAATTCTTCAAAAATCATTTGAAATTACAAGAAATGAAGGTATTGCATACCTTAATGCAAGATATCTTGCCAAGAACCTATCATGTTCTACAATGCCAATATTCAAATCATTTTCAGATATGGATGAGTTAAAAAGAGAACTGAAAAAGATGATAGATGAATATTATGATCATTTTATTAATCAAATCGTTGATAAAAATGATTATTTATTGACAATGAGTTTTGCTTATATTCAATTTGCATTAAAAGAAAAACATCTTTTTGAAGCCTTGTTTGTTAATGAATTTGTAAAAAAACGTTCAGTTAATGAAGTCATTCACTCTCCTTGGAATAGAGAAACAATTGAATATACTGCAAAACAATATCATATAACTATTCAAGAAAGTGAAAATCTTTATCGTGATATAAGATTTTATACTCATGGCATTGCTACACAGATTTATGGTGGAACGATAGCATTGTCACAAGAAGAAATTCAATGGCTTCTTAAAAATGCTATTGAAAAATTTTTAAAATGAAAAATTTGAAAATTATTAAGAAATACTTTGATGTAACAAAAGCAAATAAAAAAATAACTGCATTACTTATTCTTTCTTCATTTTTAACAAATGGACCTTATATGTTAACAAGTCTTTTACTAAGTTTAACAATCAATTTTTTAACAATACATGATACAAAAATGGTGATACTTACAATGACTATCTATTTTATTTTAAAAACATTGTCTAAAGTATTTAAAATTATCAATTATCATGTTGAAAAAAAGCTTTATAATGATGTTTATATAAAGCTTCATGATGAAATGATTTATAAACTTGATAAGATTAATTTAAAATATTTTCAAAAACATAGTAAAGGTGAGATTTTGAATATTGTTAATGGAGATATAAAATTGTTAGCAGAATTTGGTACATGGCTTTCTAATGCAATTATTTTATTGATTTCTTTTCTTGTTTCATTAATTATATTAAGTCGAATTAGCATTGGATTAATGATTTTTGGCTGTATTATTAATTGTATTGTGATTTATATTCTTAATATTTATAATGAAAAATTTGAGATTTTAACAAAAGAAGGAAAAAGAAAAGCTGATGAAGAAATGCAATTCTATAGTGAAATATTAATGGGTTTACGTGATGTTAAAATATTTCATATTCTTCATCAATTACATAAGAAATACAAACTATATAATCAAGCATATATAGATGTCCATAATAAACAAATTAACAATCAGATCATCAGCAATATCATTAGTCCTAGTATGACTATGTGTACAGAAATTATTTTAATGATCTATGCTTGTTATCATTGTTTAAATGGAACTTTTGGAATTGATACAGTTTTGATTATTCAATCTTATTTTGGAACTTTATTTAGTTCATTGAGTGATTTTATTTCTACTCTTGGTGAATTAAGAATAAAGAATGTTTCAATCGATAGATATGATCAATTTATTCATTCAAAACAAAACATATCTTTTCCTATGAAAAAGAATATTGATATCGATACAACACAAATTGATATAAAAAACATTTCATTTGCCTATAAAGAAAAGAATATCTTTCAAAATTATAGTTTAAGTCTATTTCCCAATACTTTTTATGCTTTAGCAGGTCCTTCTGGTTCTGGAAAAAGTACATTATTTCATTTATTGTTAAGATTTGAAAAAGCACAGTCTGGCAATATATTCATAGGAAAGCATTCTATTTTAGAGTATTCTCAAGAACAATATTCCAAAATCATCACATGTGTTTCTCAAAATCCATATTTGTTTCATATGTCTATTTATGATAATTTTGCTTTGATTAATGCTGATATCCATCAAATTAGAGCAGCTTGTCAACAAGCAGAAATTGATGATTTTATTATGTCTTTGCCTATGCAATATGATACAATACTTGATGATAATGCTCTTAATCTCTCTGGTGGACAAAAGCAAAGAATAGCCATTGCGAGAGCTTTATTACAAGATTCACAAATATTACTTTTAGATGAAATCACAAGTGCCCTTGATGAAAAGACAGCATTGGAAATCTTTCAAACATTAAAAAACTTAGCCAAAAATCATACAATTCTCATGATTTCACACAAACCAAATGAATATAAACAGTGTCAAAATATTATATACTTACAATCTTAAAAAGCTAGGAAAATTCATTTTTTCTTAGTTTTTTCTATTTTCTTTCAACTATAAATCATTCTCTCTACTTTTAAATATATAAAAAATAAAGGACTGATTTAAAAATTTCATAAATAATCAAATCAGATAGAATTATTCCATCATAATTTCATGTTCAAAGTATTGTTCCTGAAAATAAATCATTTCCTCAATTTGATTTTTAGTTAACGTTAAATCTGTTGGAACTACAATCCATTTATCCTCAACATCATTTAACCTATGTACAATAGCAATAACTTGTCCTGTGAATTCTTTAATAGGTTGATCAACACCTAATACATAGGCATCTTGTTCTTCTCCATCACCTGCAATGATATTTTCTATAAATCCATAATTAACAGGATAATAAAGACTCTTATGATGAGAATGATATGAGCCCATTGGTCTATCAATAATCACAGTCACAGTTTTTCCTATTATGTTATCATTCATCTTTCCTTGCATTATGATTACCTCCTCATATAAATCCAACTGCATAATAACATTATAACATAACTATTTCTACTTTGATAATCTTGCTTATTTATTCTATAATAATCAAAAAGGAGAAACATATGAAAGATTATCAATTAAATGTCAATGGACATATTATTAATGCTCAATTTGATGAAAACAATATTCAAAATATATTTATTCCATTACTTCAAAAATGGACTCATCTTCAAAAAGAGAAAAAGAAAAGAATTCTTATATTATTAGCAGCACCACCTGGATGTGGAAAAACAACAACTTCTTTATTTTTAGAATATCTATCACATCATGTTGATGGTATTACTCCTATTCAAACTATTGGAATGGATGGTTTCCACCGTTATCAAGATTATTTAGATGTTCACTATATTGAAAGAGATCATCAAAAGATCCTTATGAAAGAAGTAAAAGGTTGTCCTGAAACTTTTGATGTTGATAAATTCATTCAAAAGATCATAGAAACAAAAGAACATGATGCTTTTTGGCCTTTATACAATCGAGCATTACACAATCCTGAAGAAAATCAAGTTTATATTGATGCTCAAATTGTTTTAATAGAAGGAAACTATTTATTGCTTAATGAAAAACCATGGTGCGATATTCATCAACTATTTGATGATAGTCTTTTTATTGAAGCTCATCCTGACGAACTTAAAAAACGCTTGATTTCAAGAAAAATGTTAGGAGGTATTCCTTATCATCAGGCTTCCAATTTTTATCTTCAATCTGATGGTGTCAATGTCCAAAGAGTTTTAAAACATTCTTTAAAAGCTAATGTTCATTTATATATGGAAAATAATCAATTTATTATGAAATAAAGGATATAAAACAATCAACTAATTATCCAAACTTACAATATAAAAATCAAATGAAATAATCAAATAAAATAAACATGATTATAAACAACATATGAATGTATTGCCCACTTTATATCAAAATAAAGATTATGGACAGTTAGAAATAAAGCTTGAGTTTTCGCACTCAAGTTTTTTAGATACAATTTTCAATCAATCATATAATTCATAAAACAATACTATAAAATGTCATTTTATAATAGTTGACAAAATCCACTAATTATTATAAACTATTAATAGTTGATAAAATCAACTATCTAAGAGGTGATAAGATGAATAAAAAAGAAGAAACAGTAGAACATATTCGTGAATTTAATCGTTTCTATACTGTATTGGTTGGTTCTTTAAATACACATTTTCTTGGTTCAAAATACTCTATAACTGAAACAAGAATTCTTTTTGAACTTTTATCACATAAAAAATGTTATGCAAAAGATATTGTTGAATATCTTCATATTGATAAAAGTTATATGAGTAGAATTATCAAATCTTTTGAAAAAAATGGATTGATCATGAAAGAAATGTCACAATTTGATCATCGTGCTTTTTTGATCACATTAACTGATAAAGGACAAATGGAAACCAATATGTTAATTGAAAAAACCAATCAACAGATTCATGAATGGATTGATGGTCTTAATTTACAAGAATGTCAAGAAATATGTTCTGCAATGAATACTATTAAACATTATTTATCAAATGATGAAAGGAAAATGAAAAATGAATAATCATATTACATTAAGAGAATATAAACCTGGTGATCCTAGTTTGGTATGTTATTTCTATTATAAATTGTATGAAAAGCAATATCATTTTAATGGTTCTGTTGAAAAATATTTTATTGAGGGAATGGCTGATTTATTCAAAGATCCAGAGGGTAACATGCTTTGGGTTGTTGAAAAAGATGAAGAAATAGTAGGATCTATTGCGATTATTAAAAGAGGTGAAGGTGAAGCACAATTAAGATGGTTTGGTGTTGATATGTCTTTACAAGGCATGGGCATGGGTCATAAATTAATAGAAACAGCTATGTCATTTTGTAGAGAACATCATTATAAACATGTTGTTTTATGGACTATTGAAATATTAAAACCTGCGAGACATCTTTATGGAAAATTTGGTTTTGTGAAAACAGAAACAAAACCAAATAATGAATGGGCATCACAGACTTTGATTGAAGAAAAATGGGAATATCAGGAATAAAAAGCCAAAAATGGCTTTTTTAATTTTATAAAAAAGACTTATATCAAAATATAAGCCTATTTAATAAACAACATCATCTAATATATGTTTCATATATGCAATTGTCACACCATAATTTGTCATAGGTATACCTTGTTGCTTTGCCTTTTCAACACGACTTAAAACATAAGTTTTAGAAAACATGCATGCACCACAATGAATAATCAAATCATAACTTGATAAATCATCTGGAAAATCAGTACCACTTACCATTGTTATTTTTAAATCATTACCAATCTTTTGACGAAGTAATCTTGGTATTTTCACCCTTCCAATATCTTCACTTAAAGGTGCATGGGTACATGCTTCAGCAATCAAAACATGACTATTAACAGTTAAATGATCAATAGCACACGCACTTTCAACATAATAATCTATATCCCCTTTATATTTTGCAAATAATATAGAAAATGATGTTAATTGACTTTGGGCTGGTTTTTTAGCATATACCAATGGGAAAACTTGTGAATCTGTAATAATCAATTGTGGTGGCTTTTTAAATGTTTCAAGTGCCTGATCGATATTATCAGCTGTACAACTTTGGACAATACAGTGATGATCTAATAAATCTCGAATCGTTTGGACTTGTGGTAAAATCAATCTTCCTTTTGGAGCTTGTATGTCTTGTGGCATAACAAGTAAAACTGCATCATTTTCTTTAACTAAGTGACCAACAATTGACGTATTATGATAATCTGATGGTAATAACCTTAATAAATGACTTCTTATTATTTCTCTATTATTTACATCTTTTAAATCAGCAACCAAAAAGTTTTCTTTAACAAACGAAGATATTTCATCAATAACATTTTGATTTCTTTCATTCATTTGATTATATATACATAATAATGGTATTTGACGTTTTTTAAGATTTTGAAACCAAATTCGTTCTTGAGTGATGTCTGTATCATGAAATAATAATATCGCAATATCCGTTTTATCAATCACTTTCTTTGTTTTCTCTACACGTAAATGACCTAATTCACCTTCATCATCAAAACCAGCAGTATCATAGAAAACAACTGGACCAATACCATGTAATTCCATGGCTTTGATAACAGGATCGGTTGTTGTTCCGGCAATAGATGAAACCATGGAAACATCATGACCACACATCATATTAAGAAAAGTGGATTTACCACTATTACGCTTTCCATATATGGCTATATGTAAACGAAAGGCATTTGGTGTATCATTAAGACTCATAGACTTTCCTCCATTTTAGAAACGGAAATCTCTTTTTCCATCATCAATAGAAGTTAAGCGTTCTTTTGTAATTGCTTTGACTTTTTCATTAGGAATATTGTCCAATTCTTTTTCAATCATTGCCATACCTTTTTCTTTGGTATCATCTGATGCATAATCATCTAAATATTCACGTAATGTCATTAATGCATTAGGATGACAACAGTTCGCAATTTGTCCAGATTTCACAAGTTTCATAAAACGATCCCCTGTTCTTCCTTCACGATAACATGCAGTACAGAAACTTGGGATGTATCCTAAATCTAATAACCAATTGACAACTTCATCAAGAGTACGATTATCACTCACATCAAATTGAGCACTATTATCCTCAACTTTTTCTTTTTCAACATATCCACCAACGCTTGTACTAGAGCCACCTGAAATTTGAGATATTCCTAAATCCAAAACTTTCTCTCTTGTTTTTGGTGATTCTCTTGTGGAAATAATCATACCAGTATATGGAACAGCAATTCTTAAAACAGCGACAATTTTTGTAAAAATATCATCACTAATAGCATTAGAAAATTCACCTGGATCGATATCATCAGCAGGACAAATTCTTGGCACACTGATGGTATGTGGACCTACACCAAATACTGCTTCTAAATGTTCTGCATGCATTAATAATCCAACAAAATCATAACGATACATATTTAAACCAAATAAAACTCCACATCCAACATCATCAATACCACCTTCCATTGCACGATCCATAGCTTCAGTATGGTAAGCATAATTTGATTTAGGACCAGTAGGATGTAATTCTTCATATGATTTTTTATTATATGTTTCTTGGAAAAGAATATATGTTCCAATTCCTGCTTCTTTTAATTTACGATAGTTTTCGACTGTTGTCGCTGCAATATTCACATTGACACGACGAATAGCTCCATTTTTATGATGTATACTATAAATTGTTTTAATACTTTCTAAGACATATTCAATAGGTGAATTGATTGGATCTTCTCCCGTTTCAAGTGCTAATCTTTTATGCCCCATATCTTGTAAGGCAATGACCTCTTGACGAATTTCTTCTTGCGTTAATTTTTTTCTTCTAATATGTTTATTTTTATGATGATATGGACAATACACACAACCATTAACACAATAATTTGATAAATATAAAGGTGCAAACATAACAATTCTATTACCATAGAATTCTTCTTTTATACGTTTTGCTAAAGCAAACATTTTCTCATTTTCTTCTTCAATATCACATTCCAAAAGCACTGCTGCTTCACGATGTGTTAATCCTTTACAATTCTTAGCACGTTCAATCAAAGAAGCAATCAACTCTCTATCATGTTTATGTTCTTTAGCATATTTTAAAGTTTCTTGTATTTCTTGATCATCTATAAATTCTTCAGCTTTTTTTGATTTCACATTATACATTTTTATTTCCCTCTCTTTTTACTCCTTATAGTCTCCACGCGCTGATACAATCTGATAACCAATACCACTTACTCGACGAGACAAACAAAATCGACATTCTGCTGCTTCCTCGCCAGTACAGATTTTATGATCATACAATTCATACTTTTTTCGCACATTAACAGGTGATAAATTTGGCATAACAACATTAGCACCTGATAATATACCCATTTCTCTCCCTCTTGGATGTATTGTTCCTAAAGCTGTTGTTGCTGGTAATAAAACATGGGGAAAAGATAATCTTAATATTAATAATAACATCAAAGTGAGTTCTAAACTTCCCTGATTTTCTTTATAAAATGGTGTTTGGTGATGTGGAACAAAAGGTCCGATTCCTATCATATGAGGATTCAATTCTTTCATAAATTGAATATCTTCTACAATATATTCTAATTTTTGATATGGAGAACCTACCATAATACCACAACCAACTTGATAACCAATCTCTTTTAAATCAAATAGACATTGTTTTCGATGTGATAAACTCATTCCATGAGGATGTAGTTTTGCATAATGCTCATCATTGGCTGTTTCATGTCGTAAAAGATAACGATTTGCTCCAGCCTGATAATATCGTTGATAACTTTCTTTTGATTTTTCTCCTAAAGATAAAGTAATTGCGCAAGTAGGATATTTTTGATGAATAGTCGAAATAATGTCACATAAAATATCATCAGTATAATATAAATCCTCTCCACTTTGTAAAACAAATGTACGGAATCCTAAAAAATAACCCTCTTGACAACAATCTAAGATATCCTCTTTTGATAAACGATACCTTGAAACTTGTCTATTACTTTTTCTTATCCCACAGTAATAGCAATCATTACGACAATAATTACTAAATTCAATCAGTCCTCTTATATAAATATCAGTTTCATAAACTGATTGCGCAATCTGTCTTGCTTTTTTAGCTAATAAGTCTCGTATCTCCTTATTATCATAATATGAAAGCAATTCTAACATCTCTTGATTATCTAATTGTGTTGTTTTCGCTAATTTATCAATCAGACCAACAATATATTCCATATATACTATTCACCGATTTTAGAATAAATCGCTTTTGATGTTACATTTGGAAGCATACCTAACTTTCCAGACAAAGCACTTATTTTATCTTGTGGTGCATCAATAATCACACTTATCACTGAAACATGACGTTCACGATATGGAACACCCATTCTTCCTATAATATATTGAGCATATTCATGTAAAAGTTCATTAATCGCATTAGCACTTTCTTGATCCTCCACAATAATACCTATCACTGCAACTCTTGACTCCATCATTTTTTCCTCCTTCATCTTAAAATAAAAATCTTGCCGAAAATGACAAGATCGCCCATGATAAAAATGTCATATAACGTTCCGCCTTTTTCTCAGATAATGTCTTTAAATCAGTACGAATATAATAAGTATGAATGATGTTTGTGGTCAGTATTTCTTCCCACGCACTTCGACGCTTTCATTATAACACTTTAAAAAAAGGCTTTCAACTCAAGAAGCAATAAATCAATTGATTTCAAAAAGAAAACCCTACTCATAATTTTCTTATGACTAGGGTTCTACATCTTATTGATTATTTTGTCTACCAGCGATTTGGTTTTGACCCATTTGAACTAATCTCTTAGTGATTTCACCACCAACAGATCCGTTAGCACGAGAAGTTGCATCAGGTCCAAGGTTAACACCAAATTCGTTAGCAATTTCGTATTTCATTTGGTCGATAGCATTTTGAGCACCAGGAACTACTAATTTATTTTTGCTTGAGTTGTTATTCATAACTTTCACCTCCTGACACAATTAGTTTGTGCCAAAGAATGATAGTTATACATAAAATTTAAAATAATTCGTCATTTTTTTTATAATGATTATCAATCACAATACATTCTGTATTTTCAATACAATCATTGACCATTGTTTCAAAATCCCATTCTTTTTCAAAAGCTTCTGCTTTATAACTTTTTGGTTTTGTTGCAGGTTGTTTTGGTGTAAAAATAGTACAACAATCTTCATGTGGACGAATAGAAATATCATATGTATTAATTTTTTGAGCAATATCTATAATTTCTAATTTGTCCATACATGCAACTGGACGAAGAACTGGCATTTGAATAACTTCATTAATAACGGCCATACTTTCTAATGTTTGTGAAGCAACTTGTCCAATACTTTCTCCATTAACAATTGCTAAACAATGATTTTTGATGGCAACACCTTGTGCAATTCTATACATCATTCTTCGCATAACTGTCATGGCATAACTTTCATGGCAATGTTCATAGACAGCCAATTGTAAGTCTGTAAAAGGAACAATATGTACAATGATTTTACCATGCGTATATTGTCTTAAAATATTGACTAAATCTAAAACTTTTTCTCTTGCTAATTCATTAGTATATGGTGGTGATGCATAATGGATACATTCTATATCCACGCCTCTTTTTAAAGTTAAATATCCTGCAACAGGTGAATCAATTCCACCTGATAACATCAATAAAGCTTTACCACCAATACCAACAGGATATCCACCAGCACCCATGATCACATTATCCATAACATATGTATAACCTTTTCTTAATTCCACTTTTACTGAAATTTCAGGGTGATGGACATCAACTTTTAATTCTTTTGTTGTATGATGAAAAATATATCCTGCAATTGCAGTATTAATATCATGAGAATGCAATGGATAATCTTTATCATTTCTTTTGGTATTGATTTTAAATGTATGTCCATCATTTTTTTCAATGATTTCTAAACATACTTCTTTGATTTTATCTAAATCACTTTCAACTTTATAACACAATGAAAAAGAATGTATACCAAAGACTGTTTTTAGTTTTTGACAAACAGTCTCTGGATTCTCCCCATTTAATAGTATATACATACGATCAAAAGATAATTCATATTTCAAATGAGTAAATTCACTTAATATTTCTTTTGTATTACTACACAATTTTCTAATAAATGTTTTTCTATTTTTGCCTTTTGTTGTTAGTTCACCAAAACGAACTAATATATGATTACATTCCATTTGATTACCTCTGTTTCTTGATTGTTCTTAAAATATGATGAAGATGATATAAAAATTCATCTACTTCTTCTTTTGTTGTCATATGTGAAAAACTAATACGAATAGCACTTTTCGCAATATCATCTGATAAATGCATAGCTGCTAATGTTTTAGAAACATCATCTTTATGTGATGAACATGTACTTTTTGTAGAAACATAACATTCTTCTTTTTCTAAAGCATGTAATAAAACTTCTGGTTTATAGCCAATACATGAAAAATTTAAAATATATGGTGAAGAATGGCTTTCTGGGGTATTGATTGTTATACCTGCTTCTTTTTGTAATTCTTTTCTCACATATTGATTTAATGATAAAACATGTTGATATTTTTCATTTTGATTTTCTAATGCCAATCTTAATGTTTTCGCAAACATTGTATGTGTTGCTGTATTAGAAGTTCCACCACGTAAACCTTCTTCTTGTTGTCCACCATTAATTAAAGGAACAATTGATGCTGATTCTTTTTTGTATAAAATACCGCTTCCTTTTAATCCATATATTTTATGAGCAGAAAAACTTGCAAAGTCTACGACTGATAAATCCACAGGAATTTTACCAAGTGCTTGGACCATATCAACATGGTATTTTGTGATTGGATTACATTTTTGAATAATTTTTTTAATTTCATGAATAGGATTAATGACACCAATTTCATTATTAACATACATTGTAGATACAAGAATTGTATCTTTACGAATTTTTGATTCTAATTCTTGTAAATTCAAAGTTCCATCTTGATTAACAGAAATAAAATCTACTTCAAAACCAAAAACATCCCTCAATTGAACAAAAGTATTATAAACACTTGAATGTTCTATTGCAGTTGTTATTAAATGCTTTCCTCTATTTTGATATTGAAAA
>Ga0129308_1003201_pt1 | contig 12201 bp, 8 predicted proteins | sample L827metagenome_FD_94440 | JGI IMG/M metagenome (GOLD analysis project Ga0129308, IMG submission 94440) | Ring-tailed lemur group fecal microbial communities from Wisconsin, USA - L827 metagenome | ecosystem: Host-associated > Mammals > Digestive system > Large intestine > Fecal | place: USA...
CATCCTGCCGCAGCAGCCTGCTCTGTCTCCCCAGCACAGTCTCCCGTTCCTCCCGGTCTGCGGCCGCAAGCTCGTGTACCACATAGTCCGGCGCGATCCGCTCGATCAGGCCTTTCACATCAGGCGAAGAAAAGGGACTGTGGGTATCGATCCTGCCCAGAAGCTGATAGACCTGAGAGAAGCGGCCGTAATAATCGTCCTCCAGGCGCAGACCGTTTTTGCGCACGTCCGCCAGGGCCCCTTCCGCAAATGCGCCTGTGACGGACTGATGCATGTGCACGCCCCGGATAAACCAGGTCAGCGGCCGCTCCTGTTCCCCCGGCCCGGCCGCGGCGCAGAGCGTCTCGTGTCCGTCCAGCATGCGATGAACATATGCGATGGCGTCTTCTTCTGAGCGAAGCCCTCTGTTTGCGCACATCAAATGCCCCAGATCCAGCATGATCCCTTTTTTCGGATAATGCACGCTGTCCAGCAGGCGCTTAGTGACCGCAGGCTCCGTCATGGTCAGACCCGGCCACCAGAGATTTTCCATCAGGAAATCAAAGGAGTAGTCCTTCCCGTCCAGCAGCTGGTTGATGATCTCCGCCGCCGCATCCACCACCTCCTCGTGAGTGTGGGTGTGCTCATGAGTAAAAACGCCTTTTATCGTCACGTCCGACACGTGAAAGACCACGTACTTTGCTCCCACGCGGCAGGCGTATTCCAGATCCTCAGAAAACTGCTTCAGCAAAACGCCGGGATCCGATCCCCCGTAAAAACCTTCCCAGGTCATACGATCTCCGAATTCATCCAGGAGCCCCGCTTCATTTCCCTTCCAGAAATCCAGCCAGACAGGATAAAAGATCATGTGCACACCCAGGATCATATCCGGGCTGATAAAGTCTTCCATGTCCCTGTCGCACCGTATGATCTCCAGCCCCGAGCAGCCGTATTTTTCATAAGATGCCCTCAGATCTTCCCGGTCTTCATACTCTGCCAGCGCCTGCCTGTAAGCCGGCATATTGATAATGCACTCCACCATCCACCTCCTGTCGTCAAGAACATTGTACCATAAACACTAAGCTCTCCCTTCGCCTTCGGCTCGGCAGTCGCTAAGTGTTCTGGGCACCTGTCTTACCGCCGCTCTGGCTTCGCCTTCGGCTCGCCAATCGCGGGGTATGAACATTGTACCATAAACACTAAGCTCTGTCTTTGACTTCGGCCGGGCAAATTTCCTTACTTTTTCTTGGGAAATCGTGATATACTATATCTATATAAGCAATTTCACCCGAGGGGGATAAAGTCCCGGTCCACGAGTCCGCAGGCCCTTTGATATACAGGGGAATCGGCCTGAAGGAACCGACCTGGGAAAATAATCAGTTAAAGGAGAATGGGAATGGGAAAAAAGAAAAACAAAACGCGTCTGACCGCTCTGGCGCTGTCCGCCGCGCTGCTGCTCAGCGCGCTGACCGGTTGTATGAGAGAATTGACGGAGGAACAGTCCACCGCTCTGGTGGCTCTGCAAAATGCGGTCACCTATTATGAATCCATGGGAACGCTGTCCGACTGGGCAGATCTGGTAGCTCTGGCCGCCGCCAATCGGACGGACGGCATCGGCGTGAACTGGAACGCGCTCTCGCTTCCGGAGACGCCGGAAGCGCCCATACCTGCAGATCCGCAGGCCCCCGACGGCGCTCTCACTCCAGCCGGCATCGTTGACAGTCAATCCGGAGGGGATCAGAGCTCCCCGGAGACCGCACCGGACGGCGCAGACGAGTCTCAACAGCCTGTCTGGACGCCCGTGGACGTATCCCTCTATCCGGGGGCGGTGATATCAGACATCCTCAAGGGCGACAACTACGCTGCTGCGGCGGCTTCGCTGGCTTCGGCCCAGAATCCGGCCAGCGGCGCATTCACGGAAACGAATATCAGTCAGCACATCTGGGCTATGATCACGCTGAACGCCGCCCTTGGACGGGACGGATACAACTACGACAGCGCGGCGGCCTACCTTCTCACCTATCAGCGGGAGGACGGCGGTTTCGGCTACGCTGTGGATTCCACCGCCAGCGATGTAGAACTGACTGCGTCTGCTTCCATCGCGCTGGCTCCCTATTATGAAAAGAACCGCAAGACCGGGGAGATGAAAGCGCTTACCGGTTATTATAAAAATGCTCTTGCAGAAGACGGCGGTTATGCAGGAGCCGGCGGCGAAACCGCCGCGTCCATCGCTTCCGCCATTTCCGGCCTGATCGCGCTGAAGCAGCCTCTGCCTGCGGCGGAGGACGGAAGCACCCCTCTTGACGCTCTTCTGAACTATCAGAACGAGGACGGCAGCTTCCGCGCGCTGAAAGAAGGCGAGCACACGGCAGACTCCCTTTCCACACGGCAGGCCACACTGGCCCTGTGCGACGTGATCAACGACGCCAACGCATATCTGATGCTGGCCGATGACGCGGAGAGCTATCGGATCCAAAATATCTCGGGGCCTGCCATCACGCTGAATATCGACTACCCCAACGGCTCCGACATAGCAGACGTATCCGCGCCCTTCACCGTTGAGGAAGGCGGCACTGCACTGGACGCCCTGGTGCTCTACGGCAAAATCAAAGAGATCCCCGTCGTATTCACGAAGGGCGACGCCGGTTACGTACAGAGCATCAACAATATTTCTGAAAAAGAATACGGCGACAGCAGCGGATGGACGTTTACGGTTAACGGCGTATCGCCTATGCAGGGCGCCGCGCTCACAGTGCTGTCGGAGGGCGACGTTCTCACCTGGACCTACATCACCAACGCCGGATCAGTTATGGAGCAAAACGGCGGAGACAGCGCCGGTGATGGAGCCGGCGGCGCCGACAGCGGAACGCCGCAGGCCGCCAATTAAACTATCATGCAATAACCATCCCCTCTACACACAATCAACAAAATTAGAGGTTATACTGGGTCCGTAGTCAGATAAGAGAAATATTACAAGGTAAGGCGATAATATCTTTAACAGCAAAACAGATAAAACAGAGGACGCCATGAACAGGAAAAACAGAGCGGGACAAAGCAAGGGTACTCTGGCTCTGATTATGGTGACCGCAGCCTGCTGTGCAGCGCTGCTCAGCGGATGTGCCGACGGCGACGCTTTTGCGGCTACTCCGGTCAAACTGCACATCGACGGAACGGACGTGTCTGTTCCCTACGTGGCGATCATCAACAGCCGGAAAGTCTCCCTTGACGAATACCGATATTACTTTTTAAATGCAAAATACACCATGGACGGCGGCGACGAATCCTACTGGGACGACGACGCCAACGGTACAAAACTGCGGCAGCTGAAGGCTCAGGCGCTTCAGGCGCTGGAGGAGACCTTTGCAGTGGAGTCCCTGGCCGACGAGCTGAATCTCTGTCTCACCGAGGAAGAGCAGTCCCAGATCGACAAGGATGTGAAAAATCAGATCGCCGCGCTGGGCGGCCTGGCGGAGTATGGGCAGGCGCTCTATGAGAATTATCTCACCGACGAGCTGTATCGTTACCTGTGGAAGACCAACTTCTACTGTGAAAAGCTGTGGGCCTATTACTTTACCTCTGAGGGTCCGTATTTTGAACCAAACGCAGACGGCGCTCTGACAGACGACGAACTGGATGAGCACTACAGAATTAAATTTAAGGCGGTGATCGCGGAGGCCGTCGACAACCTTTCGGTTGAGCTGGCCCCGGAATACGATCTGATCACCGTTGACTCCCTGACGTAGGGCTTTCGTCCACGGGCGCGGCAGCGCGTCGGGGAATAGATTTCTCAATTTGCTTTCCTTCTTTTAAAATCAGATACACACACCCGAGAAACCCCGGATCTATCTTGACCCGGGGTTTCTCATATCTATCTTTTTGTCCTTCATCCGCCGGAGGTATCGCTGACGGAGAAGGAGCCCGCCTGTCTGATCACCTATCCGCCGGCGTTATCACCTGCAGAGAAGAACCACACCTCGCTGCCGCACCGCACCGCGATGATGGCGCCTCCCTGCATAATGCTCCACGACTCATCCCAGCCGTCCTCCGGCATGCGGTGGCCGCCCAGCTCCACCCCGGCTGTGCGGATCTTTTCCGTCTCTTCCTCTGTCAGAGACACCGGGCCGCCGAACCGCTCCAGACGGCCGGCGACAGCGCGGGTGACGGCAGCGGCGTAGTTTTCATTTCTCGCTTTAAAATACCAGTTATACGAAACTTCCACGTCTTTTCTGTATATTTCCGAACAGTAATACCCGGACGCCCGCAGAGACTCTCCATCCGCCCGGCCGTACGCCGCCAGCCACAGGCCGAAGATCCCCCAGACGGCCAGAAGCGTCCAGCCGATGACAGCCCGGCGGCGGCAGACCGGCGGATCGCACCAGCACACGCCCTCCATCTTCTGATCCGCAGGAAAACCTTCGCTGCGCATCTGCTGCCGGCGGTATCGCCCAAACAGCAGGGAAATGATCAGCAATCCCGTCAGCAGAGGCGCCGTCGGCACGGATAAACTTCCCTTCTCCACCAGGGCCAGCCGGCAATACGACCAGAGCCAGGCCCCTGCCAGAAGCAGCGACAGGACCCTGAGAGCCTGACGGAACAGCCTTACCGGAGCAGCGAGATCTCCCCGGCGGCGGCAGGGCCTGAAATAATCCCGCAGGCCGTGCAGCAGGTACCAGATCCCCAGTCCCGCAGACAGAGGGAGCAGCGCCAGAATATTGATCTGTTCCGTCCAGGTCGCCGTATAGATCCAATCCGATCGCATCCTGCAGACCGCAAACATGCTCCAGGCCAGACACAGCAGCAGCCAGATAAGCGCGCCCCCTACCAGTTCTTCCTTCCGCGCAGCCTTCCTGAAATTCTGCCCTTCGATCTCTTCATCCGACTGTACCGGCGCCGCTCTGGAACTCATTCCGCCCATCTCCTCCAAAGCGGCGCCGGCTGTCCCTGTTCCCACTCCGGAAAGAGGATCATTTGAACCGCTGCCGGTCCACTGCGCGTCTCGGCGGCGTCTGAAGATCTTATGTTTTTCAAACTGCCAGACGATCTCCCAGCCGTCGGCTGCACAGAGTTCCAGATAAGGCTGGATCTCTCTGTATTTCTCCGGTTCAAAGTAATCCTGACAGTATTCCGCCCCCAGACCCTCCGTCTTCTCGTATTCGGCCAGCAGACCGCAGCAGCGCAGGCGGCGGAAGCGCAACCCTCTGCGCTCCATGGCCTCCATATAGCCGGCGATCTCAGTAAAGGACAGCGCCGGCCAGATCCGCCAGGTAAACTTCCCCATACTCTCCCATCCCCCTATCACTGATACCGGTATGAGACCCAGATCTCATTTCCTCTGCGCACGATCCAGGGGCCGGCTCCCACAGTGTCTCCTTCAGACTCTGAACTGCACCGATAGATCGTCAGTTCACCGCCCTCCGGTATCTGGTACGGCCCCACCGGCGACAGTTCTTCTATGGGATCGACGCTGTCCGAAGACGTCCGGACCCAGCGGATATCCACCTGGCCCCGCGGCAGATAATCCAGATAATAGTCCATGATCCTGTCTGCCTGCCGCGTTCCGTATGCCTCATAGTAAGCAGGCTCCACCCAGTGGACGCTTTCCTGCTTATACAGCGTACGGCAGTAAATGTTGCCGCGGATGGAGAGAAGCGTTCCGCTGTCCGGCCTGTAAAAGATCAGCGTACATGTGACGGCTACAAGGGCGGCAGCCAGCAGCGGTCTGGTCCAGGGCTTACTGTTGGGAATTCCCTTCATCCCGATCTTCTGCGCCTCCCTTCCAAGGCCCAGGCTCGCCCTCCTGAACGAACTGCCGATGATCAGACCGACGAGAGCGCCGCACGCCCCCGCCGGCAATCCGTCCTCCAGACACATGACCAGGATATCCAGCCACAGGAGCAGCAGCGCCGTTTGTCCCAGAACGCCAAGGACCGCAGACCTGCCTCGAAAGGTGGGATTGACCCCCGCCTGTACGCCGCCAAACCACCCGAAATAATTGCGCAGAGCAAAATATAGATTCCAGACCACGCTGCACAGATACAGCACGGCCACTCCTATGCCGGACAGCTGCAGCAGCAGCGGCTGCACGGGAAATTCCGCCGCAAACTTCGGCGCCACCAAAAATCCGAACACCACAATGAACACCGGCAGCAGGAGAACGTTCTGCAGTTCTGCCTTCCGGCTGGCTCTCTTTACCTTCTCCCGATAGATTTCCTCATCGGTGTGGAGCGGCGGCGGCTCCACGCCCTCTTTCTCCCGAAATATCTTGTTCCGCTCAAACTGCCAGACGATCTCCCAGCCTGCCGCATCGCAGAATTCCAGATACTGCTGTATCTCTTTTTCCTGATCCTGCGTGACCGGGTCGAAATAATCCCATCCGTACCGCGTCTCACCGGGCTCCCGGCGCTCGTACTCTCCGATCAGCCCGAAGCACCGCAGCCTGCAAAGGCGCAGCCCCTTTCTCTCCATCCATTCCAGATAGGAAGCGATGTCGATGCCGGAGAGAAGCGGCCAGATCCGAAACGTTCTGTTCTTCATATCGAAACCCCTTTTTCTTTCATCGGCGCGGCCCGTTCCCGGCGGCGCCGTTTCTCCGTTTATTTTCATCGACCGTTTACGTGGCAAAGATCCCCTTCCGGTTCCGGAAGCCGCCGCGAAAGCCCTGGCGTTCTCCGTTCCCGTCTTTTTCCTCTTCTCTCCCCTTCTCTTCCTTCCCGCTGTTCTCCCGTTCCTTCTTTTCCTCCTCGCCGCCTGCTCCCTCTTTTCCGTCCTCGCCTTTTCGTTCCTCCCGCTGCGATGGAGCGCCGGCCGTCTTTTCCCGCGTCTTCTCCTCGGCCGCGGCCTGCGCCTCGGCCGCCTCCGCCAGAACGGGTTCATAGGTGATGGGCAGCAGCGTTCCCGCGCCGTCAAAAAAGCGCTTCCCGTCCTCTACCATGCGGTTCAGACGGCAAAATTCTTCCGTCAGCAGTTCCGCGCCCTTCGGCGTGATCTGATAGATCTTCTTTCTGTCCTTCTCCATGATCTGCGCGATGATCCCCTCGCCCTCGAATCGGGACAGCAGCGCATAAAGCGTTCCCGCTCCCACCTGGACCCGGTTCTCAGTCATCTCCGTGATGCTCTGCATGATCCCATAACCGTGCTGCGGCCGGATCAGGGCCAGAAGCAGATAATACATCGGCTCTGTCAGCGTCTTCAACTGTTCCCTCGCCATTTTTCCTCTCCCTTTCGCACCCACTACAGTCCGACAGTCGATATATCGAATGTCGCTATATCTATTATCAATAGATTACTCCTGACCGCCGAGTTTGTCAACCTGTAAATCATATATCCGGTTGTGATGCGCCGGACTCTCCGCCGGTCCGGGTATGGACCGCCCGCTGCGGACGCCGGCGCCAGATCCGGCTCCGATGCAGCTCCGGCTCCGATGCAGCTTCGATGCAGACGCCGACGCGGGGCCCTTCACCCGATAGCCCGCCAGATGCACGCCCCAAAAAAGGCTGCCGCTTTCCGCGGCAGCCTTTCCCACTTTCCCTTTCAGACGCCTGCTGGCTATTTGAGCCCACAGCGCTTTTTGATCTCTTCCAGAGCCTCCGAATGTTTGCCGGATTTCATTCCCGGGAACGCTTTCACGATCCGCCGATGGATAAATCTGCTTCGTCCGGCCATTTCCTCGTATTTATCCCGCAGCTCCTCGATCTGTGCTTTCAGCTCAAGCTGCTTCTGTTCCCGTTCCGCTTCCGCCGTCAGACGGCGCTCCGCAAACTCCCGCTGGCGTTCTTCCATCTCCGCGCGCAGCTTCTCCTGCAGATCTTCCGCTTTTCCCTGAAGCTCTTCCCCGGCCTCCAGCAGCGCTTCCCGCTTTTTCAGCAGTTCCGCTTTTACATCCTCGCTTTTTTCCTTCAGTTCCTCGGTCTTCGCCGCCAGCTCCGTCACGTTCTCAGATATGCTCTCCCCCAGACGGTCGGAGGTCTCCCTCAGCATGGCCGCGATCTCATCCATCTGCTCCATGCGCTTATTCAGCTTGAGAATGGAGGCCGCCGTCACGCCGGCGTCCGCTGCAAAGGCGGACAGGACCACCGCCAGAACGATCCATCCCGCCGTCTCAGGCACCAGTTTTACCGCCCCGGCTACAGTGGGGTGAAAGATGTCCATGATGAACATGCACGCCAGCCCCCACAGAACAGAGAACTTCAGGCAGATATACCCTCCCAGGTTAAAAGGCATATCCGAATAATCCCACCATTTATCGTGAAAGACCTTTTCCAGCACAAACCCCGTGGTCCATTCCAGCGCGGACGTGAGCAGCACAGAGCCTGCAAACAGGACGGGCCCGTTATCCGAAAGGGGCGTCAGGGCTCCTATGACCAGCACGACGCCGAAACCGTAGATCGGGCAGACAGGTCCGTTCAGAAATCCCCGGTTGACAAACGCGCCTGTGCACAGAGCCGCATACGCCACCTCCGCGCACCATCCCAAAAAAGAATAGATAACAAAAAACCACAAAAAATCATATTGATCATAAAGATCGAACGCAGACATGCCCTTCACCCCTTTTCTATCCACGTCGCCGCCCCGGGGGCCCTTACCCCCGGCGCCGCTCCGGAAATTCCAGCCTGAAATTCACGTATTGACCCGTGTCTACCATCCGCACGTATGCTTCATACGTTCCCCCTGTCCGCTCGGAATACAGGTTGACGCAGCGGATACGCCCTCTCTGCAGCAGCGCTTTTACCATGGGCTTGGTCAGAGGCTTTTTCTTGGAGACAAAGAATTTCTCGTCTTTCCAGATGACAAAATCGCACACGCCGCGGTCAGCCTCGCAGTAATAGTTGGTGCGTCCCTCAAAGATCCGACGGCCGCAGCGGGGGCAGATCCCGATGATCTCCTTCCCGTTCTCCGCAAAGTTTTCCTTATAGCTGTCCACCAGCTCCGTCACAAAGGCCCGGATCCCTTCCATGAATTCATCCCGGCTGGCCTGGCCCCGGTAGATCTGCTCCAGCTTCTGCTCCCACTCGGCGGTGAGCACGGCGCTCTTTACCTTTTCCGGTACGATGTCAACGATGCGGTAGGCCTTTTCCGTGGGCAGCAGATTCTTCCCTTTTCTCTGGATAAAACCCGTCTTGATGATCCGTTCGATGATGCCAGCCCGCGTGGCCGGCGTCCCCAGCCCGGCTCCCGCCACTTCCTTTTTCAGGTCCTCGTCCTCCAGCGTCTTCATGGCGTTTTCCATGGCGGAGAGCAGCGTGTCCTCCGTGTAGGGCTTCGGCGGCTTGGTCTCTTTTTTTTCGGAAGAGAGCTCCGGCTGGTGCAGGACGTCTCCCTCCGCCAGCGTGGGAAGCAGCGTGTCTTCCTTTTCTTCCTTCGCGCCCCTGCCCTTGCCTTTGCCCTTCCCTTCCTTCTTCTGAGGCTTGACCAGCAGCGGGGCCAGCTGAGCCGCCACTTCTTTAAATCCGGCCTCCGTCACCATGCGGCCTGTGGTCTTAAACTCTTCCCCCTCGATCTCCACCGTCAATTCCGTCTTCACGTACTCGTGGGGAATATAGGCCGCGGTCAGCAGCTTGTAGGCGATCATCCTGAGAATATTGGCTTCGTTCACCGGCAGGCGGTCGGAAGCCTTCAGCGACTCCACCGTCGGGATGATAGCGTGGTGATCCGTCACCTTTTTATCGTTGATCAGCCGGTCTGTTCCGGCCCTCTGCGGATCGTAGGTCTCTTTCGTTTTCGGATCCAGCCAGGGGGCCGTCAGGAGACTGCGTATCAGCTGTTCCGTGCTCCCCTTCATATCTGCCGTCAGATAGCGGCTGTCTGTTCGCGGATACGTGACCAGCTTCTTCTCATAGAGATTCTGCGTGGCGTCCAGTGTCTGCTGGGCGGACAGCCCCAGCATCTTGTTGGCTTCCCTCTGCAGCGTGGTCAGATCGTAGAGCGCCGGCGGATTTTCTTTCATCTTCGTCTTCTGGATCTGTGCGGCGATCCCGTCTCTGCCGCGGCATTTTTCCAAAAGCGCCGCGCTCTCCGCCTCCGACTCCACCCGTCTGGTGACAGAAAAATCAACTCCGTCGTGGGTACAGGCCGCCGTCAGCACATAATAGGGCTTTGCGTCAAAGTTGTCGATGGCCCGCTGGCGCTCTACAATGAGATTGATCGTGGGGGTCTGTACCCGGCCCACATTCTGCGGCTGATCCGACATGCAGGAAAAGAGACGGGAAAAGTTGATGCCCACCAGCCAGTCCGCCTGCATACGCGATACGGCGGCGTCGTAAAGCCTGTCATAATCGCTTCCCGCCCTGAGGTTTGCAAACCCGTCTTTGATCGCCTTATTTTCCATAGAACTGATCCAGAGCCTGCGAAAAGGCTTTTCACATCCCGCCTGCATATAGACCAGACGGAAGATCAGTTCGCCCTCCCGCCCCGCGTCTGTGGCGCACACCAGTTCGTCCACCTCCTGACGGTCCATCAGGGATTTTACGATATCAAACTGTCCCTTCGTGGATCCCGTCACCTCGTATTTCCACTGATCGGGAAGTATGGGCAGATCGTGTATCCTCCATTTTTCATACCTGGGATCGTAGACCTCGGGCATGACGGATTCCACCAGATGACCCACGCACCAGGTAACGCAGCAGCCTTTCCCCGTATAGAATCCGTTCCCTTTCCTGTCAGCGCCAAGGACCTTCGCAAGCTCCGCCGCCACGCTGGGCTTCTCCGCAATCACCAACTTCAAGATCGTCTGTCCTCCTTATCCTCTCGCTTCCCGCGCTTTTCTTTTTCCCTTACCGGCTTTCGCCTCTTGCCATCCCGTGATCCTTCCGGCTATAATGATAGCGGAGCGACTCACACAATCATCAGCACTGACGGAGCGCCCCGCTCTCCGGCCATTCTGCCGGGGCCGGCGGCGGCCGTCTGCGGAAAGGACCGGAGAAAAAACGATGTCAAAATCCAATGATAAAACGATCAAAACAAACGCCCTGCGCATTCTGGACGCAAAAAAAATTCCTCATGAGGCGCACACCTATGAGGCGCCCGGCGGTTTCCTGGACGGCGTTTCCGTCGCGAAAGCCACCGGGATGGACGTCCATCGCGTGTTCAAGACCCTGGTCACCCAGGGGGCCAGCAGAGAATACTATGTCTGCGTGATCCCGGTGGCCGAGGAACTGGATCTGAAAAAAGCGGCCAAACACTTCGGGGAGAAAAAGATCGAGATGATCCACGCTAAGGATATTACCAAGGTGACCGGATATATCAAGGGCGGCTGTTCCCCTGTGGGGATGAAAAAGCCGTATCCCACGGCCATTCACCAGAGCGCCGCAGACTTTGAAAACATCGTAGTCAGCGGCGGAAAGGTAGGTCTCCAGATGGATCTGCCGCTGTCCGCTCTCTGCGAACTCACCGGCGCCGTCCTTGCAGATCTCACCGTGAAGGCTTAAAAAGCCTTCCGGCTCTCCGCCTTCTCCTGATACATGCGCATATCCGCCGTGCGGAACAGTTCCCTCGTATTGACGGCCGCCGCCTTGCTCAGCTCCTGATATGCGTGGCCCGCAGAAAAGTCGATGGAGCATTTCTCCTTCAGCCGGCCGATCAGCTCCGCAGCCTTCTTTTCTTCTCTGTCTTCTCTGTCGTATATCAGTACGGCAAACTCGTCCCCTCCGATACGGTAGATCTGACCGATACCCTCGAAAACAACCCGCATGCTTTCCGCAAATCTGACGATCATATCATCTCCCGCCATATGACCCTGCGTATCGTTTGTCTGCTTCAGGTTATTCAGATCAAAGAGCAGCAGAGACACGCAGCGGTGATCTCCCGTGCCTTTCCGCAGTTCTTCCATGTCCCGGTCGAAAGCCGCCCGATTCAGAAGCATCGTCATGGTATCGGCGTAAGCCAGCAGCTTGTAGGTGGCTGCTTTGACGCTGTCCCCCAGCAGCGCGGCGCCTTTTCGGATAGTGCCGATACTGAGCGTAAGTATGAACAGAAACAATCCCCAGCGGAAAAACCGCGCGTAATCACCGGGCCGGTCCCCATAGAACCCGGCCAGACTCAACACCGCTCCGGCGCACAGAATGCACAGCGCCGGAAGGACCTCGCTGCTGAAGCCCTCTCTCCCGCAGAGGACGCTGCGCGCACAGACAAAGATGATCCAGCTCATGCCCAGGAACATCAGGATATGCGTCGAAGGCAGCGTCTCCACCAGATCCTTGATCCCCGCCATGTTCAACGCGGTATTCA
>Ga0129308_1003202_pt1 | contig 12200 bp, 7 predicted proteins | sample L827metagenome_FD_94440 | JGI IMG/M metagenome (GOLD analysis project Ga0129308, IMG submission 94440) | Ring-tailed lemur group fecal microbial communities from Wisconsin, USA - L827 metagenome | ecosystem: Host-associated > Mammals > Digestive system > Large intestine > Fecal | place: USA...
AATTGTACGGAAACTGTTCTTTACATTTCCTTTTCAGGTATGCATTTCCTGTTTCCATTTGAATCTTTTTTCGTTGACTCAAATTTCTACACTATGAAGTTTTCAATGTCCTTCAGCCTCTCTCGGCTGCGCTGTTCTGTGTGACAGCTTGTCTATAATACCAAAGGATCTTTATCTTGTCAACACTATTTTGAAATATTTTTTGCCAAGTTTCGACAAAATTTTTATACACAAAAAATACCCCTCCGATCTTGCCTTGATCTTCATTTTATACACCATGATCTATTTAGGAAGCTGTTCGCGCTACAGCGAGTGCCAGAGCATTCTGCAGCCTGTCATTCAACAGGCGCAATCTCCCAGTTTCCATCGGCGGCACGCCGTCCAGTCTATATGCTAACCCCATTTTTTTATATTTGTCCAGCGCCATGGTATGATAACCCAGCAGTTCCGCATGATACAGATTTTCAATATGACTTTTGATAAACGATGTCAGTGCATCAACATTATCCTCTGTATCGTTGATTCCCGGTACGATCACCTGCCGTACCCAGATCGGTGTACGATATTTGTTCGCCAGACTCATCACCAGATGCAGATTCTTTTGTGAACAGCCACAGATCTCTTCAAACTTCCGCCGATCACTGTGCTTAACATCCAGAAGCAGCAGCTCGCATTCTGCAATAATATCTTCTGTATATTCATCAACCCAGGTTCCGCTGGTATCGATCACCGTTCCGATTCCGTGCCGTTTCAGCATGCGAATCGCTTCCAATACAAATTCCTCCTGCATCAGCGGTTCTCCGCCGGAAAAAGTCACGCCGCCATTTTTTCCATAATACGGCAGGGATCGTTTCGCGGTCTGCAGCACTTCCTCCAGCGCAATCTCTCTGCCCGCTTCACAGCTCCAGGTATCCGGATTATGGCAATAGAGACATCTGGCCGGACAGCCCTGCAGAAAAAATATCGTACGAATTCCCGGTCCGTCAACAGCGCCGAACGTTTCAATCGAATGTAATTTCCCTGTTGTCATTTGCTCCACTCCCTTTCCACTCCGGGCATTCCGCTTTACCTGCTTATCCTGGCGCCGTATGTTATACGGCGGTATGGAAGGTTCTTTCGATCACTTCTTTCTGATGCGCCCTGGACAATGCATTGAATCTAACCGCATACCCCGATACGCGAATGGTCAGTGACGGATATTTATCAGGATTGTGATAAGCATCGATCAGCGTCTCACGATTCAGTACATTCACATTCAAATGATGCGCCCCCTGCTTAAAATATCCGCTGAGCAGCCCCATCAATACATTTTTACGAGCCTCCCGATCCTTTCCCAATGCGTCCGGCACAATGCTGAAGGTGTTCGAAATACCATCCCGGCAATTGTTCCAGTCGATCTTGGCAACGGAGTTGAGCGATGCGATCGCACCTTTCTGATCCCTGTTGTGCATTGGATTGGCTCCCGGTGCAAATGGTTCTCCTGCACGACGCCCGTCCGGGGTGTTTCCGGTTCGCTTGCCATACATGACATTCGAGGTAATCGTCAGGACAGAAAGTGTTGTGACTGCATTTCGGTAGGTCGGATGCTTTCGCAATTCTTCAATTGATTTTTTGCTGAGCGCAACAGCCAGGTCATCCGCCCTGTCATCATCGTTGCCATACTTCGGGAAATCTCCTTCCGTTCTGTAATCTACAATGACTCCATTTTCATCAGCAATCGGGTAAACCTTCGCGTATTTGATCGCCGAAAGGGAATCCGCCGCTACAGAAAAACCCGCTACGCCAAAAGCCATCAGCCGCTTAACTTCCGAATCCAAAAACGCCATCTGAGAACGTTCGTAATCGTATTTATCGTGCATAAAATGGATGATGTTCATGATCCTTGCGTAAACACCCATCAGCCATTCCAGATAAATGCAGTACCGTCTCCACACTTCTTCGAAGTCCAGCGCTCTGTCGGTCGGCATCGGTTCCATCTGCGGCCCCAGGTGTTCTCCGGTTCGCTCATCAACTCCGCCGTTTATCGCCAGCAGCAGACACTTTGCCAGGTTGCATCTTGCTCCAAAGAACTGCATCTGCTGTCCCATCTGAATTGCGGATACACAGCAGGCGATCGAGTAATCATCTCCGTAGGCCGGCCGCATTTTATCATCATTCTCATACTGAATGGAATCCGTATCGATCGAAACCTGCGCGCAGAACTTCTTGAACGGTTCCGGCAGTTTTTCCGACCACAGCACCGTCAAGTTCGGTTCCGGTGCCGGTCCCAGGTTATATAAAGTATTCAAGACTCTGTAAGTGTTCTTGGTGACACGATGTCTGCCGTCGGCTCCCACTCCGCCAAGTCCTTCTGTGATCCACATTGGATCGCCGCCAAACAGTTCATTATATTCGCCGGTTCTCAGATGCCTTGCAACGCGCAGTTTCAGAATAAAGTCATCTACAAATTCCTGAATCTGCTCTTCCGTATATCTGCCATCCGCCAGATCCCGCTCCGCGTAAATATCGATGAAAGTCGCAGTTCTTCCCAGCGACATCGCCGCGCCGTTTTCTTCTTTAAGCCCTGCCAGATATGCAAAATACAGCCACTGTATCGCTTCTTTTACGTCGGATGCCGGCTGAGAGATATCAAAACCGTAGCTTTCCGCCATTTTCTTGATATCCTTCAGGGCAGCAATCTGATTCCAGACTTCCTCTGCCAGCCGTATATTTTCTTCACTCATGATCTCTCTGGAAGCGATCTCTTCGTGATCCTTTTCTTTTTCTGCAATCAGTCTGTCAATTCCGTAAAGCGCCGCTCTTCTATAGTCGCCAATGATTCTTCCTCTGCCATAGGCATCCGGAAGCCCGGTAATGAATCCTAAATGCCTTGCTTGTTTCATTTCAGAAGAGTAAGCCTTAAATACACCATCATTGTGCGTCGTCATATAGCGGAACATAAAATCAAGATTTTCCGGAAGCGTTTCATCGTATTCTTTTAACTCTTCCTTCACCATCCTGATGCCGCCGAACGGACAGATTCCCCGTTTGAGGGGCTCATCCGTCTGCAGTCCTACAATGATATCCTTGTCCTTCAAAATATATCCCGGCTCAAACGCCGTAATCCTCATAATTCTGCTGGCATCCACTTTCAAGGTGCCCCCGGCCTTTCGCTCTGCCGCCAGCAATTCCTTTACGCGTTCATTGCATTCTACTGTTCTGGCAGTCGGTCCCGCAAGAAAGCGCTCATCACCATCATATGGCTTGTAATTCAAGTTGATGAAATCGTCAACATTGATTTCATCGATCCATTTTCCTTCTTTGAAACCGTTCCACTGTCTCATTTCATCCACCTCGATTCGTTTTATCTCGTCTACATTATTCATTATTCTGTATTATGTATACAGAATACTACCAAATACAAGCGCTGTCAACACCTTTCCAATGTATTTTTTTCGGTACTTAATTCCAGTATTTCCAACGCTTTGCGCGATTTTAGATGCCGCAAAAAGCAAATCAGGCACAGCGCTTCCGATTGATGCAATCAGCCAGCTTGTGCCTTTTTTTCTATTTCATATATACGGTTTTCTGCTGTTTCAGTTGATTTTCCAAAGCTCCTATCTCATGCGCATGCTCCCGATGCTCGGCAAAAATCAGATACTTATCGCCCGATATCCACTGCAAGATCGTGTAACTCGTGCTTTTTCGATCATAGATTTTCGCGCAATCGATCGGGTGTTCTGTGATCATCAAAGGAATGTCTCCGCAAAAAAACAATTCCGCTTCCTGTGACGGATTCCAGATCGGCACCCCCAGTTCCTCAAAAAGTTTCACACTCTGTGCATTATAGACATTTAAGCCATAATCTCCGTACACCGGAACTCCGGCGGATTGAAATGCTTCGATCCAGCCCAGGTTTCCGAGCAGAATGCCGCTGCTGCGAACCGCTGCCGCGATCCGCTCAAAGTTTTCAGAAAGATAGCGGTCCAGATTTCCTTTGCTGACATTCAGCACATACGGAATCAACTGTACTGCCGGCATTTTTTCCCGCAGCGTTTCCTGCAGTTCGGATTCCAGGAAATATTCCAGCGGAATCGCCAGCACCCCTTGCAATGCGTGATCCTCCGCTGCGATCTGCAAAATGGTTTCTCTGGTATAGCAGTAACACTGCGGCTTTCTGCCCACGGTCCGCAGCGCCAACTGCAGCGAGCAATGCTCCGGCTCCAGATGTTCGTCCCTTACAATGCGTTCCAGATCCGCTTCCTGCAAAGGCCTCCTCTGCGCTTTCGCGCTCAGGCGTTTTTCCTGCAGCAGCTGCTCCATCGCCTCCCGCCTCAGTCCATTTAAAACAGCTACCGGGATCATGAGTCCATCTTCGATCGTACATTTGATCTGCTCTGCAGCAAACGGTGTGTCGCCCAGCTTCTGCAGCTGTGTTCTGATACGGTCTTCCGTCATCGGTTTATTCCGCGCCATCTCAATTATCTGCGTGCCGGTCACCTCAATCTGCAGGCAGTGCGCATCGTCCCATTCTCTGCCGCGCCGCTGGTGAAGCATCGGCATTTCTCTAACAAAAAGGCTCGGCGCTTTGCCCGCCGCCGCACAAAATTCCATGCCGACCCGCCGTTTCCGCTGCTCTCCCGATGTGTAGGAACGCACCGCCTGTTCCTGCTGCGTCTTTGAGGTCACCTGATAGACAACATCTCCCGGTGCTACGCTACCTTTCAGATCACCGATGCGCAGTACACCATGCTTTAACGGCTTTAAATAGGAAATGACATTTCCGGTAACAGCCTTGCCATGAACTTCCACACCGTCTCCGAGAGAAATCTCGCGCACCGCCTTGACATCCACCAGCGTACTGCCTTTTTTCACCGATTGCACTTTTCCAAGATATCGCCCCGTATTCTTGGGACTTTTTCCGGAAAGCAGCTTATCCCCAGGATTGCCCAGCAGATAGCCGCTCGTAAATCCGCCCCGGCTGAAAATCTGCTGCAGCGCCTGGAGGTCTTCTTTCTCCACGGCAATCGCTCCGGAGTCCGCATAAAGATCCAGATATTTTCGGTAAATGGACGTTACAACTGCAACATACTGCGGTGATTTCAAGCGTCCTTCGATTTTCAGGGAGTCCACTCCGGCTCTCGCCAGCCGCGGAATCTGCTCCAGCCCGCAGAAATCCTTCGGACTCAAAAGATATTCCGGCTGTCCGGTTTCCGTGTGATACGGCAGCCTGCACGGCTGTGCGCACAGCCCCCGATTTCCGCTTCGGCCATTGATTCCACCCAGCATCCGGCTCATCTGACATTGCCCGGAATAGCACATACAAAGCGCGCCATGAACGAAAACCTCCAGATCACAGTCCGTCTCACCTGCATGGCAGGCCGCCGCCATCGCTTCAATTTCCTGCAAGGACAGTTCTCTTGCCGAAACAATTCTGGAAAACCCCAGCCGCTTCACCAGCGGAACTGCCTGCGGATTGTAGATCGTCCCCTGTGTTGAAAGATGCATCGGAAATTCCGGCAAATAGTTGTGTATCAGCCGCGCGATTCCCAGATCCTGCAGAATTACAGCGTCAGCGCCTGCCCCGTAAAGAAAATTCACATACGAAAATGCACGTTTCAGCTCATCATCCCGAATGAGGGTATTCAATGTAATGTAAAGCTTCGTATCCCGCTCATGCGCATAGTCGATCGCCCAGCGCATGTCTTCCTCGGTAAAGTTCTCCGCTTTGATGCGGGCATTAAACAGCGGGCCGCCCATATAAACAGCATCCGCACCGTTCTGCACGGCAGCTTTCAGCTGCGCTCTGCCTCCAACAGGCGCCAGCAGCTCAGGAATTTGCTGCTCTCTGTTTTTCTTGAATGGTTCCGGCTTGTTCTGCGCCATAACTCGACTCCTTTGCAAGATCTACCTTATACTACGTTTTTCAGTATATAATAAGTTCTGCTGAAAATCCACGTGATTTCGTCTTGAAATCCGACTTTCTGTCCAGAATCATCTCGAAGAACACAGATTCTACAAATTCGTCGGGTAAGATACACTGAGTATCAATGAAACATATACTGGAAGTACGAAAGGCTTCGAAAAGTATGAAAAATACAAGGGAGTATTTATGAATCGATTTCGGAAAATGATGAAGGATCACGCATTTATTCGCGGAAGTTCATTTATCTTATTCAATGCGGTGATTCTCTGTGTGCTGTATTTTGTTGTAAAGAATTTCGGCTGGCTGTCCGGCAAGTTTTTATATGGATTGAGCGTGCTGATCGATGCCTTCTGGCCGCTGGTAATCGGACTGATCATCGCCTACCTTCTCAATCCGCTGTCCGAACTGATCGACCGCAAATTAATGCGCCGCTTCTTCCGGCTTCCGGACGATCCAATGAAAGCAGAAAAAAAGAGAAGCCGGCACCATTTTATCAGTGTCATTTTGACGCTGCTTTTGGTATTTGCCGTAGTGGTCGCAATTATCTGCGGATTTACTGTCATGATCATGGGAAAAGTGGAATTTGAAAATGTCCCTGCACTGGCACAAAATCTGATGGATGCACTCGTAAATTACAGTACTGTTGTCGAAAACTGGATCACGCAGCATCTTCCGCAGGGAATCGTTTCCGGTAAGCTGCAGGAGCTGACAACATCTGTTATGGACTGGTTTATGAATAACTTCGAGGCTTCTTCCATCATCAAAACCTGTACCAACATCGGCGGCAGCATTGCGGATGTGGTAATCGGTATTATCATCAGCATTTACCTGATGAAGGACAAAGAGTTTTTTCTCGGGCTCTGGAGGAAGTTCCTGCATTTGATTCTTCCGCAAAAAGCCAACGCCGTATTTACAGAAGCTCTGCATGAAGTCAATCTCGTATTTTCCAAATTCATCCGCGGTGCATTGCTGGATGCGATAATTGTTGCATTTTTATCATCGATCGGACTTTCCATCATGAAGCTGGATGCTGCCGTATTCATCGGCGTGTTTGCGGGGATCGCCAATGTGATTCCTTATTTCGGACCGATCATCGGCATGATCCCGGCATTCTTCATGGGACTGGCAACCGGAGGATTCTGGCATGGTGTACTGGCCGTTATCATTCTGTTCGCAGTACAGCAGATTGACTGCAATCTGATTTATCCAAAGGTGGTAGGCAGCACGACAGGACTGCATCCACTCGTGGTACTGCTTGCCGTTTCCGTATTTGGCTATTTCGGCGGAATTCTCGGTATGCTGCTGGCAGTGCCGCTGGCTGGCGTTATTCAGGTATTTGTCATCAAATGGGCTCAGAGCCGTGAACGATATCTTGCCAATGCAGAAGAAGCCGCAGGCTCCGCCGACGACGCTTCACCAGATGCGCCTCCCGAAGAACAGACAGCCCCGCCGGATGCGAACTAGAACAGATTCTGCAAACAAAAAAGCTGCCGCACGAAGGAAATACACTTCGGTACGCAGCTTTTTTCTATGGGTGAAATTACGCCTCTTCTTTCCACGCTTCCGCAACTGCCGCTGCCACGATATCCGCTGCATTCGGATAAAATGCACTTGGAATAATATAATCCGGATTTAATTCATCTTCTTCGATAATGCCAGCCAGCGCAAAAGCTGCTGCCGTCTTCATCTCTTCTGTAATGCGCTTTGCACGGGCTGCCAGCGCGCCTTTGAACAATCCCGGGAAAATCAGCACATTGTTGATCTGATTCGGATAATCCGATCTTCCTGTTCCGACGACCGCCGCACCGGCTTCTTTTGCCAGATCCGGCAGAATTTCCGGTTCCGGATTGGCCATCGCAAAAATGATCGCTTCTTGGTTCATCGATCTCACCATATCCTGCGTCAAGACTTTTGCCGCCGATACGCCGATAAATAAATCTTTGCCTTTTACGGCATCCGCAAGGCTGCCGCTGATCTGCTCTTCATTGGTGATGGCCGCGAGCCGTTTCTTTGCCTCGTTGAGATCACCTCGATCCCTTGTCAGAATGCCCTTGCTGTCACAGGCAACGATATCCTGAATGCCCAGATTCATCAGCATCTTAGCGATCGCCGTACCTGCTGCTCCGGCGCCGTTGATAACCGCTCTCATCTCGGAAAGCTTTCTTCCGGTCAGCTTGGCAGCATTGATCACTGCCGCCGATACGACGACAGCCGTTCCATGCTGGTCATCATGAAATACCGGAATATCAACTGCCGCCTGCAGCTTTTCTTCAATTTCGAAGCATCTCGGTGCAGAGATATCTTCCAGATTGATGCCGCCCAGCGTCGGTGCAATATTCTTGACGATGTTGACAATCTCATCTACATCCTGCGTTTCCAGACAGATCGGAAAGGCATCAATTCCTGCAAATTCTTTGAACAACAGCGATTTCCCGTCCATCACCGGGATGGATGCCAATCCACCGATATTTCCGAGTCCCAATACCGCAGAGCCGTCGGATACAACCGCCACGATGTTGGATTTATTCGTATATTTATAAACATCCTCCGGGTTTTCATGAATCCTGCGGCACGGTTCTGCAACGCCCGGCGTATATGCGGTAGAAAGGTCGTCTTTGGTTTCAACCTTTACCTTACTGACAACCGCCATTTTCCCTTTGTTTTCTTCGTGCATTTTCAGAGACTCTTTATAGTAGTCCATTCTCTTACCTCGATTCTGTCTTGTTTTATTTCTTCTTCCAGGAGCTCTTCAGTCCCACGATCTGATTGAATACTTTTTCTTCTTCTGTCGTCAGTTTTTCATCGGCAATATAATAGCCCTTGCGGAAAAACTGGAAGCGTTCGCCTGCTTTTGCTTCTGCCAGCGCCGGTTCTGCGTAACCTTCCGTCTCAATCAGAGAATTCGGGTTCAATACCTGCTCGCCGTTTTCATCCTCGATCATCAGATAATCGTAATTTCTGATCTTGATCTTCACTGCTGTCTTTGCATCGACCCAGTGAATGGTTCCTTTGACCTTTCGCCCTTCGAAGCCGCTGCCGCTGCGCGTTTCCGGATCGTATGTGCAGAGCAGTTCCCGGATGCTGCCATCTTCATTTTTGACAACTTCATTGCAGGTGATGAAGTACGCCCCTTTAAAGCGAACTTCGTTGCCAGGGAAGAGTCGGAAATATTTCTTGACAGGCTCCTCCATGAAATCATCGCCGTCTACATAAAGCTCCCGGCTGAACGGCACCATGCGGCTGCCCAGCTCCGGTACTTCCCGGCTGTTTTCAATCTCCATTTCCTCGGTCTGATCCTGCGGATAGTTGGTAATCACGACTTTAATCGGGTTTTCCACAACGTTTCTGTTCTCTACCTTTGTTTTCAGATCTTCCCGCACACAATGTTCCAGCAAGCCCACGTCTACCGTGCTGTTTGCTTTGGAAACGCCGATTCGCTCGCAGAAATCCCGCACAGCTTCCGGCGTATATCCGCGTCTTCTGAGTCCGGCAATGGTCGGCATTCTCGGATCATCCCAACCGGTTACGGTTCCATCGTCTACCATGGCTTTGAGATAGCGTTTGCTCATTACGGTATTGGTCAGATTCAGACGCGCGAATTCGATCTGCTGCGGCGGTGTCGGCCACTTGCCAATCTCCTGTAATACCCAGTCGTAAAGCGGTCTGTGATCCTCAAATTCCAGCGTACAAATGGAGTGTGTAATTCCTTCAATGGCGTCTTCGATCGGATGCGCGAAATCGTACATCGGATAAATGCACCACTTGTCGCCTGTATTGTGATGCGATGCGTGCGCAATTCGGTAGATAACAGGATCCCGCATATTCATGTTTGGAGATGCCATGTCGATCTTCGCTCGCAGCACCTTTTCACCATCCGCATATTTTCCGTCTTTCATTTCTTCGAAAAGCTGCAGATTTTCCTCGATGCTTCTGTTGCGATATGGGCTTTCCTTGCCCGGTTCCTTGAGGGTTCCTCTATATGCTCTGATCTCATCGCCGCTGAGATCACAGACATACGCCCTGCCTTTTTTGATCAGTGTCACAGCGCAGTCATACATTTCATCAAAATAGTTGGATGCCCAGAGCCGTTCTGACCACTCGAATCCCAGCCACCTTACATCTGCTTCAATAGAATCTACATATTCCATATCTTCCTTGACCGGATTGGTGTCATCATACCGCAGATTGCACTGACCGCCGTATTTTTGGGCAGTCGTGAAGTTCAGGCATATGGACTTAGCATGTCCGATATGCAGGTAACCGTTTGGTTCCGGAGGAAATCTGGTATGGACTTTATCTCCATATTTCTGTTCTTCCAGATCCTTGTCGATCATATTGTGAATAAAGTTGGAAGCTGCTTCATTGTTCATCTCTTCCTGAACGCTACTTTTGATTTCTTTTGTATCTGCCATCGTGTTCCTCCTGAAATTTTTGTTGGCATCGGCTTTCCTGATAGAATACATAGCCGTACAGTTTATATTACCACAAAAGTGCAGGTTTCGTACAGGGTAAAAAGAAAAATGTCATCATCCTGCCGCAGAAAGCTCAAGACTGCAAAAAAGCATGGCACATTGAAGCGCCATGCTTTTCAGATATTCTCATATAAATTGGGGTTCCTGCAAACCTATCTTTCGATTACGATTGCTGTTCCCATTCCGCCGCCGATGCAGAGAGTAGCCAGACCCAGCTTTGTTTCCGGTCTCTTCATCATTTCGTAGATCAGGGAAATCAGGATTCTAGTTCCGGATGCACCGATCGGGTGTCCCAGAGCGATTGCGCCGCCGTTTACGTTCAGCTTGGAAGTATCAAATCCCAGATCCTTGCCTACTGCCAGAGACTGTGCAGCGAATGCTTCGTTTGCTTCGATCAGGTCTAACTGATCAACTGTGATTCCAGCCTTTTCCAGAGCCTTCTTGGAGGAAGGAACCGGACCAACACCCATGATGCTTGGATCAACACCAGCAGATGCATAGCTCTTGATTGTGCACAGCGGAGTCAGACCTAATTCTTCAGCCTTTTCCTTAGCCATTACGATTACTGCAGCACCAGCATCATTGATACCGGAAGCGTTCGCAGCTGTTACGATACCATCCTTCTTGAATGCAGGTCTCAGCTTCGCGATCTTTTCTGCAGTGGATCCGAATGTAGGGTGTTCGTCAGTATCAAAGATTACTGGATCGCCCTTTCTCTGCGGAATTTCTACTGGAACGATTTCATCCTTGAATCTTCCGGACTTAACTGCTGCTTCAGCCTTCTGCTGAGAAGCCAGTGCAAATGCGTCCAGTTCTTCTCTTGTCAGTCCCCACTGTTCTGCTACGTTTTCAGCAGTGATACCCATGTGGTAGTTGTTGAATGCATCCCACAGACCATCGTTAACCATCATGTCAACCATCTGCGTGTTGTTCATTCTTGCGCCCCATCTTGCTGCAGGCATTGCATATGCAGTTGCAGACATGTTTTCAGCACCACCGGCTACGATAACATCAGCATCGCCAGCCTTGATCATCTGTGCTGCCAGGGAAACTGCTCTCAGACCGGATCCGCAAACCTTATTGATTGTCATTGCCGGAGTTTCGATCGGAAGACCAGCGTCTAACATCATCTGTCTTGCAACGTTCTGTCCGAGTCCGCCCTGCAGTACGCAACCCATGATTACTTCATCAATCTGGTTCTTTTCGATTCCAGCTCTCTTAATTGCTTCTTCGATTGCGATTGCACCTAATTTTCTAGTTGGGATCGTCTTTAAAGAACCACCAAACTTGCCAATTGGAGTTCTGGCTGCCCCAACGATTACAACATCTCTCATAATAATTTCCTCCTTTAAAGCTAATAGATAACCGCTTTTTAATATCTGTTAGATTTTTAACGAACTAATTTAGATCGATAAAACCAATCGTACTTATCATAGCATATTTCACGCGTTTAGAAAAGATAAATTTCACTCAATCCTTGAATACACCGATATACTTTTCCAACAGTTTTACCGGTTTATAGGAAAGCTTGGCCTTTCGCAGGTTCGGAATCCCCATATCTTCTTCCCGGTTGATGTATTTTGCGCGGGATGCTACATGCTGACAGAATTCGTTGTTAATCGCCTGATACAGCCCGCGGAAATTGACGTTCGCCTTTTCCACGTGTTCCGTAACGGTATTCTTCCCAAGCTGTCCGCCAATAGCGATCGCTTCGATGTTCCCATCGATCAGAATAGCGCCCGCGCTGTAGCCGACCGCCTCCAGATTTCGGAATACATCCTCCATGGCCTCTTCTTCCATCTTCAGCATTTCCATTTCATGCG
>Ga0129308_1003204_pt1 | contig 12189 bp, 13 predicted proteins | sample L827metagenome_FD_94440 | JGI IMG/M metagenome (GOLD analysis project Ga0129308, IMG submission 94440) | Ring-tailed lemur group fecal microbial communities from Wisconsin, USA - L827 metagenome | ecosystem: Host-associated > Mammals > Digestive system > Large intestine > Fecal | place: USA...
ATACTGCACGAAAACACCTCGCGGGACAGTGGATGCGTGAACAGTAACCAAAATTACTGTGCTTCGATTTTTTCTTTCAATTCATTTAAGTATACCCAGCGCTCCATCTTCTGCTCGAGCGCCTGCCCGGTCTCTTCCTTCTCGCGGACAATCGCGTTCAGCCTGCCGTAGTCGCTTGCGTACCGCGTCATGTCAGCCTCGAGGGAGGCGAGCTTCTCTTCGAGGGCCGCGATGTCCGCATCGATCGTCTCATACTCGCGCTGCTCCTGATAGGTGAAGCGCAGCTTGCGCGTGCCGCCGCGGGTGCTGCGGCTGTCCGGCTTCGCGGAGGCATCGTTGGTGTTCGCAGCATCGTTATACGGATCAGGATTCGAATCATTTCTGTTTCCGCCGGATCTGCCGCCGCTCTTTTTGGCCGGAGCGTCAGAATCTGCTCCGCGCGCATTCAGATAATCCGAATATCCGCCCTCATACTGCCGCAGCCGTCCGTCACCCTCGAACGCGAAGATCCTGCGCACAACGCGGTCCAGAAAATAGCGGTCATGCGAAACCGTGATCACGATTCCGTCGAAGGCGTCCAGGTAATCCTCGAGCACCTCGAGCGTCCGGATGTCGAGGTCGTTCGTCGGCTCGTCGAGAATCAGTACGTTCGGCTCGCTCATCAGGACGCGCAGCAGATAGAGCCGCCGCTTCTCGCCGCCGGAGAGCTTCGCGATCCGCGACCACTGCATCGTGCCGTCGAACAGGAAGCGTTCCATCATCGCCGAAGCCGTAATCGTGCCGTCGGACGTGCGGATATACTCGCCGACTTCTTTAATATAGTCGATCGCGGTCAGCGACTCATCCATGTACTCGCTCTCCTGCGAGAAGTAGCCGATGCGAATTGTCTGTCCGACCGTGATGCTGCCGCTGTCAGGTGCGAGAACGCCTGCAATCATCCGAAGCAGGGTGCTCTTGCCGCAGCCGTTCGGGCCGACGATGCCGATCCGGTCGTTTTTCAGAAAAATGTAGGTGAACGCGTCAATCAGCGTCCGTTCCCCGTATGCTTTGCAGACGTCAGCCAGCTCGATGGTCGTCCGGCCCATACGGCTGCCGACCGAGCTCATGACGACGCGGGCCTCGGCCTCGGGGGCCTTCTGCTCCTGCATCGCGCGGATGCGGTCGATGTGCGCCTTCTGCTTGGTGGAGCGGGCGCGCGCGCCTCTTGCGAGCCATGCAAGTTCCGTGCGCAGCAGGCTCTGGCGCTTCCGCTCAGCGGCGAGCGCGATGTCCTGACGCTCGGCCTTTAGCACAAGAAATTCCGCGTAGCTGCCGGGATAGCTGTACAGCTTTCCCCGGTCGATCTCGACGATCCGTGTGCTGATGCTGTCGAGAAAATAGCGGTCGTGCGTGACCATCACGAGTGCGCTGCCGAAATCGGTCAGGTAATCCTCGAGCCACTGGGCCATCTCGCTGTCGAGGTGGTTCGTCGGCTCGTCGAGGATCAGGATGTCAACCGGGGCAAGCACCGTGTTCGCGAGCGCGACGCGCTTCTTCTCGCCGCCGGACAGATGATCGACCGTCTCGTGCGCATCCGGCAGGTGAAGGCGGTTGATCGCGCTCATCGCGTCCGCCGTGATGCTCCACTCATTGAGGCTGTTGACATTGCCCGCAAGGATCGCGTCGAGCACCGTCTGTCCTTTGGGAAAAACGGGCGTCTGCGGCAGATAGCGCAGCGTCAGGTTGCGTCCCTTCGTCACGGTGCCGCCATCAGGCGTCTCGAGCCCGGCCAGAATGCGCAGCAGCGTCGATTTGCCGGTGCCGTTGACGCCGATCACGCCGATCTTTTCTCCCTCGTTGATCGAGAAATCAGCATCGTCAAGCAGCTTCCGTTCCGTAAAAATCTTTGTCAGATGTTCTGCAGTCAGTAGATTCATAGGTCCTTAATTGTCCTCGGGCTTTCCCTCTGTCGTATATACCTGGCGCTTCCTTGCCATCTCGTCGCTCTCGAGGTACTCGTCGTACGTCGTGATCTTGTCGATCAGGCGGCCGTTCGGCAGGATCTCCATGATGCGGTTCGCCGTCGTCTGCACGATCTGGTGGTCGCGCGACGAGAACAGGATCACGCCCGGGAATTTCATCATGCCGTTGTTGAGCGCCGTGATGGACTCCATGTCGAGGTGGTTCGTCGGCTCGTCAAAGAGCAGGACGTTCGCGCCGGAAATCATCATCTTGGAGAGCAGGCAGCGCACGCGCTCGCCTCCGGAGAGGACGCGCAGATGCTTGACGCCGTCGTCGCCCGCAAAGAGCATACGTCCGAGGAAGCCGCGCACGTATGTCGCGTCCTTGATCTCGGAGAACTGTGTCAGCCAGTCGACGATCACGAGGTCGCTGTCGAACTCGGCGTTGCTGTCCTTCGGGAAGTACGCCTGCGACGTCGTGACGCCCCATTTGTAGGTGCCCTCGTCAGGCTCGATCTCGCCCATCAGGATGCGGAAGAACGTTGTCTTTGCAAGCTCGTTGCCGCCCACGAGCGCTACTTTGTCATCGTGGCCGAGCGTGAAGGTCAGATTGTCGAGCACCTTGACGCCGTCGATCGTCTTGGAGAGGTTCTCCACCTTGAGCACCTCGTTGCCGATCTCGCGGTTCGGGCGGAAGTCGATATACGGATATTTGCGGCTCGACGGCTTGATCTCATCGAGCTGGATCTTTTCGAGCGCGCGCTTTCTCGAGGTCGCCTGCTTGGACTTGGAAGCGTTCGCCGAGAAGCGGGAGATGAATTCCTGCAGCTCCTTGATCTTTTCTTCCTTCTTCTTGTTGGCTTCCTTCATCTGGCGGATCAGAAGCTGGCTCGACTCATACCAGAAATCATAGTTGCCGGCGTAGAGCTGGATCTTGCCATAGTCGATATCGGCGATCTGCGTGCAGACCTTGTTCAGGAAGTAACGGTCATGGGAGACGACGATAACGGTATTGTCAAAATTGATCAGAAACTCCTCGAGCCAGCTAATCGCGTCGAGATCGAGATGGTTCGTCGGCTCGTCGAGCAGCAGGATGTCGGGATTGCCGAACAGCGCGCGCGCAAGCAGCACCTTGACCTTCTCATTGCCGTTCAGGTCCTTCATCATATTGTAATGCATCGAGGTGTCGATGCCGAGACCGTTCAGAAGCGTGGCCGCATCGGACTCCGCCTCCCAGCCGTTCATCTCCGCGAACTCACCCTCGAGCTCGCTCGCACGGATGCCGTCCTCGTCGGTGAAGTCCTCCTTCGCGTAGATGGCTTCCTTTTCCTTCATGATATCATAGAGCCGCTGGTTGCCCATGATGACCACATCGAGCACCGGGTACTCGTCGTATTTGAAGTGATCCTGCTCGAGCACGGACATACGCTGGCCCGGTGTGATCGTGACATCGCCCTTCGTCGTCTCGAGATCTCCGGAGAGGATTCTCAGGAAGGTTGATTTGCCGGCGCCGTTCGCGCCGATCAGGCCGTAGCAGTTGCCCTCCGTAAATTTGATGTTGACGTCCTCAAACAACGCCCTTTTGCCAAGTCTTAGTGTCACATTATTCGCACTGATCATAGCTAAACCTCATTTTTCCTTAATTATATTGTTACAGATATTCCTATTTTACAGAAAAAAAAAGAAAAAGCAAGAGCCCCTTGAAAAAATACGCAGAATCCATGTAAAGTAGTTGCTTTTTGGTGGAATGCGTGGTAGAATGAGTTAAAACAAAACAAAAACAACACAAACAAACATGCAAGGAGGATTTTTTTCATGGCAATGAACGAGTATGAGATTAAAAAACTGATGTGCGACATCGGTAAGCGCGTCTACGAGAGAAATATGGTCGCAGCGAACGACGGCAATTTCTCCGTGAAGCTGAATGACAATGAGTTCCTCTGCACACCGACCGGCGTTTCCAAGGGGTTCATGACTCCGGAGTACATCTGCAAGGTTGACGCACAGGGCAATGTCCTCCAGGCAAACGGAAATTTCCGCCCGTCGTCCGAGATCAAGATGCATATGCGCGTCTACCAGAAGAGACCGGATGTCGGAGCTGTTGTACATGCACATCCGTGCTACGCGACTTCCTTCGCGATTGCGGGGATCCCGCTGACACAGCCGATCATGCCGGAGGCAGTTATCGCACTTGGCTGCGTTCCGATCGCAGAGTACGGCACACCGTCGACGAATGAGATCCCGGACCGTCTGGAGAAGTACCTTCCGTATTATGATGCGGTTCTGCTTGAGAGCCACGGCGCACTGACCTGGAGCACGGATCTGCTCGCTGCATATCTGAAGATGGAGTCCGTAGAGTTCTACGCACAGCTTCTGTACCAGTCGAGAGTGCTCGGCGGGCCGAAGGAGTTCAGCAAGGAGCAGGTGGAGAGACTGTACGAGATCAGACGCAAGATGGGACTTCCGGGCAAGCATCCGGCAAACATCTGCGCAGAGCTCAATGGTCCTGGCAAGGGCTGCCATAGCTGCAGCGGTTCCTGCGGCTGCGGGGCAGGCAAGTCGGACGTGGATCTGGAGAAGGTAGTCGCTGAGGTGACGAAGAAGATCCTTGCCCAGATGAAGTAAGGGCTGCTGTTCATGGACAGATCCGCACATCCGCTGTGCGGCTGCCGCATACGTGATGCAGTAACCGATAAGGAGGCTTTTATACATGGCAATTAACGAACAGGATATCCAGGCGATTGTCAGGAGCGTGCTCAGGGAGATGACATCGCAGGATACATCAGTACATACATCCTCACAGCAGAAGCTGCACGGTATCTTCGACACGGCTGAGGAGGCGATTGCCGCCGCGAAGGCTGCACAGGCTGAGATCAAGCCGATGCCGCTCGAGTTCCGCGAGAAGATCATTGCCAATATCCGCAGACATACGATGGAGATGGCGAAGACGTTCGCAGAGCTCGGTGTTGAGGAGACCGGCATGGGAAATGTCGGACACAAGATCCTGAAGCATCAGCTTGTCGCTGAGAAGACGCCGGGCACGGAGGATCTCAAGACGATCGCGTGGTCGGGCGACAGAGGACTGACGCTGACAGAGATGGGCCCGTGGGGCGTCATCGGAGCGGTCTGCCCGTCGACGAACCCGTCCGAGACCGTCATCTGCAACTCGATCGGCATGATCGCGGCAGGCAACACCGTTGTCTTTGCCCCGCATCCGGCAGCGAAGAATGTCTCGAATCTCGCGATTGACATGATCAACCGCTCGAGCATCGAGGCGGGCGGCCCGGACAATGTCGCAACGGCTGTCAAGGAGCCGACGATGGAGGTCAGCAAGGTAATTTTCTCCCACAAGGATATCTCACTGCTTGTCGCGACAGGCGGCCCGGGCGTTGTGACGACGGTGCTTTCCTCCGGCAAGAGGGCGATGGGCGCAGGCGCAGGCAACCCGCCCGTACTCGTGGATGAGACGGCGCGGCTGCAGAAGGCTGCCGAGGACATCATCAACGGCTGCACCTTCGACAACAACCTTCCGTGCATTGCGGAGAAGGAGGTCGTCGCGGTCGATTCGATTGCGGACGAGCTGATCTACCACATGGAGCAGGCAGGCTGCTACCATGCGGGCAAGGAAGAAGTGGACAAGCTGATCCGGACGGTCTTCGTTGAGAAGAACGGCAAGCGCACGCTGAACCGCCAGTGCGTCGGCAGGAGCGCGAAGGTGCTGCTCGGCAAGATCGGCGTGACGGTAGGAGATGAGATCCGCTGCATTATCTTCGAGGGTGAGAAGACGAACCCGCTGATCTGGGAGGAGCTGATGATGCCGATTCTCGGGATCGTGCGTGTCAGGGATGTGGATGAGGGCATCGCGGTGGCGGTAGAACTCGAGCATGGCAACCGTCATTCGGCCCATATGCATTCGACGAATATCAACAACCTGACGAAGTTCGGCAAGGCGATCGATACCGCAATTTTCGTGAAGAATGCTCCTTCGTACGCGGCGCTCGGCTTCGGCGGCGAGGGTTATCCGACCTTCACGATCTGCAGCCGCACGGGCGAGGGACTGACCTCCGCGAAGAACTTTACGAAGAGCAGGAGATGTGTTATGGCGGATGCGCTTTGCATCAGATAGGAGTAAACGACTATGGAAATGAATATAGAGGCTATTGTAAAACAGGTTCTGGCGGAGATGAAGCAGGGCGGCAGCGTTCCGGCAGCCGCACCGGCCAGGACGTCCGGCGGCGCGATCCCGAAGACGGCGAGAGTCGCGATGCTGACGGCGCTGGAGCATTATGATATCAAGGAGTTCCCGATCCCGGAGGTCGGCGACGACGATATTCTCGTGAAGGTTGAGGGCTGCGGCATCTGCGGTACCGACGCGCACGAGTTCAAGAGAGATCCGTTCGGACTGATCCCGGTGGCGCTTGGCCATGAGGGTACGGGCGAGATCGTCAAGATGGGTAAAAACGTCAGGACAGACACGGCGGGCAAGCCGGTCAAGGTAGGCGACAAGATCGTTACCTGCATGATCTTCAAGGATGATCCGGAGATCACGATGTACGACCTCAACAAGAAGAACGTAGGCGGCGCTGACGTGTACGGCCTGCTGCCGGATGACGACGTGCATCTGAACGGCTGGTTCTCAGACTACATCCTGATCAGGGGCGGCAGCTTCGGATCGACGTTCTTCAATGTCAGCGACCTTGATCTTGATTCACGAATCCTGATCGAGCCGTGCGCAGTACTCGTACACGCAGTAGAGCGCGCGAAATCGACGGGCATCCTCCGCTTCAACAGCCGCGTGGCGGTACAGGGCTGCGGACCGATCGGCCTGATCTGCATCGCAGTGCTCCGCACGATGGGTATCCAGAATATCACGGCAGTGGACGGCGAGCAGAAGCGTCTTGACTTTGCACGCAAGATGGGTGCGACACAGACCGTTAATTTCAAGGATCACAAGGGCATTGAGGCGCTCGCGGGCGCAGTGAAGGAGTCCTTCGGCGGACATCTCGCGGATTTCGCATTCCAGTGCACGGGCAATCCGATGGCGCATGCGAACATCTACAAGTTCATCCGCAACGGCGGCGGACTGTGCGAGCTCGGCTTCTTCATCAACGGCGGTGACGCGACGATCAACCCGCACTTCGATATCTGCTCGAAGGAGATCACGATTGTCGGTTCGTGGGTATACACGCTGCGTGATTACGCGACGACCTTTGATTTCCTGCGCAGCGCGAAGCGCATCGGCCTGCCGATGAGCGAGCTGATCACCGACCGGTTCCCGCTTGAGCAGATCAATGAGGCGCACAAGACGAACCTGGCGATGACAGGACTGAAGATTGCAATTATCAATGATTGAGAAAGGCGGTGTGAGCGCTGATGCAGGAAGCGGCAGGAATCCTTGAGGTATACGGCTGTGTCGCGGCGATGGTAGCGGCGGATACGGCGGCCAAGGCTGCGAATGTCCGGATCGAGTCGATTGACAAGAACAAGCCCGCGCATGCGGAGACGCTGCCTGTTCCGCTGATCACCTGCCTCAAGATCAGAGGCAGCGTGTCGGATGTGCAGATGGCGCTCGACGCGGCGGCAGCGGCGGCGGAGTCGATCACCGGAGTGATCACGAAGCATATCATCACAGGCCCGACGGAGGATTGTGAGAAGATGCTGCGGATCAGTGCGATCTGATGAGGCAGCGTGACCACTATCCATTGGTTGTTGCGTGGCCGCATATGAAATGATATAATATAGAACAGATTTTGCGTGATAAGTGAGAATTCGTTTTTAAAATAAGGAGGATATTACAATGACACAGGAAGCTCTGGGAATGGTTGAAACAAGAGGTCTGGTAGCTGCGATCGAGGCGTCCGATGCGATGGTGAAGTCCGCTGACGTTAAGCTCGTTGGCACAGAGAAGATCGGTTCCGGTCTTGTAACGGTTATGGTGCGCGGCGACGTAGGAGCAGTCAAGGCAGCTACAGAGGCAGGCGGAGCGGCAGCAGGCCGTCTCGGTGAGCTCGTAGCAGTACATGTGATTCCGAGACCGCACACAGACGTTGAGAAGATTCTGCCGAAGATCTGATACCGCGCATTATAAAAAGGACGTACACATATGAATTCATTGGGATTAATCGAACTTCCGAACCTTGCCGATGCAGTCGAGGCGGTGGATATCATGTTAAAAACAGCAGATGTGAAATTCCTCACCTGGGAGAAAAAGCTGGGCGGGAGACTGGTTACGATTATTGTCCAGGGAAGCGTTTCAGCGTGCCAGGCGGCTGTCGAGGCGGCGAAGACGTCGGCGTCCGGCAGAATCGTAGCGTCTGCGGTGATCGCGAACCCGCATCCTGAGCTGATGAAGATCATCGAGAAGAGTATGAAGAAGCATGGATTTCTGGAAGGGATCAGGTGAGCACGATGGCAGAGGAGAAGGCTGCAGGCAGGGAGCCCGCAGGTAAAACTACGAAAAGAACAGGCACGAGGAGAAAGACCACATCGAAGGAGACGGCGGCAGAAAAGTCTGCAGCCAGCGTATTGAAGGAGACGGCAGAAGAGGCTGCAGCTCCCACATTGAAGGAGGAAAAAAGAATGGAACTTCAGGCACTTGGAATGGTAGAGACGAGAGGACTTATCGCTTCGATTGAGGCGGCAGATCAGATGCTCAAGGCAGCAAACGTAGTACTTGTAGGTACGGAGAAGATCGGTTCCGGTCTTGTAACGGTTATGGTCCGCGGCGACGTGGGAGCGGTCAAGGCAGCAGTTGAGGCAGCAAGCGCAGCAGCAGGCCGTCTCGGCGAGGTGATCGCGGTACACGTAATCCCGAGACCGCATGATGACGTTGAGAAGATTCTTCCGCAGCTCAAATAATCGGAACGCACGGAATATTGCCTGACTGACCGGGGACGGTGTGCGCCGTTCCCGGTACTGGAGGAAGAATAATGCAGGAACAGCAGTTGATTCAGACGATAGTCAGACTGGTGACGGAGCAGCTTAAAGGCGTGGACGTCTACAACCCGGAGGACAGGGTGCCGATCGGCATTTCCGCCAGGCATGTGCATCTTTGCCGCAGGGACATCGATACGCTGTTTGGCCCCGGCTACCAGTTAAATAAAAAAAAGGACCTGATGGGCGGCCAGTACGCAGCGCAGGAGTGCGTGACGCTCGTCGGCACGAAGCTGCGCGCGATCGAGAATGTCCGCATTCTCGGCCCGGAGCGCAGGCAGTCGCAGGTAGAGGTTTCCAACACCGATGCGATCCGGCTTGGCATCAAAGCGCCGGTGCGGCTTTCCGGTGATCTCGCGGGCTCGGCGCCGATCGCGCTGGTCGGCCCGAAGGGGATTGTGTACCTCGAAGAGGGCTGTATCGTGGCGAAACGCCATATCCATATGTCGCCTGCGGACGCGAAGCGCTTTGGCGTTGTGGATAAGCAGGTTGTGAAGGTCCGCTTTGAGAGCGGCCGCGGAGGTACGTTTGACGATGTGCCGATCCGTGTGGACGACAGCTTTACCCTGGAGATGCACATTGATACGGACGAGGCGAACGGCCTTGGCATCACGAAGGATATGGGCATTATCATTAAGTAACGGAGGCAGTCATGATTATTGGCAAAGTAGTGGGAACCGTGATCTGTACAAGAAAGAACGGTGATCTTGTCGGCAGCAAGTTTCTGATCGTTGATCCGCTTGAAAAAATGGCAGGGCATGTGGGCGACAGGCTCGTGTCGGTGGATAATGTCGGCGCGGGTATCGGCGACATTGTGCTCGTGACGACGGGGAGCGCTGCGAGACTTGGCTGCGGGAACCCGGACTCGCCGGTAGATGCATGTATTGTCGGTATTGTGGATGATCCGCAGAAGATCGTTATAGTTGAGAACATGTAAATTTAGCTGACAGATAGAAGATTGAGGCTGGTGCAGGTTACATGAATTTGGACAATTTAAAAAGTGCGCTGCGCGACGGCGGCGTGGCCGGGGCCGGAGGAGCCGGATTCCCGACGTACGCGAAGCTTTCGGAGCAGGCAGATACGGTAATACTGAACTGCGCGGAGTGTGAGCCGCTGATCAAGGTTGACAGGCAGCTCATGGTTCAGTATGTGAGTGAGATCCTTTCCGGGATGCAGCTTCTCGTCGAGGCGATGGGTGCAGAGGAAGGAATTATCGCGGTCAAGCGTTCTTATACGTCCGCCCTTGAAGCTGTACGCGGCTGCATTGGCGAACATCAGAAGCTCCGCCTGCATGTGCTCCCGGATATTTACCCGGCCGGGGATGAAGTAATACTGATTTATGAGACGACAGGGCGTATCGTCCCGCAGGGCAAGATCCCGATCACAGTGGGCTGCGTTGTCGTCAATGTTGAGACGGTGCTCAACGCATACCGCAAGGTGACGGAGGACCGCAGCGTGACGACGAAGTTCGTGACGGTGGCAGGTCTTGTACATAGCCCGGTGACCGTGGAGGTGCCGGTCGGCATCACGGTGTCGAAGCTCCTCGAGATGGCGGGCGGCGTATCCGATGAGAATGCGGTGCTGCTGATGGGCGGCCCGATGACAGGGCGCATCTGCAGTGCGAACGACGTTGTGACGAAGACGACGAAAGCGCTGCTCGTGCTTCCGGAGACGTGTCTTCCAATTCAGAAACGCCGCAGGAAGCCGCAGTTCAACATCCGCAATGCGATGTCAGTCTGTTCCCAGTGCTCGATGTGTACGAGCCTGTGTCCGCGCAATCTGATCGGACACTCGATCAAGCCGCATGAGTTCATGCGGGCGATCGCGAACGGTATCACGTCGGACGTCGATGTTTATTTGAACTCATTCTTCTGCTGCTCGTGCGGACTTTGCGAGATGTATTCCTGTCATCAGGATCTCTCTCCGAGAAGCCTGCTCGATGCATACAAGGCGGGACTGCGGGCGAAGGGTGTACGCATCCCTGACAGGAAGGACCGCGGAACGGCAGACCGGATGCGGGAGGAGCGCAAGGTTCCGGAGCACAGGCTGCTCGTCCGGCTCGGGCTCGAGCCGTATGATATCCCGGCTCCCATTGTGAAATATCAGGGCCGGTACGATTCTGTGAAGCTGATGCTGCGCCAGACAATCGGCGCTCCGTGCGTACCGTCGGTAGCCGTCGGCGATACGGTTGAGGCGGGGACGCAGGTTGCAGCTCCGGCGGAGGGCGCGCTCGGCGCGTGCCTGCATGCGAGCATTTCAGGCAGGGTAACGGCAGTGACAGACAGTTATATTACGATTCAGGCAGAATAACTGAAGTGGAGATGAAACGGTATGAAAGCAATAGGAATGGTTGAATATAAGACAGTGTCCACAGGTATCAGGGCTGCTGACCTCATCGTGAAGACGGCGGATGTAGAGTTGATTCAGGCGCAGACGGTATGTCCGGGCAAATACATTATTCTGTATACCGGCGACCTGAGCGCGGTCAAGGCTTCCACGGATGCTTCGAAGAAGCAGTACGGCGAGGCGCTGATCGACAGCTTTGTACTCGGCAATCCGCATGAGTCACTGTTCAAGGCACTGACCTGCACGGCGGAGATTGACCGGATCGCCGCACTCGGCGTCATCGAGACGTTCACAGGTGCGTCTGCGATCGTGGCGGCCGATCACGCAGCGAAGACGGCGGAGGTGACGGTATTTGAGATCCGCGTCTGCCGCGGCATGTGCGGCAAATCCTACGTCCTGCTCTCGGGCAGCGTAGCTGCGGTCGAGGAGGCGGTGGCGTCCTCGGTTGAGAAGCTGAAGGATGAGGGGCTCGTGCTTGATTACGCGGTGATTCCGGCGCCGTCGCAGGATTTTGTGAAGACGTTGATGTAAATAGGGTATGATATAAAATATGCCGGACGGCCCGGCGCACTTCTCTGACAGTGGCTATATTGTTGTATTGATTTAGTCAGGTTTACGGTTTGAAGTATTGTCAGATAGGGCAAGTGGGATTATAATAAGTGTGTTTTTGAATGCTTCAGATGGGCAGAGAAAGGATAAGACTGAGGGTGTTTCCAAACGGCGCGGGCCGGGTGGAGGCATCCTTTTGCTTGCGTCAAGGGGAGGATATTCATGAGTACGAAAGCGAAGAAAAAAGAACAGACGATGGATATGCTGCATGGCCCGCTTGCCGGGAAGATCATTGTGTTTACCTTGCCGATCATGCTGTCGGGGATTCTGCAGCTTTTGTTTAATGCGGCCGATATTATAGTGGTCGGCCGTTTTGCCGGGAGCAATGCACTGGCGGCGGTCGGTTCGAACGGTGCGCTGA
>Ga0129308_1003205_pt1 | contig 12182 bp, 7 predicted proteins | sample L827metagenome_FD_94440 | JGI IMG/M metagenome (GOLD analysis project Ga0129308, IMG submission 94440) | Ring-tailed lemur group fecal microbial communities from Wisconsin, USA - L827 metagenome | ecosystem: Host-associated > Mammals > Digestive system > Large intestine > Fecal | place: USA...
AAGCTACAAAACCTAGTTTTTCATCTTTAACCCACTGTTCAAAGGCAACGACATATCTTGCCATTTCATAAATATCTTTTTTATTGCTTTCGCCTTCTATTTCAAAAGTCTCTAAAATATCATCAGCTTTTTCTTGAATCAGTTTTTCATCAGTTATATTATCAGCAATCACCCACATCTTTTCCCAATCAAACTGTTTTGTATAAACCCACATTCTATGATATAAATTGGTTTCATCAATATAAAGGTCCATCATGCCTGGATATGGTCTGCCAATTTGGGCAAGATTAGTATCTCTAAAACGTCTGCGAACCTGAGCAGCTTTACACCATTCTTCAATTTCTTTCTGTACATAAGGGTCGCCACCTTCAACAACACCTGTAATCACAGCATGACGTTTTCCAGCTCTTTCTAAATCCGCTACCATTTCTCCTACTGCTCCACAAGCATACAATTCTCCCAGCCATTTTGCTGTATCTGTCTTTTCATAATCAGGTGCTTTTAATTTTTGAATGTTGACTAAAACAACTGGAACATCCAAATCACGAACTGCCGGTAACATATTATATGATGTTGCATATGTCAACAACTGAACAATAACCAAATCAACATCAGCACTGCGAAACAAATCTCCAGCTTTTTGTGAGAGTTCCTTTGTAGTCACAATGCCACCATCAATAATTTCTACACTATTTGGAATTGTTTTTTTAAAATCTTTATATTGTTCTTTGAATTCATCTACTAATGTAGGAAATTGTGGTAAATAAGCCCCTAAGGCAATTGAAAATACTCCTACTTTTGCTTTTGTATTAACTAACATATGAATCTCCTTTATATTCTTCAATTTTAAATGACTGTTTAATCATTTGTCTTCCTTCCTGTAAATCCTTAACTACTCCATCTGCGAGTAATTGTGAAAGAATATTTCCTAATGCTGTTGCTTCTACTGGTCCAGAAATGACTCTTTTTCCTGTTACTTTCGCAATAAGTTCATTTAATAATGTATTTTTACAACCACCGCCAATAATATTAATTGTTTCATAATTTTTATTTGTAATATCTTCTAATTCCTCTATTGCTTTTTTATAACAGTGAGCCAGAGAGTTATAAACACAATAAGCGATTTCACCAACAGTTTGAGGAGCCTCCTGATTTCTTTCTTCAAAATATTTTTTGATTTCTAAGATCATACTGTCAGGCTTTAAAAAACGTTCATCATTGACATCAAAAATACCATTAAACGGATCTTTTCTTGCTTCTTCCACAAGTTTTTCAAAACTGTACTGATTCCCCAAATCTCTCGAAACTTCCTGAATGATCCATAATCCCATAATATTCTTTAAAAAACGATAGCGATAATCATAGCCACCTTCATTAGTAAAATTAGCTTTCATACTTTTTTCAGTTATATATGGTGTCTTTGTTTCAATTCCAAGCAATGACCAAGTTCCTGAACTTAAAATTATGCTGTCTTCTTCAATAGCTGCCATATAGGCTGAACCTGTATCATGAGTTGCTGGAACAACAACTTCTATATCACAGCCAACGACTTTCTTTATTGTTTCCGTAAAATATCCCAATTTATAAGAAGGCATGACTATTTTTTGAAAAATTGATTGTGGTATATCCAACTTTTCTAGTAATGTTTTGTCTAATTGATTTGTTTGAATGTCTAACAACTGTGTTGTTGACATATTTGTATATTCATTAACTTTTCTTCCTGTCAATATATAATTGAAATAATCAGGTATCATTAAATAATCTGCTGTTTTGCTTAAAACATCATCTTCATATGATTTCAACTGATAAATTGTATTAAATTTTTGAAATTGAATACCTGTTCTTTGATAAAGTTCCTGCATAGAAATCATCTTTATTACCTTTGCAACCCCTTGATCATTCTTTTTATCACGATATGCATAAACATCTGTTAATCTATTTCCTTCTTCATCTAGCAATACATAATCAACTGCCCATGTGTCAATTGACATTGTTATGGGAACTTTGTTAATTCTTACACATTCCTTAATTCCTTCTAAAATTGATTGAAATAGATATTCAATATTCCAACAATAATGATTATCTTTGAAAACAACATTGTTTTTAAAACGATAGACTTCCTCCAGTATCATTTTTTCATTTTCAATATGACATAAAATATGTCTACCACTAGATGCACCAATATCAACTGCTAAATAATATTTCATTCTTCCACCTCTCTTTTTTGATGATTTAATCATACAAAAAAACAACCTCAGATTTAACGTCCTAGGTTGTTTTATTGACTGTCTTTTTTTGCAATTCTATACTCATTTGGAGTCATTCCATAATTCTTTTTAAAAACTCTATAAAAATAAGATTCATTTTCATATCCTACTTCTTCAATAATACGTTCTATAGATAAATCAGTATTATCTAAAAAATGTATTACTTTTTCAAAACGAACATCTTGCATTAACTGATTAAATGTTTTACCAGTTGCTTTTTTTATCATTTTACTGATTTTATAATTAGGTATATTCATTTGATTTGATAAATCATTAAGTGATCCATTTTGATAATGAGAAAGTACATATTTTAAGATTGTACTTATAATCATCTTCTCATAACTATTTTCAGTATAAACTTCAATTGTTTCTGGATGATTCATAAGTTCAGTTAATAATAAACCAACTAATAATTTTAATTCCAAAGATTCATTTAATGAAGGTTGATAAAGCTGAGTGATGATAGATTCGATATAGTTTTTAATAAGAATATTATCTTGAGTTTTAAATAAGAGATATTCACTATCGTTATCATAAGAATATAATGCATCAAAAAAGAAATTTAAAACCTCATTTTCTTGTTCAACCATTATAGATAAAAAGTCTAGAAACTCTGGCTTAATAATAAAATTAAAAATAATATCATTTTCATCAGTATATTGAATAGAATGTTCAATATTTTGATTTAATAATAGAAGTTCTCCTTCATGTATCGTTATTTCATTTCCATCAATAATATGTGTCATCTTTCCTCCATATACATACATTAATTCTATATAATTATGTTTATGTTTTGGATACTCACAAAATCTTACATGCTTTCTAACAGAAAGCTGTTGATTATTTATTAATATCTTATGATAATCAATAATATTAGAGTTATCATTTAAAAAAATACTTTTATCAATAGACTTCTTGCCATTTAATAAGTCAATTTCTTCATCAGTAAAACACACTAACTTTTCTAAAATATCATTTTGTAACATTTCTATAACCTCATTAGCATTTCAATATATTTAGCTACTCCATCTTTCTCATGACTATCACATATCTCATAAGCACTTTCTTTAACTATATCAAATGCATTTTTTGTAGCTATTCCATACTTAACACTTTTTATCATTTCAATATCATTTTCACCATTTCCAAAAACTAGGACATTATCTAATGCAATATTATATATCTTTGCGAATTTTTTTAATGCATGACCTTTACTGATATTCTTAGGATTGATTTCTAACCATTCTTTTTCTACTTTTGATATTTCATATCTTTGACCAATAGATTTTTCTAAATCTTTCATCGTCTTTTCAACAAATGAACTTTCTTGAAAAAGTACAATCTTTTTTATTTTAGAAAAATAATCATATGGAATATCATCAAATTCATTTATTTTTATACTATTTTTAGTGACTGACTTATAAACATTTAATGGTTTTTCTTCACATATTATTAAAATTTGTTTTGATTCAAAACAAAAAAGAATATTAAATCCTAACTTCTTGCCAATTTCATAAATCATCTTTGCATCATCATAATCAAGTCTTTTTTCTTCAAATAAGACATCACCTTTATAATCAAACAATTGTAATCCATTCAAACAAATATAACAACTATTCTTATATTCAGACATATTAAGCAATTTCCCTATTTGAGATACACTTTTTATATCTCTCCCACTTGCAAGAATGATTCTTATTCCTAGAAATTGTATCTTTTTAAACACTTCAATTGTATAATCTGATACTGCTCTGCTACTATTAAGTAATGTTCCGTCTAAATCAGTAACTATATACTTTATATGATTGATATCGATCATAAAAATTCCTCCATTATATTTTATAAATTCCAAGATACATCTTAATATGAGAATATTAATAAATCAATAAAAGTAGAATTTCTTAACTTAAGAGATCCTACTTTACATTTATCATTGATTTTCTAATTTTATATAAGTTAGATTGCTTCACAAATCATTTTCACTCTTAATCAACTATAAATTCATGGCAATAGTATATCCTTCGAAAACTGCCTCCATGATTTTTCTAGGTTTTATACAATCACCTATCATAGCAACATCTGGTGTAATTCCATAAAACTGTTCAGCAATATCTCTTTTCGGTCTTAATCCAGTACATACGATAATATTATCTGCTTCAATCTTATGCATTTCTTGATTTTTATCTTTTACAAAAACCTGATGATGTTCTACTTTTTCACAAACACTTTCTAACATAATATTTAAAGTTGATGTTTGTTTTATTTTTTGATTTAAAGCTATTTTATATAACATATTTCCTTGAGGAGCTAATTCTGTTCCCATTTCAATAATAGTCACATTTTTTCCACGAATAAGTGACTGTTCTAAGCCTATTTCTGCACCAATCGTACCTCCACCAATGATAACAATATTTTCTCCAAGTTTTTCTTCATCATCTATAGCTTGTGTACCAACCATTACATAATCTTCATCAAGTCCTTTAATTGGTGGAAAGGTTTCAGATGCTCCAATTGCAATAATAATAGAATCAGGGTGAAGTTTTGATACTTTTTCACGAGTTGCAATTTCATTTAAATGTATTTCAATATGACAATTATTGATTTGAGTTTTTAAATATTTTAAATAACGATTAACATCTTCTTTATAATATTCTTTTGCAACATGAATCAATTGTCCTCCTAATTCATTTCTTTCTTCAAAAAGGATTACCTCATGTCCTCTTTTTGATGCTACAATAGCAGCTTGCATTCCTGCTGGTCCACCACCAATAATAACTACTTTTTTCTTAGAAGATGCCATTTGAGGTTCTAATGGGACAAATGCTTCATTAGTATATCTTGGATTCACTGAGCAACCTACATTTCGACGATTTGTAGCTATATGATAACATTGTAAACATCTTAAACAAGGTCTTATATCCTCTGGATGACCTTCTAATGCTTTTTTTGGCCAATATGGATCTGCAATAAATGCTCTACCAAAAGCAACCATATCAACTTTACCTTGAGCAATTAAATCATCTGCTTCTTGTGGTGAAAGAACAGCTCCAACAACTGAAACAGGTATTGAAACTTCTTGCTTAACTGCTTGTGCCCAATGAACATTTGGCATATGTTCTTCAAAATTAGTTGTTGCCATATGCACATTACCTTCATGATTAATATCTAATCCAGCTGAAATCTGAACAGTATCAATAAGTGGTTCTACAATTTTAATAAACTCTTTAACTTCTTCAAAATCTATTGATCCTTCAACCCATTCATATGCACTAATTCTCATATCAATTGGAAAATCTGGACCAACTGCTTTACGTACAGTTTCTAAGATTCTTTTTGGAAATTTTATTCTATTTTCAAAACATCCACCATATTCATCATTTCTTTTATTAAATAATGGTGATAAAAACTGAGCAGGTAGCCAACCATGTCCAAAATGCATAAAAATCATATCAAATCCTAGATCTTTAGCATTTTTAGCAGTATTTGCATAACATTCTAATGTATGTTCCATCATTTCTTCTGTCATAGCTTTGACTTCAAATCCATCTTCTCTGATTTCATCATTTGGTCCAATAGCATAATCTATAGCCCTTGCATATCTACCACCATGAAAAATTTCAATAGAAGCTTTCGCTCCAGCTTGATGAATACGCCTAATTCTACTAACAGTCTTTTCATATTCATACTTTGTAAAAATATCAGGTTCTGTAGGACTAGCATAACTAGATTTACCATATTCCACAATAGCATGACCAGCAATAACAATACCTGCACCACCCAGTGCTTTTTCTTCAAATGTTTCATTAACTGGTGCTGCTATAATTCTATTCTTTGATATCATTCCATTAATCTTTATTGGTGAAAATAAATAATCAAACACATTAACCTCTCCTTTTCATTACTATATAAATATAAAACTATTATTTATCTTGACAAATGATTTCAATACTGTTTTCTATATTGTTTTGTTGTAAAATATCATAATTTAAATGAATATGATATTGAATTGTATCTGGTAAAGTAACATGCCAATAAATGAAGTTATCTTTTCTTTTCCATGAAGATTGAACGATTCCTTGTTTTGTTTCAATTTCACATTTAAAATCATTAATATTTTTAGAAAAATATGGGCTTAATCGTACTTTATTAAATGCAACAGCATCTTCTTGAATTTGAATACCTGCTAAACCTTGGTAATACCATTGTTGATAACTAGCAAACATAGCATGATTCAATGACATATGTTCACCAATAAACAATTCAGCTAAAGCTTGATTACCATTTGATAACATCTTTTTAAAGCTCACATTACCATCTTGTAACAACCATTTTTCAATGATTTCATCATAACCATAACAATTTAATATTTCATATGTGAATGACATACCAAAAATTCCAGAGTTTAAAACATATTGATCTTGCTTAATCTTTTCAACAAATTTTTGACATAGTTTTGTTGGTTCATCAAGTTCTAAAAGTATTGAAAAAGCATAACCGCTTTGTGTCCCTTCACCAAAAGAACCATCTTCATTTTTAAACTTAGAAATAATTAATGCTTTGATTTCATTATATTTTTCTTGATAAGTATTTACATCTTTTTGTAATACTTTTCTTATCAAAATATTGTATTTCAAAAATAACAATACACTACAATAACCTAATAATAATTTATCAGGTGTTGGCTTTCTAAATTGACCTGCAATTAAAATACTTCCATGATCTCCTAAGCAACATTCTGCAAGTTTTTCTAAATCATAATTTAACAGATAATCTACTTGCTTTTGGATATAAGGATATTCTTGTTCAACAATTTTTTTATCCCCATAATACTGATAATGTTTATATGTTAAATATGGATAAACCAATTGCCACAATAAAGGTCCTTCACCTTGTCCAGTACCATTTGATTGAATTCCCATATATGGAGCTGTTTCAGGAACTCCACCATTTTCTGTTTGTTCATAACGAAAATCTTTAATGACTTTATAGTACATTTTTTCTAAATCAAAGGTATATAGATTTGAAGTTGCTAAAGCGACAATATCTCCACCATATCCTAATCTTTCTCTTGCACAATCTTCAAAAACAGAGTGAACATTGTTTAATTTTGTACGTGTTGCAGCTTCAAATAAATCATTAAGATTATCATTATCGGTTTCAATATTACCTATTTGTCTTAAACCTGTATGAACATATAAAGCATATAAATCATTGATTTGTTCTTCTTTACAACCAGTGATATATGCATAGCGGAATGAATGATAAGTAAATTTATTTTCAAAATCATTAATTCCATCTTTACATATGATCGTATCAGTTTGAATTGCATATTGTGGTGCCCCTAAACCACCACTAATTTGAAAGTCTCCCATGGTTTCACCAACACTGCCTGCTAAAGATGTGTCAAATGTGATTTCACCACCAACAACATTTTCACTATATTGAATAATAATTTTTTGATTATCAAATGCTTTAACTGATAAATGTAGAAAACCAGAAATCATTTCTCCAAAGTCAACAAACAATCCATTGAGATATGGTTTAACTAGCTTAGGTTTTACAGATTGAAATGTTTTAATCTTTGGAATACTGCTTTGTTCCATATATCTCGTATTTTCTTCTATTTGTACTGTATGAAAATGTGGATCATTTAAATGAAAATCAATTGTTTCACCTAAATAAAGATTATTAAATAAAATCTGTCCCAAGCCAGCTTGCCAAGATGCATCACTTGATAAAATAACTTCTTCTTGACTTACTAAATCACAAATAAGAGATGGTTCACCAACTTCATGTAATCTTTCTCTTAAATTATATTTTCCAAATAATTTTAAAGGTGAAGGATTATACATTCCATTTCCTAATTCAAAAATAATCTCATTTTCTCCTTCAACCAATAAGTCTGTAACATCATAAACATCATAATAAACACATTTTTGATGATTTGTCCAATCACTATTTAATTCATCATTTCCAATACGTTTATTATTAATATAGCCTATATAGTATCCTAGTGCTCCAACATATAATAAAGTTGTTTGTTTTTTTGTAATCGTAAAAGTCTTTTTTAATAATGTATGACGATGATCTTGATAATAAAGAGAATCCTCTTGACCATAGTCATGTTCTTTATCTTTTATCCAAAAGCCATGAAATTGATGATTTTGTCCCATTTTTTATTCTTCCTTTCCATAAAATCCCTACAAATCATCTCATTTGCAGGGATTTTCATTATTTATTATTAATCATTCTCTAATTTTTCTTGTTCTTGTTCTTCTTTAAGAATTTGATTATCTGCAATCTTTACAAATGGAAGCCAAATCAATACAACTACAACAAGACAAACGATTTGTAAAATAGAACCTGCAATACTTCCAGTTGCTAGATAGCCACTAATAATTAATGGTGTTGTCCATGGTACTTGTACCAAACCACTGCAAACAGGTACTAGTCCTAATGCAAAAGCAGCATAAGATATAACTGTTGATACAACATTAGATAAAATAAATGGGATAAAGTAGATAACATTCATCATTAATGGTAATCCAAATAATGTTGGTTCTCCAATATTGAAGATATAAGGAATTCCTGCAATTTTTTTCATTTCTTTATAACGTTTACTTTTAGCAATAATAACAACTGCAATAATTGATCCAATAATACCAATTGATGAAAAAGCATCCCAGAAACTTTGACAAATAATATTTGTAGGAGCAACTCCTGACATTGATGCAACCTTATTAGCATCTTGTAATGTTTGTAAGATTGGTGTCATAACACCATTAACAATAGAATCACCGTGAATTCCAAAGAACCATAATAACTGTGTAAATAGTTTTACAACTATAGCTCCTAATAATGATCCTCCTACCTTTTGTATAGGTGCACCTAATATTGCATTAAAAATAGCTAAAGCACTAGTACCAGCGAATGCATCAACGCATAATCTTAAAATCCAGAATACAAAAATAATAACAAATGATGGAATGATTGATTCAAACGGTGCTGATACTGCAGGTGGAACAGCTGCTGGCATTTTAATTTTAAGTCCTTTATTATCAATAAACTTATAAAGTTTTGCAGAGACAATTGAGATTAAAATAGCTAAGAAAATTGTTTGAGCCCCTAAATATCCTAACTCAATAAGACTTCCATTATCATTAGCACCATAAGGAATAAGCAACATGAATGCAACAACAGAAGTCATTTGAACTTGCATTCCATTAATTTCGAATTTATCAGCTAATGACCTTGAGATTGATAATAATACAAGTAAACCGCCAATATTTAAACTGGCATCATTAACTAAACATAGCTTTGCTTTCCAAACTGCTTCTTCTAAACCAGTGATTGATGTAATAAAATCAGCAAATCCTTGTACTGGGAAGAATGCAATAATTAAAAAGACAGATGCAATAACTGTAAATGGTACATAAGCAAGCATACCATCCTTAATTGCATTAATATAAATATTTTTACTTAATTTCATTGACATTTTTCCAAGAATGGTTGATAGAGTATCAAAAAATGAATTTGATTTTTCCATATGAATATTCCCCTTTTCTTTTTATTTTTTTGTAACTTTTTGAGGCCTTTTTAAATTACATACATATTATATTGTCTTAAAACCATATTCACAATATCATAATATGATTTTATGACTATCAAAAAACGACTTTATCATATATAATAAAATAAAAAGGAGTTGACTCTTATGAATTATGATCAATTAGAAAAATTACTTAATTCGCTTATAGCTTATAGTAATCTCAAAGATGAAGAAATTTTAAATCATTTTAAAAATAAGTTTACTATTGTTCCTTATAATAAAGATTATATGTTTATTTTCACTCATGAAAGAGAATTTCAAAACAAAAATCATATCATTTCGTTACATAAAAGAAATGGTGGATATGTCCCCATGCATATTTTTCACTATATTGTTTTAACCTATATCTATTCAGGTACATTTGTTATTACAGTTGAAGACAAGAAAATCACATTATTTGAAGGAGATATTATTATTTTAGATAGACATGTACCTCATAGTGTTGATCCTACTAGTGAAAATGATCTTGCAGTTAATATTATTCTTGGAGATTATTATTTTTCTAATAGATTTATTAATAAATTATCAAATGACCAATTGATATCTCAATTTATGAACGAATTAATGAACCATAAACACAGTCATATTCATTATCTATTCTTTCATACACATAAAGATCTTATGCTTAAAAACTGTATTCAAAATATTTTATGTGAATATTTTGAACCCAAAGTATCATCTGATGATATTATTGATAATTATATTATGATTCTATTGACTCACCTTGCAAGAATGGAACAATATAATACCAATCTTTCTGTTAGCATTTTCAAAAATCAAAATCTATTAAATGATATTATGAAGTATATTCAAAACAATTATAAAGATGGAAATCTCAAGAATATGTGTTCTCAATTTGGTTATGATCCATCATATACAAGCAAACTTATTAAAAAATTTTCTGGCAAAACGTTTAAAGAATTAGTCAATGAAGAACGTATGAAAAAAGCATTAATTTTATTACAAAACAAAGAATTACCTATTTATCAAATTGCAAATGAAATTGGTATTCAAAACCTAACTTCTTTTTATAAAAGATTTAAAGAATATACAGGATTTACACCTCAGGAATATAGAAATCAAAACTACCCTTCAAACACGAGTGCCTTGTTGTAAACGTATTTCAAAGTCTTCACTTTGTAACTATTTACTCTAATATCTATTACTTAAAAATAATCCATATTTATACCTCTTTGATATCTATTTCAAATTCATAATGTCCATGGACTAATTCTTTTTCTTCGTTCAATAATGGTAAATGTAGAATGGCTTCACATCCAAATGGAATATCTACTGTTATTTTTATCTGTGAATCTTGAGATATATTCCATTGGACATAATACATACCATTTACAGATTGGAAAGAACATTGACAATATCCTAATCTTTTATCCAATTTTGGCTTTATCATGACTTTTTTAAATCCTGGTGTAAGTTGATTGATTCCACAAACTTCTCTATATATCCATTCACCAATAGAACCATATGCATAATGATTCAAACTGTTCATTCCTTCAGAATTTATTTTTCCATTTTCTAATACCGAATTCCATCTTTCCCAAATTGTTGTTGCACCTAAATTGACTTCATAAAGCCAGCCTGGATATTCTTCATTAAGTAGTAAATCATATGCTAAATCAACATATCCATTTTGTGATAAAACAAAATTTAAAAATGGTGTTCCTACAAAACCAGTTTGTAATTTATTATGATTTTCACGAATTTTATAAACGAGTTTATCAACATTTTGCTGTATTTCATCTTTTTCTAATATATGAAAATAGACTGCTAAAACATATCCTGTCTGGGTATCAACATTAACAATACCATTGTCAATGTATTGATTTCTAATCGCCTTTCTAATCAAAGAAGCATGATTTTGATAATACTTTTCTTCTGGTAATTGAAGTATTTTTGCTGCATAAGATACCAACAAAGTAGAATAATAATAAAAAATACTTGCCACATAATACATATCAGTTGCACCAATAGGTGTTCCAGGCTTTGCATCTAAGGCAAGCCAATCCGCAAAATGAAAGCCACTATCCAATAAATAATTTTGTCCAGATTCTTCATCCATCTTGATAGCATTATCAACCCACATTTTCATATTAGGATAAGTTTCTTTCAATAATTCCTTATCTCCAGAAAATTGATAAACGTTCCATGGAATAATTGTAGCTGCATCAGCCCATGGACAAATATTCTTATTTTTAAACATGTCTATAACCTGTTGTCCTAATTCCAACTTGTCTTGCCATGCATAATTTTCAATCTTTGGTTTAGGAGCAGGAATCACATTGGGA
>Ga0129308_1003206_pt1 | contig 12182 bp, 12 predicted proteins | sample L827metagenome_FD_94440 | JGI IMG/M metagenome (GOLD analysis project Ga0129308, IMG submission 94440) | Ring-tailed lemur group fecal microbial communities from Wisconsin, USA - L827 metagenome | ecosystem: Host-associated > Mammals > Digestive system > Large intestine > Fecal | place: USA...
TCCCGAAGGGCGCACTTACTCACCACCCCGAAGGGGCGGTGGTATTGCCTGCGGCAACCGTGCGCTCTGCGAGGCGGATGCGGCTCCTGCGGGAGCCTTATGGACAATGCCACAGCACTGTGGTGTTGCTGTCATTGTCCACGCAGTTATCGCAAACACACCCGCTTTTGTGTCTGTGAGTAGGGGTACAAATTGCACCCCACTTTGCGTCAACTGCCTGCGAAAACCTGCCACCGGCAGCTTTGTCGCAGTTATGGGTATCGCTTCTTCTGCGACACCCATTTTCTTTTTGCGAAAAAGAAACAAAAACAAGAACGAAAGGACGGTGAGAACGAATGGCGATCTACCACTTGGAAGCCAAGGTGGTCAGCCGAGGTGCGGGGCGGTCTGCGGTTGCCGCTTCCGCTTATCTGAGCTGTACCAATATCATAAACGACTATGACGGAGTACGGCACGACTTTACACGAAAGAAAGGACTTGTCTGGCAGGATGTATTTCTGCCGGAGTTCGCTCCTGCTGAGTGGAAAGACCGAGGTGTACTATGGAACGCCGTGGAGGAAAACGAAAAGACCAAGGACAGCCGCCTTGCCCGTGAATTTGTTCCGGCTCTGCCCGTTGAGCTGACACCAGCACAATGGCAGGAGCTTCTGACCGATTTTATTCAGAACTGCTTTGTTGCCGAGGGGATGTGCGCTGATGTTGCGATTCACGATCCGCACCCGCCCGGTCATAATCCACACGCCCACATTATGCTGACGGTGCGCCCGTTAAACGAAAATGGTACTTGGCAATACAAGACCGAAAAAGAATATCTTTGTGTCAGAAACGGCGAAGAACGGGGCTTTACCGCCGCTGAGTTCAAGGCCGCACAGGCAGACGGATGGGAGAAGCAGTACCCTTACAAGGTCGGGCAAAAGAAAGTGTATATGCCGCCATCCGAAGCGGAGAAGCACGGATATGAACGAGCCAACAAGCACCCGAAAAGCACCAAGTTCGGCAGACAGAATCCCATTGCCGAGCGTTGGAACAGCGAAGAGCAGCTTATAGAGTGGCGCAAGGCATGGGCAGATGTGACCAACCGCTATTTGGAACGATACGGACATGACGAACGAATTGACCACCGCAGCCATGCAGATCGGGGCTTGACCGAACAGCCCACCATACACGAAGGTGTGGTTGCCCGTGCGTTGGAGAAAAAGGGTATCATCTCTGACCGCTGCGAAATCAACCGACAGATCAAGGCGGACAACGCTCTGCTGCGGGAACTGAAATCCGCAGTGCGCAAGCTGATGGATGCGGTGAAAAATACCGTTCCTGCTCTTGCGGAAGCAATGGAAAAGCTGCGTGAAAATATGATTATTTTCCGGTATCAGCTTAACCATATCGCAAAGGGCAAGCGCAGTATGAGAAAGTATATTAAGTCTGTCGGCCCGGAACTGGAGCGCTATGCCGGGTTGGTACAGCAGATCAAGGACAAGACCAGAGAACGGAAGAATCTACTTGCGGAGAAAAAGGAAACGCCGTTTTATCAGCTTCCAAAGTTGCATGACCTGTCCCGGTGCATTGCAGAATTGACAGAGGAATTGGAAGAACTGAAATCTGAAAAGTCTGCCCTGCTGAATACGCTGGACTGCGCTGATGATGCAGGTGTTTCCAATGTAAAAAAGCAGATCGCCACCATGGAAACGGCGCTGAAAAAATTGGAAGAACAGGAATCCAAATATGCTGCTGAATTGGAGGATGCGCTGAAACAGTATGCCGAGCTGAAAGAACAAGCCGCCGGTATGGATGCCGCCGAGCTGATGGATGCACGACTTGCCGTTCGTGAGGAAAAGGAACACTCTGCCATTGATAAGGTGAAAGCTGCCTATGGCGAAAGATACGATCCGATGCTGATGCACGATAGCAAGCGTGATGTGGCAAATCTGCTCCATGAGGAAGCGGAAGTGCGCTCCATTCGTGACCGTCTGCGTCAGAAACAGCAACAACAGGCACAGCAAAGACAACGGAAAATCAAACGTCACGAACAGGAACGGTGAATGCCGTTCCTGCTTTCTTTTTTATAATTGTTTTGTTAAACGGAGGAATTACAGTATGAAAATATATGGTTATGTTCGTGTGTCCAGCACCGACCAGAATGAGGATCGGCAGATGATCGCTCTGCGGGAAGTGGCTGTACCCGAAAAGAATATTTTTATGGATAAGCAGTCCGGCAAGGATTTTGACCGCCCCAGCTACAAAAAGTTAGTACGGAAGCTGAAATCCGGGGATCTGCTTTATGTTCTCAGCATCGACCGTTTGGGGCGAAACTATGAGGAAATCCAAAAGCAATGGCGGGTGCTGACCAAGGAGATCGGCATTGATATTTGCGTGCTGGATATGCCGCTGCTGGACACCCGGAACGGCAAAGACCTGATGGGAACTTTTATTGCCGACCTTGTGCTGCAAATTTTGTCTTTTGTGGCACAAAGCGAGCGAGAGAATATCAAGAAGCGACAGGCCGAGGGAATCGCCGCAGCAAAGGCAAAAGGTGTTAAGTTTGGCAGACCCGAAAAGGCCGTACCCGATGATTTCGGGAAAATTGTGAAAGCATGGGAGCAAAAGAAGTTGCCGCTGGCAGCGGTTTTGAAGCAATGCGACATGAGCGAAGCCACTTTTTACCGCAGATTAAGGGAATACAGGCTTCTGAGGGATGGAAAACGAGGGCAAAAACTATAAAATGGGCTGTCATAAAGTCTACCTTTTGACAATAGCTGTCTAACACGATTTCTCTCTTCGCTCCGGGAAAATAGTCGCCAAGCCGCCATTGAAATCCGTAATACGCCTTGTATTTCAGACCGTTCCAGTGTATAATCTGATAATGTGACAGGCTGTCAAAAGGTAGACCTTTTGATTATAGCCTGGACATAAAGGACAGAGAGAGGTAGAAGAAATATGTATTGTAGAAACTGCGGAAAAGAAATTCCGAACGGCATCAATTTTTGCAAACATTGTGGAGCGGCTCAAAATAATAGTTCCGCACAAGATACGCAATCGTTTTATCAGAAGAATGAGGCACCGTATTCACAGCCTGTGTATGGGGAACCCCGTCCGCCGAAGAAGAAAAGCAAAGGGCCTCTTCGATTTATCCTCCCAATAGCAGTCGTTGCGGTGGTATTTGTAATCGGATATTTTGCTACAGGGGCCAATAAAGTGAAAGCACCAACACCGTTTGATACGCCTACCGTTCATGATCCTGTTGACCTTCCGAGTCCGTCCATAAATGAAGATGCCATGAAAGAAGGGACTGCAGAATATTTGGAAAAGACTTTCCGGCTTAGTAACGAATATGTAGAGATACGGAATACATTCCGTTACAGAGAAGATGGAGTAATCGGCTACTATGATGGAGACCAATATGTGTATAATACATCTTCGATTGATGCAGATTGGATAGCGGATTTTGTAAGTGGCGCAGAAAATGCAGCAGCTTATTTGGAGGAAAGTGGAACTGATCATGCATGGATTAAAACAGAGGAGTCTTCTGATGAATTTAGGATGACATATTGCTTTTCCTTTTTGGAAGATGATTCAGAAATTGCAGAACTTGCGGCGGAATTTATGGGAATCGAAACAGAAAATGGGAAGATAATGATTGATACAATGGAAAAAGAACTGCTCAGTCTGGGATATACAGTAGAATAGGGAGGTTAATTGATCATGTTTTGTAGAAACTGTGGAAAAGAAATTCCGAATAATACAAATTTTTGCAACTACTGTGGTGTAGCACAGAACAACAGCTCTGCTCAGAATACGCAGGAAAATCATCAGGCTTATGGGCAGCAGTCAACCATGCATTCCCAGCCTGTGAATACTGCTCCTTATTCCCAGAGTTCGAAGAAGAGTAGCACAAAGAAGAAAGTGGGTATTGCACTGGTTTGCTTGCAGATTTTAATGCTCATAGGTGGAATTACAAGTGGAACAGTTTTGGTGATGTTTCTTTCTGGACCAGCTGGGATTTTTGAGTTCCTTGGATATTGTATTTTTGGCATTATCGGGATTATTTTGATTTATAAAGAAAGTAAAAAAGAAAAGGCACAAAACCGATAGTCTGCTTACATATTGTTTGAAAATAATAATTGGTTATTTAGAGGAGCGAGAATATTTATGTACAAAAAGATTTTAGCACTTTTACTTGTGACTATAATGACAGTTTCCTTGGCGGCCTGCGGTGCTTCCAACGCAGACACAAAAGAGGATTCAAATGTATCAAATAGTGAAACGATTACCGCCAACGAAGATGGAGATGATGCAAAAGTATCTGTGGAAGGTAAGATTAATAAAGAAAAAATATATAAATTGGAACGTGCCGACAATGATGCGATTAGGATTGAATTGTGGTATCGGGACGGTTCGGATTACGTGGCAAGGATCACTGGAGAGATCGTGATACCGACAGGTTCAACGGAGTATGAGGGTATGTTAGCGGACAATATTGCATTTGATGAAAAGGTCAAAGCCATGAATTTGCCGGAAGATATTATGCAATTTTCCTACGGTGAGGTTAAATTAGATAATGGCTATGTTCGCTGCTATTTTTCATTTGGGGAATTGGATGCTGATAACGCAGATAGTGTTGCTATGATTGCGGAATTTTTGGGCTTGCCGGCTTCAAATGGTTATTTCAAATTAAGCGAATGTGAGCAGTATATATTAGAAAGCGGTATTTCACTGGATTATTCAAATTAACGAAGGGAGGAACAGCACAAAATGTTTTGTCCAAACTGCGGGAAAGAGATTCCCGAAAATATAAAATTCTGTAATTATTGCGGTTCACCTCAGAACAGCGATTTCACACAGGGGGCGCAATCAGAACAAACGAATGCAGAAACGTACTCGGCAGCAAATGCAAGACCCGTGCAGCAGACTTCACAGCCTCCGAGATCGAAGAAAAGCGGAGCTGCAAAAATTATTATCGGCATTGCTGTCGTAATAGTGGCTTTCGTAATTGGTTATTTTGCCATAGGTGCTAATAAATTAAAGCAACCAACTGCATTCGATACACCAGACAGTTTTGAATTTGATGTACCCCAAACCCCTTCTATAAAGGATAATACGGATGATGATTTATCAGAGAGAATTCCAACAGAAGATAGCACAGACGGATATCCCGGTAAGTCAACTGACTGGCTCGTTGGCAGTACAGGCAAATCCATGATCACTTTTAATTTTAAGAATAGCAAGGTGAATCTGATTCGGGGGCATATTTATAGTGCGGATGTTCCCTGTGGTGATGATTTTGTACAAGCGGCTGAAGAAACTATGGCACGATTGGAAACATTAACATCAGATGGTTTGATATATCAGGATAATTCTTCACAGATAAAGATATCTGAAGAACCGAAATCGGGTGGCTACAGAATTGACTTTGTATTTAGTTGTTTGGACAGGGATCAAAATGTGGCGGAGCTGGCAGCAACGCTTCTGGGGCTGGAAATGGAGGATGGAGAAATTGATTATGTGACAGCGTCCTATATTGTGACGGATCGTTTCGGATTTACTGGCGGAGGTGTTTGCGGATCGGGAAATAAACGTTTTGAGTTTAAAAATTCCAATGGAAGCTATTGCACAATTGATATGTATCACGAGGAAGATTCTGTTTATGTTAGTGAAGTTAGATTTGAAATCGGCATAGAACCGGATTCAGATAACTATGCAGATATGATTTCAAAATACATGACGCTGGAGAAGGCAATCAGAGAGAGTGATTCTTCAAAAATCATTAATCTTGGGGAAAGACAGGATTATGAGGCAGGTGATTTTTTCTGGACCTATATGGATTTTGGGTGTCTGGATGAAGGAAATCCTAATGCAGTTGCTTTTGTTGAGTCGTGCATCGGTTTCCCTGTACAAGATGGATTTTTGATGACAGATGAATGTGAGCAGTTTTTGTTAGATAAGGGTTTCGAAATAACAGAGCAGGATGAACGCTCATATATGGATTGATATCTAAAGAATAAGCCTGTAAAATCCCGGTAACATGGTTACATTGACCATTGGTATCGGTTTCATTTTCTGGCAGAGAAGATGGGAAATAAAGTACATAAGGAGCATTTAACAAGATGGATGAATTATTAAAAAACTTAGATGTTATGTCGGTTGAGGAACTTGAGAATGTCATTTCAAGTGCGCAAATACTGATACAGAAAAAACAGCAGGAAGCAATTCGATTGGCAGAGCTTGAAAAGCAGCGTCAGGAGCAGGAACGCTTGGAGGCAGAACGTAAAAAGCAGGAAGAAATTGCAGCTTTACAGAAAAGATTAAAGGAGTTACAAGGCGATACACAAAGCGATGACCAGCCAAAGGTGCAGGCGGATACCACGCATGAAAAGGATCAGCAGAGTATTCAGCGGGATTCATCCGAGGCATTTGCAACTGCGGAGTCAGAAAAACCGAAAACCGCTCCAGAAAAGGATCAGGGATATAGTATGATTTCCTGTCCGGAATGTCACAAATTAGTTCCCTCCGATAGCCGGTTCTGCTTCTATTGTGGCAGAGATATGGATCAGAAAAAAGAACCGAAATCAGAAAATTTTGCAGATGCTTTTTCTTCCGTATTTGGCTCTGAAAGTTCGGGAGGGCACTTCACGCTCTGCTCGAATTGCCGTACAACAGTACCTTCCGGCAGTCAATTTTGCCAAAATTGCGGCAAACCGATTGACAGTGCCGGTCAGAATATGGCGTCGCAGCAAAATGCACCCCAAAAAACCATTGTCTATATGGACGATGATAGTAAAAAATGGGATATGCTTGCCGGTGAGGGCGATATTCTCGGATGGAAAGAGATCAATATTTCGCAACCAGAGAAAAAACCTTTTGCTGATATCAAGATTACCACAAAGCGTATATTGATTTCCGCTGAGGGAAGGATGCAGCGTGGATTGAGAAACAGCGGCGGATTATTGGCGTACGCAGCAACTTCAGGAATGGAAAAAGGGAAACCCTGGGTTATGATTCCATTAGAATGCGTCACTGCATTTTCCTTTTACAATAACAAAGAAATTCGAATCCGTGCAAATGAGCTTTTTGTATTCCGCAGTTCAAAAGCAAAAGAGATATATGCTGCTTTACAGCAGATCTTGCCTGAAAAGGCAAAGTAATAACATGGTATGTGCAATAAGCATGCAAGTTTCATTACTGATTGATAGCATCTACAGGAGGATAAGAATCATATGTTTTGTCAGAATTGTGGGAAACAGATTCCCGAGAATGTAAAGTTTTGCAATCATTGCGGAGCAATACAGGGAGGCAATGCCGCACAGGGCAGCCCCAATACATCACAAACCAATACGCAACAGCAGCGCACACAACAACGTCAGTCAGACCAGCCGATGGATGAAAAAGCATTTAAGAAATATGTGACGCCGTATATTTCACGCAACATTTTTCTCGTGATGTGCGGGCTTACTGTCGCGTGTTTATTCATACTGCCGTCTGGGGCATTTATCTATGCCATCGTTGCAATCTGCTTTGGAATACCATGGGCTATCGGACAGAGCCGGGTGAGTAAGCAAATTGCTTATATGCGGTCAGGTGGCACATATGAAAAAATGCTTCGGGAATTTGCTGCTTCTTCGTCGATGCTCGATGACAAAGTTCGTTATGGTGCAAATTATATTTTCGGAAAAGGTTCCGGCTGCTTTTTCCCTTATAAGGATATCTGTTGGGTTTATCGGCATAATTTAAGTTATTTGCTTATCCCCATCCGGTCGGAAGCAATGATCGGCGATTCCAAAGGAAGCGTGCGTTCTTTCTGCAGGCTGAAACGGAATAATAGCGCTGGCAGTGAAGAAGTAAAGGCTCTTGCCGCCCTGATCCGTTCCAAAAATCAGAATGTCATTCTGGGATTTGATGCAGAAAGAGAAAAAGAATTCAAAAAAAGAACCAGGTAAGCTTTGGGTAAGCATGAAAGATCACGAAGGAGAAAAACACTATGTTTTGCGGAAATTGCGGAAAGAAAATTCCGAATGACGCTAAATTTTGTAATCACTGTGGCGCATTTCAAAACAATACTTCTGCACAAACTGACCGAACCCTGCAGCAGACTTATACCTCTGATAGGCAAAAAAAGTCTTCTGCTTCAAAATCAGGTGTGCGTGGAAAAATTCAAACCATCCTCGTTGTTGTGGCAATGGTTATAGCGGCAACGATTATGGTATACGGGGGAGACATTTTTGATCGGCAGCCGTCATCAGATTCTCAAGGCAACACTGCATTGCAGAATACACATCTGGTGGAGAACAAAGAGCCGCAAGGGATGGACGAAGAGGCATTCCCTTTTTACGCCTTGTTGATCGATTCCAAAAAAGTGGTGTATGAAGAAGCATTGGCCTGCATTGAAAGCGGAAACGACAGCTTCCTCCCATCCAGCAAATTGAGTGAATCTGCCGTCAGAACGATATTAAACTACATTCATTATGATCAGCCACAATTGTTTTGGTTTGATATACAAAAATGTGATTTTGTGATTGACAGCGAAACCGGAAAAGTTTCGGAAATCAGGATTGGCTATAATAGTCTCGCGGATAATTTGGAGTATAATAAAAAACTTGTGGAAAATGCAACCGAGGAGATATTGAGCGAAGTTGCCGGCCTTTCAGATTTGGAAGCGGAGCGTTTTTTCCATGACTATATCTGCAAAAATATCACATATCAGTCAGGCGTATATGATCAAAATATTTACAGTGCGTTCGTTGAAAATAAAACGGTATGTGCTGGATATGCCCGTGCACTTCAATATTTAATGATGAAACGAGGCGTTCCCTGTTACTACTGTGTCGGTACGCTTTACGATGTGGAAGAACAGGATTGGGTCTACCATGCATGGAATATTATAAAACTGAACGGAAATTATTATAATTGTGATCTTACCTGGGATGACTTCTATAATGAGGCAGACAAATATCCTTCCTACATATCCTATGAGCATTTCAATACATCAGATGCCCAATACATCCTGGATGGTGAAAATAATCTGGGGCGGCTCAGAACCGGAGATGGAATTTTGCTGCCTGCCTGCAATGCGGATGATATGAATTACCAGGCGCTGTACGGAACAGAATGGGAAAATGATGTAATCGGGCAGTTAGAGCTTGATGCTGGTTATATGATAGATTCTGTCGATTCATTTTTTGCTTTTCTTTACAATCAGGCGATTGCCGGGGGGATTGGTAATTACAGCCTTGCCTTTATTGTAAGAGGAAGCGATACCATAGAGCGGATCGCTAATCTGTCAAACGATGAGTACCTGTATCATCTGATCGACCCGGTTGCGGATTCTATTGGCCGTTCCGGTTGGTCAGGGATGAGCTGGAACTATCAATATTATCCATTGTGGCCGTATAATGAATATGCGTATATGGAATTTCAGTTGGATTTCTACTAAGTTATTATACAGAGGAGCTTACTAATGAAACAGCAAAATGATCACAATAGCAATGAGAATCGTGGGGCGCTGCGGAAATTAAAGAAGATCGGGAAAGTAATCCTGATCATGATGCTATGCATTGTTGCAGTTGTTGTAATATGGCTTGGTGTTACCATTTACAGGGCAATTCATATTGCAAACACTCCCCCAAGCACAAGTACATCTGCACCAACGGCTGCGGATACATCCACAGAGGATCCTGAAGTTGAATACATAGATGTGCCAATGTACAACGAATTGCGCTTGTATGCTGACAAATCTTTGGAACTGTCGATTTCTATTTCCGACAGTGCCTATGAGAGTATCCTGGAATCGTTAAACAGTGAAGAATCCGGATTCAGAATGGCAGAATATTATGCGCTGGATCAGGATTTGGATCTCTATCATAATACGGTAGTAAATAAGAGCACGGAAACAACGCTGTTAACCAATGGCAAACTGGATGCAGATAAACTGATTCAGGTTGTTCATCGGAACAATCAGGCGGTAATGCCGGAAAACAAGAACTACCTGAATGCGTTTTATACAAAACTGGAGGACTCTGACATCGAGTTGATATGTGCGGAAATCTGCAAGGTTATCAATGATACGGCTGATGAGTTTGATATAAATCGAACGGCAAACACGCTGGAAAATCTGACTTTATTCAAGCGGGATGGCTCCACCTCAAATGCTTATATTTCCACCAATCTTACGTTTATTTATGATCCGATTTCGACTGGAAATTATAGTACACTGCTGGATATTCAAGGTGGTTCAGGAGAATATGCATGGGAAATGACCATTGACCATGAAATCATGCATTTATTACAATACAGTGCAAGTGACAACAACATGGAAAATGGCATAGAAACCGGCTTCAGCCGAATGTATAATGTACCGGATGGGGAAAAACTGGTTCCTGTGGATTCGTTGTACTTCAAATGGCTTTTAGAAGCCGGTGCAGAACTTGGCATGTCAGATTATTTGGGCGTTGAAACGGGAACATATGAAAAGAAAATATCGTATGTCACATCCTATAATCTAAGTCGTTTTTATGACAATGCCCTCAGAGAAAATGCACTTGAGAAGGTTTGCTTTAAGCACACTCTGGAAGATGCGTTTGCTGCACTGGGGCTGGAATCCGAAAGTGAGCAGATGGAATTTCTTAAATTCATGTATTCGATTGAGATAACACAATCGGATCCGGAGGATTTTTGGGAGTATTATACATCCCAGACGGGCAGGACTCCGACTGACGAAGAAAAGCTGGCAATCCGAATGGAGATTCGGACAGAAGCTGTAAAATACATGACCGAAAATTTTTTGGCGAATTTAATTACGGCTATTCACGAAGGCGAAATTACGGATCTGGACACGGCATTTTACCTCATGCGTATTTGGGAACTGGATACGTTTAATCATTTGAATTATACGCAGAAATCATCGTTGGAGCATGCGAAGGACTTTGTGATCTGGTATAACCGGACACAGACAGAAATTTTATCTGCCGTTGCAGAAAGCAGCAATATGGATTCCGAACGTATTCAGACTTTGTATTCAGAATACTGCCTGCAATCGGAGGAAAATGAAGCAGATAATTGCGATTTGAGCAATTTGTCAGCTTATATGCAGGAGTATATTTCAAAGGCAAAAAAAGCGTACCGCAGTTCCAATTACAGTAGGATCTATGATGTTGCAGAGTGGTTAGAATCATAAAATGTGCATGAATTTTCTCGGGAAAGGAGATGATCGGATAATAATGATAGGGATTGTTGTATGTATTATCCTGACTCTGGCAGCACTGGAGTCGGGAGATATGCTTATGATTGTCATATTTGGTGGACTTAGTGTACTTCTCATTTATCTTAAATCAACAGAGAAAGAGAGACGGCGAAGAAAAGCAGAGGAAGCAAGGCGAAGATACGAGGAAGCAACAAGGAGAAAGGCTGCTGAGTTGCACACCCGTGCAAATCAACGCTTTGGAAATTCCGATTTTGCGAACATGGTGGTACGCAACTTACAGCATTTAAACTGGACAGAACTGGACGATATTAAGGGTATCCGGGTTTTATTTGAGGAAATTATTACTCCATCGAGAACATACAAATATATTGATTACGGCCTTGCAAAGCTGGATGAAAAAGGAACCCAGGAACTGGCGGACTATATTCGGTCTTTCTATCATGGAAATGATATAGAAGTAAGTGAAATCGTAAAGACGTGGGGCGGATATACTGGTGGTTATAGCGGGTATGTTGGTTCGGACGGAAATGTTTCGATTGCTCGTGATTGGTCTGGGGGCGAACATGTGGAAGGGCATAAAATACATAGGATTCGTTCAAAGCAACAGCCGCAGGGATTAAAATGGTAGGAATGATATTTACAAAATGATTCAGCGTATTTTTCTTTGGATTATGGAAAGTTATCAATTATTTCTTGTAACGGCAAAAAGATTGAACAGCTATGTCTTTGCATTTTTTGAAAAATCTTTCTACAATGATGATTACGATTTGAATAATCTGTCAGCTAATAAAGCACTCAAAGCTCAAATTACAACAGGGTATACGATGTGCATAAATGGTTAGAATCAAAGATTTTGTAACGGATACAAACTTATATGCGTAAATAATAACAGCCGAATGGTACGGGCTAATAGCCTGCCATTCGGCTTTATTACGCTATAAACCATTTGTGTGTTTTTTCGCAGAAAATCTCCTTGACAAATCTCGTCTCA
>Ga0129308_1003207_pt1 | contig 12180 bp, 11 predicted proteins | sample L827metagenome_FD_94440 | JGI IMG/M metagenome (GOLD analysis project Ga0129308, IMG submission 94440) | Ring-tailed lemur group fecal microbial communities from Wisconsin, USA - L827 metagenome | ecosystem: Host-associated > Mammals > Digestive system > Large intestine > Fecal | place: USA...
ATCGGATGTCCTTTACGTCGTGCAATCGGATTGAGAGAAGATGTCCGTCATCCGCACGGGATGACGTAATGTGTTTGGGATCGGGTGGCTCTCAGGATAAGCCGGCCCCGATCTCCTTGATCCTTGTGATGATCCCGTCGATCTGCGACGGTCCGAGGTTGGGGTTGAGCAGGGTGAACTTCAGCATGACGCGTCCGTCCTTCACCGTCTGCCCTATCACCGTACCCTCGCTCAGGAGCTGGCGTCTGACCTTCTTGTTCAGGTCGTCTCCGCCGGCGAGTGCGAACACCACCGAGGACATTTCGGGTTCCACGGGTGCGATGAAGTCAGGGTCTTCGGAGATCCTGCCATAGAAGTAAGATGCATTGCCCACTGCGGTGTCGATGATCCTTCCGAATCCCTCGCTTCCGCGGGTCTGGAATGCCATGTACACCTTCAGGGCATCGAAGCGGCGGGTGGTCTGCATGGACTTCCCGACGAGGTTGATGTATCCGTCTTCCTCGTCCTCCTCGCGGTTCAGGTAGTCGGCGTGGAGTTCGAAGCATTTCAGGAGTTCCCTGTCCCTGACTATGATGGCGGAACAGGATATGGGCAGCAGGAACATCTTGTGGAAATCCACCGTGAGTGAATCGCATATGGATATGGCGGAGATCCTGTCCCTGTACTGGACGCTCATGATCAGTCCGGACCCGTACGCCGCATCCGCATGGAGATGCATGCCGTAGCGGTCGCACAGCTTCCTCATGCCAACGGCATCATCGATGGAACCGAAGTCGGTGGTTCCGAATGTGGCGACGGCACAGAACGGGATCAGTCCCGAGGCGACATCCTCTTCCAGCATCTTTGCGAATGCGTTCACATCGATCCTGCACCTGTCATCCACGGGGATCTTCCTGACGGCCTGATATCCCATTCCGAGGATGTGGCTGGCCTTGTCCATGGAGAAGTGGGATATCTCCGAGGTGTAGATACGCAGCTTGGAGTATTCCGGGGGAAGGCCGTTCATCTTCACGTCCCATCCGAACTTCTTCATGCAGAACCAGTCCCTTGCGGCGATGATCGCGGAGATGTTGGACTGGGATCCGCCGGAAGTGAAGCATCCGTCCGAGGTCTCCTCGGGGAATCCGTAGAGCCTGATGAGTCCGTGTATCATGCTCTCCTCCAGCTCGGTGGCTGCGGGACCCTGGTCCCAGCTGTCCATGCTGTCGTTGAAGCAGGAAATGATCAGTTCGGAGCATATGGTCTCGGTGAGGACGGGTGAATGGAGATGGGGCATGTATTTCGTCGACCAGGTGCGCAGGAGATGGGGGAGGATGTCCCTCTTCACATCTTCCAGGACCTGTTCGAACCCCTTGCCCTCTGCGGGGAGGAATCCAAGGGCGTTGACCTTGTCCCTGAGCTCGTACGGATCGATCCCCGAGAATGCGCTGTCGTCATCGAAAGATCCGAAGACGGCGGAGATGGTCTCCTCTATCATCTTGGAGAACCTCTCCTGGACCTCCTTCGATTCGGACAGGAGGAGCGGATCATCCGCGGACATCGGCGTCGACCTCTTTCACGACCTTCTCGAAGATGTCCATGGCCTCTTCGATCTGCTCGTCGGTGATTGTGAGGGGGCAGAGGCATCTCATGACGGATCCGTTGCGTCCGCCCTTCTCCATTATGAGTTTGTTCTCGAAGCAGAGGCGCTGTACCTTCAGAGCAATATCTCCTCCGGGTTCGGGATAGCCCATGAGGTCCTTGGCGCCGTTGGGATCTATGAACTCGACTCCGAGCATCAGTCCCTTTCCGCGTACGTCGCCGATGATGGATACCTCATCCTTCAGTTTGAGGAAACGTGATTTCATGATCTCCCCTTTGCGGATGACCTCCTTCAGGAACTCTGGATCACTGATCCTCTTCATGACGACGGTTCCGGCGGCCATCGCAACCTGGTTGCCGCGGAAGGTTCCGGCATGCGCTCCGGGACCCCATACGTCCAGTTTCCTGTCGTAGACGACGACGGACAGGGGCTGTCCCCCACCTATTGCTTTGGAGATGAGGACCACATCGGGCACGATGTCCGCGTATTCGAATGCGAACACCTTTCCGGAACGGCCCATTCCGCACTGGATCTCATCGCAGATCATGGGTATGTCGAGCTCCCTGGTTATCCTGCGGACCGCCTGGAGGAACTCGATGGGTGCGGGGACCACTCCTCCCTCTCCCTGGATGGGCTCGAGGATGATCGCCGCAGGTTTGGTGACACCGCTCTCGGGGTCTTTGAGCAGACGTTCGAGATATGCGATGCATGCTTTGGTTCCTGCTTCTCCGCCGATCCCCATGGGGCAGCGGTAGGAGTAGGGGTAGGGCATGAATTGGACGCCGGGCATGATGTTGCCCACCTTGTTCTTGGCATTGCAGTTGCCCGTGAGGGCCATGGAGCCGTGCCCCATGCCGTGGTAGCCTCCGGAGAACGCTATGACGGTGTTCCTTCCGGTGGCTGTCTTGCAGAGTTTGATCGCTGCCTCGGTGGCATCGGTGCCAGAGGGGGAGCAGAACTGGATCTTCGCCTTGGAGGCGAGCTCTTCCGGGATGATGGAAAGCAGGGTCTCAACGAACCTGTCCTTGACCGGCGTGGTCAGGTCCAACGTGTGCAGGGGTGCCCCGGATTGGATGAGATCTACCATTGCCTGATTGACCTCGTCATCGTTGTGACCGAGGGCGAGCGTGCCCGCACCATTGAGGAAATCGATGTAACGGTTTCCTTCGACATCTTCAACAACCGCACCCTTAGCCTTCGCGATCGCAAGAGGGAATTTGCGAGGATAGCTTCTAGCAGAGGACTCATAGTCACTCTGACGACTAATGAAGTACTGGTTCGTACCCATGGTCCGCCTCTAACGGACCAATATATAAAAGAATATGTCTAGCCGAGCATACGATATAAAAGGAAAACAGCGGTAAAACAGGCGATTTTGCCATCACTTGTCGCATATCGGTCATATATCGCCCATCGTTTTTCTTGCTCAACTTCGGATAATTCTGGGGCTTCCACCTTCGGGGTGATGCAGGATATCGTCCATCGATGTTGAAATATGTTGAATCATATATGGAAACCATGGATTCCAAGCCATCCGTCCTCATGTCGGCGGTCCGTTCAAAGAGGCCTCTTGTACATCATATCACGAACTACGTCACGGTCAACGACTGCGCCAACATCTGCATATGTGCGGGGGGTTCTCCCGTCATGACCGATGCCATCGAGGATGTGGTGGACATGGTGTCCGTTTCCAATGCCCTTGTGCTCAACATAGGCACCCTCAATACTCGCATCAACCAGTCGATGCTGACCGCCGGAAAGGTCGCCAGGGATCATGGCGTCCCCATAATACTCGATCCCGTGGGAATGGGTGCAACGCCCTTCCGTACAGCCACCGTGATGGAGATAATACGCAGGGTCAGGCCCGATGTGATCAAGGGCAATCAGGGCGAGATGGGTGTCCTGTCGGGTACAGGTGGGGATGTGAAGGGTGTGGATTCACAAGGTGTGTCGGGTGATGTCGCGGAGATAGTCCGTGGTATCGCGAAACGCTACAGTTGCATCGCTGCGGCCACCGGTGTCCAGGACTTCGTCTCCGACGGTGATGTCACTATGAGGCTATCGAACGGACACGATCTCCTGGGGGCTGTCTCCGGTACCGGGTGCATGGTGTCGTCGGTCGTTGGATGTTTCATCGGTGCCAACAGTCCTTCAGTAGATTCCGTTTCCGCTGCAATATCTGCATTCAACATCTCCGCGGAGTATGCGGCCAGGGCATCGAACGGTCCGGGTACGTTCAAGCCCGCACTCCTCGATGCGATGTACAACCTGAGCTCCGGCGATCTGGATTCTGGAATAAGGGGTGAGGTCCTTTGATCGATGATATACTGGAGTTCAACAGGCACTTCGTCGAGGATAAGGGATATGAGAGGTACATCACCAGCAAGTATCCTGACAGGAAGGTTGCTATAGTCACATGCATGGATACGCGTCTGGTGGAGCTTCTGCCTGCCGCCTTGGGCATAAGGAACGGTGATGCCAAGGTGATAAAGAACGCGGGAGGGGTGATATCCTCGCCCTTCTGCACCGCTGTCCGCAGTGTCCTGGTCGGGATCTACGAGCTCGGCGTGGAGGATGTCATGGTCATCGGACATTCAGACTGCGGTGCTCAGCACATCAGCGGGGATGAGATGATAAGGCTGATGCTGGACCGCGGTATCTCCCAGAAGGCCATAGACATGTGCCGTTACTTCGACATAGACTTCGACCACTGGCTCTCGGGCTTCGAGACCGTGGAACGTTCCGTCCATGAATCCGTGAAGATCCTGAAGGAACACCCACTGATCCCGGAAGATGTCAGGATATGGGGTTTCGTGATCGACTCCGTCACGGGGAAGTTGACCCCAGTGGAGTGATCAGAGCATCTTCAGGTCGCCGGTGACCTTGTCGATATCGCTCTTTCCCGCGGGACCGATCCCCAGGCAGGTGACGGAACCGGGCTCGATCTGTGTCCTCCCGGCATCTGTGATCATGCTCGTGTGGAGTCCGTAGCTGCGGGCCTCCTGCATGTACTTGGTGAGCTCCTCAAGGGAATCCACCTTGAGGACCACCTTCGCCTGTCCTCCGTTGTACCAGGCATCGAAGGCCTTTTTGTCCTTCTTCTCGGCATAGAGGGCGCAATCCACGGCGGCGTGACCGACCTGTGCCGCGATCTTTCCCTTACCCATCTTCAAATCGTTCCTGACGAGTACCACAAGCTTGTACTCCTCGGTGGGTGCGGAACCGAATCTTAGTGCCATGGCCGGTCGCAGAAGTATTGAATATAAAAATGTATCCACATTAAAGATAGAGTCCGTAGTCTCCCTTGTACAGTGTCCCGTAATACAGGAAGTTCCCTTGGGAATCCATCTCGTAGCAGTCCCTGATGGTTGACAGGGGGGCGCCGTTGTATGAGTTCGCATCGGCCATAACATAGATCTTGCCGCCGTATGCCTTGTATCCGATCCCGTATCCGTCCGGGGCCTCCAGGCTCTCTGGTATTCCATCCACGGAGATCGCCGAGATTGTCGATCCGGGGAGGACCATGAGTCCGCAGTCGTATCCGGCAGCCCTCATGATCGATGTGTACAGGATGGCGTGGTCCTCTTCGTCTCCGCATTCGTTGAAGAGCATCTCCGCCGGGAATGCCCAGTAGTCGCTCTGATAGTAGTTCATCGAATCGTACGCGAATGAGATGCTCTGAACGAACGATAGGACGAAGTCCGCGTATCCATAGGATCCGACCTTGAACTGTCCGTAATACCTCTCGTACGTCGAGGAGAGCTTGCTCTGGATGTCCGCCACGGTGCCGTCGGTGACGACGAACGACAGAAACGCGTTCGGATCCTTTCCGGACCTGGCATCCTGGGACACGATCGAGGTGTCCGAGTACTTGAGGATATCCTGCATGCTCACGGTGCTGCTGATGCTGAATTTCTTCCCGTCGTATTCCCATTGGTGGCTGACCTTCTTGTCCCCACGGTACAGCATGGTACCGGAATACGATGTTGCCGGCACCTCGTCGTCTCCCTCGTAACAGTAGACGATGACCGTGAACTGTCCCACCCGGGGTTCCAGCCAGCTGATCTCGGCGGAATCCTTAGTGATACTGTTGTAGACGTTCTTCTGGTCGTCCCTGAGGACCCACATGAACTTGCTGTAACCATTGGATGTCGAGTTGTCCAGATAGATGACGATGTTCCCCGAGGAATCCTGATAGGCACACATCACCCCTGTGGAGAAATCGCCGCTGAGTGTTACCTGGCTGTTCTCGTCTATTACGATGACCAGGTCGCTGGTGGGTAGTTCCGGTTCCTCCGCGGTCGGAGTTGAGGCCGATGTGGCGAATATGAAGACGATCGCCAGGGCCATGGCGATGATGATCGCGAATCCTCCGACGATCATCGCCCTGTATTTCGTCCCTCCCTCGGAGGGGGACAGGACCCTGAACATCTGGATCCATGACAACCTTTCGGTGAGGGTCACCGTGGGGGCGAGGTCCTGTCCGCAGAACGGACAGAAGCGGGAGCCTGTGCTCCCGAACTCCCTGCCACAATACGGACAGAACATCGAAACCTCCTGATCAGATCAGTTCCTTCTGGGTGAAAGTGATCCTGAGGTCCTCGTTTCCGGTGTAGAAGCGGAACTTGCCCTCTGTGAGAGTGATGTTGCGGACATCGCCGGATGCATCGGTGCTCGTGATGGTCACGGGTCCGTCGGTGGAGGTGAACATGCCTGTGATCTGTTTCCACATTCCGACCTTGAGTTCGCCACTCACGTACTTCCCGTCGATGACGTAGTCGCCGGCGAAGTCTATGGTGATAAAGTTGGACTTGATCTCCCTGACATGGATCTCGGGGACCTCGGGGTCGAGGGAGACGATCTTCTGGATGAACACGGAATCGGTCTTGTCCTCTGTCTCGGAGATGTAGTATCCGTCGTCGGTCTGGATCTTGACAGCTCCATGAGAGTTGACCCAGAGTCCGCCGGAGACCTCCGCGTAGGTGACCGCGTCGATGTATCCTGCGAAGTTGTAGGCGTATTTCTCGCTGACCTTGTTGTCAAAGCTGTAGATGTACGCGGTGTAGTTCCCGATCTCGGGAAGGGAGACGGGGTAAAGGGTTTGGAGCTCGATGTCCGAGCTCACGGTGATCGTGTATTTCCCGTTTTCATCGGGTTGGATGGCAGTTGCGATCCCGTTCGAAACCGTTCCGATTCCGATCGTGCTGTTGGAGACGATCGTGAACGAGACCTGTGTGTTCGCATCGACGGACAGGGGGATCTGGAGTTCCGTGCCCTCGTCGTCGACGAGTGTGAAGTCGGAGAACGCCGCATCGCCGTAGACGGTGAACGTGTTCCCGTCAGCGCTGTTGTCGTCCCCTCCTGCGAATATCAGCAGGGTCGCGGCTACGAACACGAGCATGACCACTCCGGTGATGTACCTGACGGTGCGTGCGGGCTTTCCGTTCTCCTTGGCGCTGCGGTTCTTCAGCGCGGTCTTCACGGAGGATGTGCGCTTCTTCTTGGCCGGGGCGGATGCCGCCAGTTCCTCCACGCGTATTCCCTCTACGGGTGTCATGCTGAGTGCGGGGTAGATCTCCTTGAAGGAGATGTTCCTGTTCTCGGGGGTGTCCTCCGAGCTCCTGACGAAGATACCGCTGCTGGCCATCTCGAGTCCCTGGTGGGCCATACCCTTGACGAAGGTCATGGCGGGGGACATCTCCGAATCGGGGTTGTCGTTGTTGATACCGATGGTCAGAGGGTACACGGACACGACGTTCAGGGACAGTCCGATCGTCTTGGCGATGTCCGACATCTTCCCGAAGAAAATGTCGAAGTTCTTGGGCTGTCCGCGTCCCGCCGCCCTCATGTACTTGGCTCCGAGGACGACCATCATGTAGTCGCTGTCGAAACCGTAGTTCTTCAGGGTGGCCAGTGTGTACCTGAGGTATCCCTCCATGAAGGCACCCTTCTTGGCCGACACGTCACTCAGGAGCATGGATATCTCGTATGAGTCGCGGTTGACCGGACGGGTCTTCTTCATCAGGATCGAGCAGGACAGTCCGTAGTAGGCGGATCCCGATTCCGAGTAGAACACGGAGATGACGCCCTCCTCGACCATCCTGAGCAGGTTCGAGGTGATGGTGGAACGGGGTGAGTCCACCTTGTTGACTATGTCTGTGATGCACAGCGGCCTCTCGTAAACCGCATCCACGATGTCGATCTGGATGCTGCTGGTCATGAGTCCCGCGGTACCGTCCAGGTCCACCATCATGAAGGGATGGACCTCGGAGGTCTGGGGGAGTGACATGTTGATGTAGGGCTCCTGGACCTTCTCGGCACGGTCGAACGAGACCTTCACCCTGGCGAGCTCGCCGTTGCTGAAGTCCTCGCGGTTGACGATGTGGTATGTCCTGCCGGTGGCGTTCTCTATGGCCCTGACCACGAAGGTCGCGAGCATGTCCACCTTGGAGCGCATGCAGCGGTCTCCCTCGAACACCAGGGTCAGGGGGTTGAGGGCGAAGACGCTGAACTTGAATCCGGTGATGTCGGAGAACTCCCTCATGATCCTCACGATGGCGTCCTCCATCCCGCACTTGCCGATCCTGTCGCGGACCGCATCTGCGAGATCCGAGGCGTAGTTGGCCCTCATCCTGTCCATGTCGAGGCCGATCTCGGACGTGTAGCTGTCCAGCATGTTGGCCACCGAGGACATCCCGCTGTAGTACCTGGCGGGGTCGTTGAAGGTGTCTTCCGCCTCCTCCTTCGCGGTGTCGTCGGGTTCGAACGACCCCGCGATCTTAAGGGCTAGATTGGAATAGTAAACGGACTTCTTGTCGGGATCCGGCTTTGACCTGATGATGATCCCTGCGTCCACCATCTTATCGAGCACGAAGTGTAGAGACGAGGACGGCACACCGAGTTCGGCCGCTATGTCGCTCGGTCTCTTCAGACCCGCGCACAGACTGTTGTAGACTGCGATCTGCATGGGATCGGTAAGCGGTACGACCCCCTTCTCCGTCATGAGCACGGTGAAGTTGCGCAGATATTCATCCTGTAGACCCATAGGGCGTACTATCGTAGTATAAAATATAATAAATATCGGCGGTCGCTCGGAAAATGTACGAGCGATTATATCCGCCGAAGGGACCTGACCAATCCAACGGGATCCTCCGCGGTCATCGCCGACGACATCACGCACACGCCTTCGGCACCGGCATCGATCACCCGCCCCATGTTCTCCGGTGTAATTCCTCCGACGCCGTACACGGGGATGTCCACTGCGGAGCACACGTCGCGGATGTACCTTGTGCCTCTCGGCTCGCCGATCTTGCAGGCGGTCGGGAACACGTGTCCCGCTATGAGGTAGTCCGCCCCAAGTCCCTGTGCCTCCACCGCCTCCTCGGGGCTGTGGACCGATATCCCCACGGTGTCGAACGGTGTGAGGTCCCTCTCCCTGGCGATCTGTATCGGGACGTGGACGCGTCCGATCCCCACCTTGGATGCCACATCCAGGTTGGTGTTGACCGAGAGGGGTACCCCGTGCCTCCGGCATATCCCGAGGCAGTCGGATGCCAGCTGTGCCAGATCGTCGTCGGGGAGGTCCTTCTCCCTCAGTATCACCATCTCTGGTCCGGCGGATGCGAGGAGGTCGATCTGCTCCAGGAACGGCCTGGTGCAGAGCTTCCTGTGGGTTATGACGATCACAGTCTCACGTAGTCCGTCATCACCGGCTGCAGTCCGTGCTGCCTCAGGGCATCCGCTATCTCATCGACACCGCGCGGATCGGATATCACGAACTGTCCGTCCCCGTGTTCGGTGCCGCTGTGCTCCCCGATGCCGACGCTCACGCCTGCGGAGATCTTGGTCGCCGTCAGTCCGACGATGTTGTCCCTGAATCCGGGGCGTTCCCTGGTGGATATGGTCTGGCCTGCGAAGGGCATGAAGAGGCGGTATGCCAGCGACACCTGGAGCAGCTGGGGCTCGTGCACCTGGTTGACCCTGTCCTCGTTGTTGATGAACGGTCTGAACCTCGGAAGGGAGAACGAGATCTCGGCGTGCGGGTACTTCCTCTGCAGGTGATACGCATGGAGTCCGCATGCGAAGGCATCCTTCCTGAAATCTCCGAGTCCCAGCAGTGCCCCGAACGCGACGCCCCTCATGCCGGCGCGTATCGCCCTCTCTTGGGCGTTGAATCTGTACGAGAATATCCTCTTGGGGCCGGCGAGGTGCAGTTCTGCATATCTTTCCGGGTCGTAAGTCTCCTGGAAGACCGTGACGTAGTCCGCACCCTTCCTCTGGATGTAGGCGTATTCGTCCGTGTTCATCGGATAGACCTCTATCCCGATGGTGGAGAAGTACTCCGAGGCCTTCTCTACGCACATCCCGATGTACTCAACATCGGATCTCGCCCTGGATTCCCCGGTGAGGATGAGGATCTCCTTCAGTCCGGATTCGGCGATGGCGGCCATCTCCACATCCACCTCCTCGGGTGTGAGGCAGGCCCTCCTGATCTTGTTGTGGATGTTGAATCCGCAGTAGACGCAGTTGTTCTGGCAGTAGTTGGACGTGTAGATTGGTGTGAACATGCACACGGAGTTTCCGAAGTGCTTCCTTGTCTCCTCCCTCGCCCTGACCGCGATCTCCTCGAGCATGTTCCCCGCGGTAGGTGACAGGAGGGCCGCGAACCCCTCTATCCCCGGATCGCCGGACAGTGCCCTGCGGACGTCGGATTCCGTGTAGGATGAGGGATCGAATCCATCCACCTCGGACAGAACCGTGTCCATGATGTCGGATTCGATGGCCTCCATGCTGGGCCCGTAGTCTTCCGCATCCGTCCAGAGGCGTGTCATCTCAGCGGTCCTCCAGGAATCCAGTCAGGGGACTCGAGGCCTCTGCCCTCTTCTCCAGGACCCTTCCGAGTCCGGAGAGGTACGCAAGGCGTCCCGCCTCTATTGCCATCCTGAACGCCTTCGCCATGGATGCGACGTCCCCCGCCGTTGCTATGGCGGTGTTCGCCATGACCGCGGCGCATCCCATCTCCATCGCCTCGCAGGCCTGGGAGGGACGTCCGATCCCCGCGTCGACGATGATGGGGAGGTCGATCTCCTCGACAAGTATCCTGATGAAGTCCTTGGTCAGGATCCCCTTGTTGCTTCCGATCGGTGCCCCCAGCGGCATTATCGCGGCGGCACCCGCATCCGCCATGTCCCTGGCGGCGGAGAGGTCGGGCATCATGTAGGGCATCGGGATGAAACCCTCGTCCGCGAGCATCCCGATGGCCCTAATTGTTTCCCTGTTGTCCGGGAGGAGGTACTTGGTGTCGCGGATGATCTCGATCTTGATGAAGTCGCCGCAGCCCAGCTCCCTGGCGAGACGTGCGATGCGCACGGCCTCCTCGGCGTTACGGGCGCCGGATGTGTTTGGGAGCAGGGTGATGCCCTTGGGCATGTGGTCGAGGATGTTCCCCTCGCCCTCGCTGCTGGCGCGTCTGACCGCTAGTGTGGCCATCTCCACCCCGCCGTTCTCGATCACGGCCCTGGTCATGTCCAGGGAGAATTTGCCGGAACCGAGGATGAACCTCGAGTTGAATCTGTGCCCTCCGATCACTAGCTCATCAGTCATTGTAATCGGGCGGGCGAAGGCATGGTAGGATTTACGGGTTGCTCAGGGCTCGGATCTTCCTATGGCGAGTCTGACGGCCATGTTGGCCACGTGTCCGGCGCACACCATCACGCGTGATGCCACAAGACCCTCGCCGGAGTCCGCATCCGATTCGCCGTCCCCGCATATGTAGAGGCGGGACATCCTGCGTTCGGTGACAATCGTGTTGGAGCTTCCGAACCCCGCCATCCCCGAGCAGGAGACGACGGTCACCCTCGGATCGCTCATGAGGAGGGATTCCACCAGCATCGACTTGCTCTCTGACCTGTCGAAGGCCTCGCAGACGATGTTGCATCCGGAGAACACCGAGCACACGTTCCCTGGGGTGAGCCTGACATCCACGGGGACGATGTCCGCATCCGGTCTGATCCTCCTGAGGATGGATGCCGTCGCCTCCGCCTTCCCTTTCCCGATGTCTTCGTCGAAGTAGTTCTGGCGACTGAGGTTGGTCTGGTCCACCCTGTCGAAATCGGCGATGACCAGATGTCCGACCCCGGCGCGTACGAGGGCCTCCGCCACATGGGATCCGATACCGCCCAGTCCTGCGACCCCGATCCTTATCCCGGACAGCTTCTCGTAGACCGGACGGGAGTACCTCTGGGAGAGGAGCGTTTCGGTCGCCTTCGTCACGAATCCCCTGTCTCCCTCCATCAGGTAGACGGAATCTCCGTCCTTTAGTCTGGAACCGGGGTCCACATGGCGTCCGTTCACTATCGCAATGGTGCCCTCTGAATGTCCCTCCAGGAGGTCCCTGGGTGTCGTCGCGTCGCATTCGACGCATCTTCCGTCCAGGATGAGCTTTATGTCATCCACCGCCCACGAAACTGACGATCTCCAGGGAGTCCCCGTCCTTCAGTACGGTGGCTCCGAGGGATGCCCTAGGGCAGATCGTGCCGTTCAGTTCCACGGCCACCTTCTGCAGGTCGTATCCGAGGGACGATATGAGTCCGGCGGCA
>Ga0129308_1003208_pt1 | contig 12172 bp, 7 predicted proteins | sample L827metagenome_FD_94440 | JGI IMG/M metagenome (GOLD analysis project Ga0129308, IMG submission 94440) | Ring-tailed lemur group fecal microbial communities from Wisconsin, USA - L827 metagenome | ecosystem: Host-associated > Mammals > Digestive system > Large intestine > Fecal | place: USA...
ACCCGACCGGTCACCCGCGCGGCCCTTGTGCCCCTCGCAATCGCCGCATACCTATGGCGTCGAATGCCTCCTCCGCCGCGGCACAGCCCGGGCGCTTCCTCGCGATGGCCCCCTCCGCCTCGCGGATGGATTCCGGCGACTCGTTGTTGGGCCTGGGGTGTTCGGGGACCAGGAACCCCCTGCTCGTGCCTGATCGACTCGCAGAAGGCGCGGGTGATGGACGAGCTGTCGAAGCCGAAGTCCTCGGCCATGGCGCTTACGACCTGCTTCGTGGAATCGCCGGTCCTGATGGTTGCCGATGTCGGGTCCATTGCCGTTCCCTGTGATCAAGGCGACGCCTATAGTACGATGTCTTACATACGCGCCCTCACATCTAATGGTGCAACGGCACGGTGCGAGGCATCTTTCCCAGTGCCTGCCTGTTTAAGTAGCAAACGCGAGACACCCGCCCGATTGTCTCAGGCGGGTGTCTCATGGGCTACAGGAAACGGTTCTTGTTGTGGCTCTGCTCCATGTTGCCGGTGGTGCTTCGGCATCTATCTCCATGCCGCAGCAGTCAACCGATAACCTCGGAAGAAGGTTGCTTACATCGCCGCCAGCGCCTTGCCCACGAGCATGCCGTTCACGGCGCAGCGTCCCGAGCAGGTGCCCGCACTCTGGTTGGGGTAGCTGCCCATGTAGTTGCAGCCAGAGTCGTTGCCAGTCACATAGAGACCTTCAATGACGTTGCCCTCGGTGTCGAGCGCCCTGTAGTCGTCGTCGACCACGATGCCGTCGAGCGTGCACAGCGGCACACCTCCGACCTTCATGCCGTAGAACGGGGGCTCGTCGATGGCGGAGAGCCTGAAGGGGTCCTTGCCGAACTCGCCGTCGTAGCCGTCTGCCGCCCAGCCGTTGTACTTCTCCACTTCGGCGAGGAAGGTGTCCGTGTCGAAGCCGAGGCCCTCGGCGAGCTCCTCGAGCGTGTCGGCCTTGATAATGTAACCGTCGTTCACGAGACCCTCCATCTGCTCGGCGACGGCGTTCAGGCCCGCAGCACCCTGGTTGCAGCCTTCGCGCGGGAAGAGCGTGGAGCAGCCGATGGTGTGGAACCTGATGACGTCTTCCTGCCAGCTCGAGTCCCAGATGGGGTACCAGGCGTAGTTGGGGTACTTGTTGGCTGCATGGATGACGTAGTCATAGAGGCTCGACTCGTTGCACAGCCTCTTGCCCTTGTGGTTTACCTTGATGAAGGGCTGGGTCGCGAAGAAGAACAGTTGGAAGTCGCCACCTGTGAACATGCCTCCCAGCTCGCAGTCGGGCTTCACGACGCCGCGGTCGAACGTCGAGTTCGACGGCACCTTGTCCATGTCGGCGCCTGCCCACAGGCACGCCTTGATTCCGTCGCCGTGGTTGATGCCCCAGTTGAGGTTACCCGAGCAACTTTTGGAGAAATTGGGCTGCAGCGCGTCGAACATTTCCTGGTTGTTGACGTAGCCGCCAGTGGCGACCACGACACCCTTGCTCGCGTTGACCTTGAGGTAACCGCCATCGATGGAGCAGTATGCGCCGGTGACACGCCCGGTCTCATCCTGGATGAGCTCCACGAGCCTCGTGAGGTTGCGGTATGTGCCGCCCGCTGCCTCGAAGTCCGCCAGCACGACCTCCCAGAGGTCTTGCTCGGACCCGCTGAAGCTGCAGGCTGCGTAGGGGTCGTCGGTGGGGCAGTCACTTTGGGGGATGTTGGCCAGGCCGTGGCCGGTGGGCCAGCACTTGTTGCGCGTCTCCTCGGAGGGCATGGAGTACTCGAGCCAGATGTACTGGCCAGACTTCTCTGCCTTGTCGCCGTACCAGGCCACGGTCTCGGCGGAATGGTCCACCCAGTCGCGCCAGTGCTTGACGTTGCACTGGTTCTGGGCTATGTTGACCACGTCGTTGAGGATGTCTTCGGGGTTGATGTGGACGCCGAGTGCCTCCTGGTACCGCGTGTTGATGCCGGAGACGCCGGAGGACCTCATGTGGGAGCCCGATGCCTCGGCCTCAATCCACAGGACGTCGGCTCCGCCCTCGGCGGCAAAGCTGGCGCAGAAGCAGCCCGACATGCCAGAGCCGCAGACCAGTACCTCGCAGTCGGCCTCCTCGATGATCTCGGATTCGGCGATGGTCGGCTTTTCCCCCAGCCAGGCGGGGACGGAAGCCGCCTGGGCCGCCTCGTCGGCGTGGGCCTTGGTGACGCTTGCTGCTGCGGCTCCGGCGCCGGTTGCTGCGACGGTCGCGATAAATCCCCTGCGGGTGACTCCGTTCTCCATCATGTTCCTTTCTCGCGTGGGCTTCCCCTATCGAGCCCTTAAGTTGAGTTTCGCAACTTGTCGTTTTGTGGTAAACCTACAGAACGGCAGGGGTGTTCGGTCGGTGAACAGTTTTGGGGAAGTGTTCGGGGAACGCATGAGGTACTACGACACAAGGCGGCACGTCGTCGAGACGCTCGCCGAGATGATGGAGGAGCTGCCCATAGAGAAGGTCAAGGTCACCGAGCTCTGCCGCCGCGCAGAGATTGGCCGGACGACCTTCTATGACTGCTTCGATGACGTCTTCGGGGTTGTCAGATGGTACTGGGACGGTTTGATGCAGAATACCTTGTGCCAGATTGGCCTGACGTTGGACTACCGCGAGGGTCACAGGCGTGCTTTTGAGGAGATGCTGCGGGCGAAGCCCCTTCTTGTTCCAGCCATCAAGTCTGTCGAGTACGGGTCACTCGTGCAATATGGCGGTAGGGAAATGACCAGCCACATTATCGAGTTGTACAGAAGGAAATCGGGGCATGAACCCACGGCCGAGCAGCTGCTGAGGCTTGAATATAACAGCGTGGGCAACAAGCACATGACACGGCATTGGATTGCCCGGGGCATGGTCGAGTCACCCGAAACGATGGCGGACCTCTTTGTCGAGTTCGTGCCCGAGTTTCTCGTTCCGTATTTGGAACCGATGTAAGACTCGGATGGGGAATCAGCGAGGACGCGCGGGGTTTCATGGAAAGGTCGTGAGGGGCGCCTGGTGGAGAACTTCCTGCCAAAGCAAGGACAGGGGGTGCCGTCGGGGGCAATATCGGCTTGGACTGATGCAATAACCGCTTGGCTCCGTCCGTCCAAAGGACCTTCCAAACCACATCTTGTCACAAAAGTGAATAGCGGGGCAGGCCTGGGAGCCTGCCCCGCCTGTAATGGTTCTGGCGAGAAGAGTAATTCGGGTTCTCTCCGCCTCTACTTACCCTCCTCCTCGCTGGGCTCGGGGACCTCGATGCCGGCCTGCGTGAGGCAGTCGGTCACGGCGGCGATAAGGGCGCGGCTCGTGGAGGTGGCGCCGCTTATCGTCTCCACGTTGACGCCGTTCGCCTCGACGAAGGATGCGGGCAGCGCGTCGACGGCAAGCGAGCCGATGCCCGGGGTCTCGAAGCTGCGCACGACCTGGACGTCGGTGAGGGTGCCGTCCTCGATGGTGCAGACGACCTTGAGGCGCCCGCCGATGCCCCAGCCGCAGCCGAGGTACTGGTTCTCGCCCAGTTCGGGATCTTCCTCGGGGGCGGCGGAGAAGTCGATATCCCCCGACGCCAGCTCGTCGGCAACGACGTCGTCGGGTGCGATGGCGGCGTTCTCACCTGCGATGCGGCCGTACATCACGCCCTCGCCGATGTTGCAGCCGCCGTTGTAGTTGCAGCTCCACATGGCGCCGAACTCGCCCGCGCTGTACAGGTGCGGGATGGGGTTGCCCCCAAGGTCGAGCACGCGGGCCTTCTCGTCGCGCTCTGCGCCGCCCTGTGTGTTGAACATTGTGGGATGCAGCGGGATGGCGTAGAACGGGGGCTCGGCGATCGAGTACATGGAGTCCGCGCTGCGGCCGTAGAGCGTGTCGCCGCCCGCTGTGAAGTCGGCGTTCCAACGGTCTACGGTTGCCAAGAAGCGGTCGGTGAACGTGCCGGTCTTCTCGGGGGCGTTGGGCTGGCGCACGAAGTCGGGCATGTCGTCGTAGAGCTTCTGGGCGAGCTCATCGAGCGTATCGGCCACGATGAAGTAGCCGTTCTCGACCTCGTAGCTGTTGTCGGCGCTGAATTGCGGGTAGATGCGGCCCTTGGCGGCCATGTACGCGCTGTCGAAGATGCCGTAGGCCGGGACGACGGCGGGCTGGCTGCGGTAAGTGCCCGCGTAGTTCATGAGGCCGTGGCGGGTGGTCTGGTCCTCGTTGACGAAGCGCTGGCCGGAGGGGCCCACCATCATGAACCCGGGTGCCTTCATCGCGAAGGTCAGCGGGCACAGGCCGTGGTCGCACTCCGGGGACTTGAAGGCCCACATGATGCCGGCGAGGCTGCCCATGTGCCACAGATTTGCGCCGACCTCCTGGGCCATCGTCACGCCGTCTCCGGTGTTGAACATGGCGCCGAACGGCACGGTGGAGGGAAGCAGCAGGTAGTCCTGCAGCATCTGGGGGTTATCCTCAAAGCCGCCCATGGCCATGATGACGCCGTTCTTCGCGCGCACCTTGTAGGACTGGCCGCCATGCTCGAACTCCACTCCGTGAATCACCTTCGTGTCGGGGTCCTGCACAAGGTGCGTGGCGGGGCACTCGTACCACACGTCGATGGACTCGGAGGCCTCGACGTTGCGCTGGACGAGGTTGTAGTGCGAGGCGTCGAAAATGGTGGGGGCGGGGTACAGGTAGACGAACGGGCCGTTCTCTTTGTCGTCCCCGCCGCCGTGGGGCAGCTCCCTGTATTCACCGGCGCTCGGGGTGACCTGGCCATCGGTATAGGGGTCCACGCCGAGTCTGCGCAGCCAGTCGGCGCCGGTCTCGGCCTTCTCGATATATGCGTCGATCATGGCGTCGGACGGCGTGCTGAAGTAGCCGCGCAGGTCCTGGAAGTAGCCGCGCGTCTTCTCTGAGTCGCCGTTGGGCACGGCGAAGCCCTGCCCTGCGTAGCGGGAGTTTCCTCCCTCGAGGCCGAACATGGCCTTCTCGAGGATGAGGACGTTGGCCCCGTTGTCGGCGGCGGCGAGCGCCGCGTGGCCGCCCGCGAAGCCGTAGCCGATGACCACGACGTCGTATTCGGCGTCCCATGCAACGCCGTTGACGAATGCGGGTACGCCCTCGTCGGCATGGGCGGTGCCGGTGGCCGCAGCCGCCATGGCCGCCGTCGCGGCCGCGCTGGCGACAAAGTTGCGACGTGAGATGCTGCTAGTTGCCTTCATTGCACTCCTCCTTATGCCGAGCGCATACGCCCGGTGTCATGGAACGGTGCCGTCGGTTCCCCTTGTGACGGCGTGACAATCACCACAATGCGCCTGCCCGGCTGTGGGGAGCGGCATAATCGATGGGGGCAACGCTGGAAACGGCACCCATAAATGATGGGCTTGACGGGGCCGGCATGCACTACAATGGCAAACCAGCACGTAGATTGCCGTTTGCCGCAAGGGTTCGAAAGGGGCGCGCAAGTGCAGGTGTTTCGAGGGATCGTCGCCCCGTTCCTGGGCCTTACGGCGTTTTGGACGTGCTTTCGCTACCAGGGGTTCCTCGTGGGCCTCTATCCCTATGAGTCGCTCGTCGCGCTTGGCGGGGCCTCTGTCCCGTCGAGCAGCGTGTTCTTGCTGGCCCTTGTCGTGCTTGCCAGCGTCGCCCTAGTGCGTTGGCAATCGATGTCGAACTTGCTTTCTCAGCATCGCCGATCGGCGGCTCTCGTCGCCGTCTCCGGCGTGCTGGGGGCCTTCGCGCTTGCGTATTGGCCGGACGCGCCGTTGGTGGCCCATGTGGCCGCAAGCGTCATGGTCGCGTGTGGCCTGTTGACGTGCTTTCTCATGTGGACGGGGTACCTCGCGACGGGTCCCAGCGAGGCGGCCATGCACAAGCTCCTCCTTGCCCTGCTCGCCTACCCGTGCTCCGTGGCGTGCATGTACGTGTCGTTTGCGGCCTGGGGGAACGACGCGACGGTGCATCTGCCACCGTTTCGCCTGCTTCTCTGCGTGGTCGCATGGCTGCTGTCTCGGCAGCCCGACGGGGCGCCGGTGGTGTGCGACCGCAACGCCCATCATCCGGTCGCCCTGGTCGACCTGACGGACGTCTTCCTCGGCGCCTGTGCCACATGCATCTTGGGCGGCACCGTCATACGTGGCGTTATCGACAATGGAATTTCTCCGGCCATGGGCGTACGCACGGTCGTCGTGCTGCTGCTGTCTGCGATTGCGCTCAGTTTGGTGGTCCTGTCGGTTCCCGTTGCCCGCCGCCTTGAGACTCGCCGCATCGGCGGGGTGCCCGTTCGAGCCCTGGATGTGGCGCTTCCCGCCTGCTGGGCGGTCTTGGCGTTCACGTTCCTGGGTGGGACACTGCTGTACCTCTCGGGCATTGCCGAGACGCTCGGTGCCTATGTGGCCACGGCCTCGTGCTCCTTGCAGCTTGTCCTCTTCTATATCTTGCTGGCCGATAAGGCCCGTCGGCTTTCGGTGAGCTTCGTTCCCGTGATGCTCGTATATGGCCTCATGTTCTGGGCACTGTGTTGGTTTGCCAGCTACTTCGGGGTCCCATGGGTATTGGCGCGGGCCGCAAGCGTCGAAGAGGCGCGCCTTTTCGGAAGCGTCATGGTCTATGTCGCGACGATGGCGGTGCTTGCCTCGGGCGTGGTCGTGCTCGCGATGCTGCTGCTGCGCAGCGGCCTGAACCCGCGGCCCTCGCCGTCCGCCTGCGCGGGTTCAGTCGGAGGACCGTTACGGGAAGAGGGTGAAAATCGCGGCGACGATCGGCGTCGCAGGCTCGACGCGGTTGAGAACCGGCTGGTCAACACGTATGGGTTCACCTCCCGCGAGGCTCAAGTTGCCGTGCTTTTCGCCTCGGGATACAGCCTGGGGCGCGTTGCCGAGGAGCTCGAGATAACGAAAGGTACTGCGCAAGGCTATTCAAGATCCGCCTATCGCAAGGCTGGCATTCACAGCAAAGACGAGCTTATCGACCTGTGCCAACTCCTGGGCGAGCAGCAAAGCTGAGGCTCTCCGTTGGGCTGCCGTTGACGGGAACGGTGCCGAAATCCCGCGTCAAAAGACGATGGCTGGGGGTGTGCGCTCGGGCAGAGGCCGATGAGCCTTGTGTCCGATACGGCAGGAAGGCATGGTTCGAATGTCGCTGGGTGGTACCGAGGAATTCAAGCGGTGTCTGGGTTGTTGTGCTGCTCACGGGGACATGCACAGAGGCAAGGTAAGCCAAAAGGGGCTGGATCCGGAAAAGCTCCGGGGCCAGCCCCTTGGTGGTGCACATCGGTTTTGATGGCGTTATGCTTCAATCACCACGCCTGCGCGGGCCATGGCGTCCTCGGTGGGCCATGCGTGCTAAATGGACCATTTCGGGCTGATTTTCGAGCTCGTTTTGGTCCGTTGAGCACGACTGTTTGACGAACGTGCGGAACGTACCATTTTGAGGGGTCGGCCTGGCCCTGCGGGGGCCGCCAAATAGCGAGCCGGTCCCATTGCGGCCGTCGGCCGAGCTAAGGACGACGCGGCCTGCCCCTCACGCACCAGGCGTTGAGCCACTTCTCGTGGGAGCGGCCGGGGCGGACGTCGCCCGTGATCTCGATGCGGTCAACCCTGAGCCCGGGAACCTCGGCGATGAGGGCGCGCAGGGCGGGCTCGTCGAGGTCGGTGAACCAGCGGCCGCCGCGCATGCCGTCGCGAAATCCCAGCTTGAAGCTGAGGTAGAAGGTGCCGCCGAGCTTGAGGGCGCGTGCGTACTTGAAGATGACGCCCGGGAGCTCTGCCGCAGGCACGTGAAGCAGGCTGCTGCACGCCCAGATGCCGTCGTAGGGGCCTTGCGGCTCGTAGTCGGAGAAGGTCGCGTGCGTGACGGGGAGGCCCGTGAGCTCCCTCGCCGCCTCGGCCATCCGCGCGCTGCCGTCGACGGCGTCCACCGCAAGCCCCGCCCTCAGGAACGCGAGGGAGTCGCGGCCCGAGCCGCAGCCCAGGTCGAGGACGCGGCCACCCTTCGGCAGGCGCCGCACAAACTCGCGCTGTAACGCTCCGAACTCGACGCCGGCGGTGTCCGCCACGTAGCCCGCCGCGTTGGTATCGTAGTAGCCTATGGTCTCCTTGGTGCTCTCGTCCACTTTTCCCTCCTAGAACGCGGTACCCCCGTGTTGCTTGCCTGTAGCTATTTTCCGCCAGATGCCTGCGCAGGAGAAACGCTGTGAAATAGGGTAGCGTCAGCACGGGGCCTTCGCGGCCAACATTGCCGTCGCACAGCTTGATCCCCCGGTCGATGTCTGGATAGGCGTCCGACTCGATGAGGGTGCGCAAGGACTTGGCTGTCCCGTTCTTGGCCTTCACTTCAACTGGCGCAAGGCGATCACTCCAACGTACGATGGCTAGCATACCGCCGAGAACGGAGTAGTCCAAGAAAGGGCGCTGCCGCACTTCAGGCTGAGACCGTGAAAAGACTCTCGCTCCCCGTACAACCTAGAGCAGAGCGAACAAATATCGTTTTACCAGGTAATGCAAAAACATGAGCGAGTTTTTGCCTACTTGCTACACTTTCATGAGCGAGTTTTCGGCCGTCCGCCACGCTTTTATGAGCAAGTTTGCGCCGGGTCTCTCTTTTTGGCGTCAACCTCTCGGTATCAAGACGATAAAGAGCAACCCCTTGATGCGCTCTTTCGCACGCCTCACCCCACCAAACCAAGACGGGGCACCCGAGCAATAGCTCCGGGCACCCCGTCCCTGTTGACGCGTTTCCTACGTCAATCTCTTACAGCGTCGCTGCGGTGTCGACTGCTAGCCTTCGATTGGGTCGCCCTTAAGCTTGCCGTCGCCTGCATAGTTTGGGTCGGCGCCGTTTTCGGACGTATTGTCCTTAAAGGCGCAGCCCTCGTTTGTTACCGTGGCGCCGTCGTTGTAGATGGCTGCCTCAACGGTGCCAAGAGCGCTGTTGCCGGTGAAGGTGCACCCGCTCTTGAGCGTCAGGGAGGCGTCCTTGCCGCTGACGCTCACGGCGCTGGCGGGAAGGGATCCGTCGGTGGAGCCGTCGCTTTCGTTGTTGCAGACGGTGAAGCCCTTGCCGAACTTCACCACGGCCTGGTCCGAAATCTCGATGGCAGGCGAGCCCACGCCTTTGCCCGAGCCGTCGAACGTCACGTTTTTGAGCGAGACGGTGCCGTCGGTCATCTTGAGCATGGGGCCGGTCTGTCCCTCGGCGCGGTACACCGTGAGGGGCTTGTCGCCCTCGCTCTTGATGGAGATGCTTGTACGGAAGCCGATGGTGGCCGTCTTGGACAAGTCACCGGTGGCAACGGTGTCGGCCAGGAGCTTGATCGTGCCGCCGCCGTTCTGGTTTGCGACCTCCACGGCATCGGCCAGGTTGTCGTAGTACTGATCGATGATTCGCACCGTCTTGCCGTTCGCGACGGCCTTGGCGTCGTCGTCGGCCAGCCCCTCGGCGACGCCGTCGTGGGCGGCGGCGTCCTTCGAGCTGTCCTCGGCCTTCTTTTCATCGGCAAACGCAAGGCTCGCGACCCCGCAGGCGCTTAGGGCAAGCGCGCAGCCTGCGATGGCAAAATTGCGGCGAGTGAGAGTCATGATGGGCATGGCTTACTCCCAGGCATCCAGCGTCACGGCATGCTGTGCGGCGACGCGGCCGGTGGTCAGGGCCTCAAGGATGTTGCCGATGTCGTAGACGAAGGCGTTGTAGGAGCCGAACTCGCCGGCGTTGTAGAGGCGCGGGATGGGGTTGCCGTAGGGGTCCATCGTCTGGCAGTTCTCGTTGCGAACGGGGCCACCCTGCGTGTTGATGCTCGAGAAGCCCAGCTCAATGGCGTAATAGGGCGGGTTGTCAAGCGGCAGCATGTGGCTGGGGTCGCGCCCGAAGTCGGGGTCCTCGCCGGCTGCGCACAGCTCGTTCCAATGGTCCACCGTGCTCTGAAGCTCTTCGGCGTCGATGCCGTCGATGGCCTCGGACGAATCGCCGCAGGGGCGATCGGCCTGGATGGCCGCCGCGAGCTCCTCGAGCGTGTCGCCCTTGAACAGCCAGCCCTTCTCCATGGCCTGATTGTTGTCAGTCCACTCGAGCAGGAGGTTGTCGGGGTGGTGGTAGTTCCACACGCCAGCGTACGTGTTGATGATGCCGGCTCGGCCCGTGCCGTGCCACAGCGGGTTCTGGGCGTCGAACATCGTCTGGTCGAAAATCAGGAACATGGGCAGGTGCTTGTAGTCGCACTTCTTGGAGCTGAAGTCAAAGCCCGGCTTGGAGTCCATGTCGTGGGCTCCGGTCTTGTCTTCCTTCATGAAGCGGTCACCGTTGTAGTCGACGATGATGTAGTTGTAGGGCGTGATGCCGTCGGTGGCGTCGGTGGAGATGGAGCAGTCGGCCTCGATGGAGGGCTTCATGTAGCACAGGGCCGCATGCTCAAGCGCGTGCATGTGCCAGATGTCGGCACCGGCGGCTTGCGCCATGGGGAAGCCGTCGCCCGTGTTGTTCGGGGTGCCCCAGGGGAAGACGCGCACGCCGGGGTTGTTGTAGTTGTACTGGATCTTGGGGTTGTTCTCATAGCCGCCGCAGGCCAGGATGACGCCCTTCTTGGCCTTGAAGGCGAGCTCGTTGCCGTCTGCGTCCATGGCGAGGACGCCCACGACCTCGCGGGTCATGGGGTTCTGCACGAGCTTGGTGGCGCGGGTGGAAAGGCGCACGTCAGCGCCGAGGCCCGTGGCAGCCTCATCGATCGCCTCGAACAGGTACATGCCCGTCACGCCCTCGCGGCCGGTGATGTAACCGCCCTGGTACTCCTCGGGACGCTTGTGGCCGTCGTTGGTCTCGTCGAGCCAGTTCATCTCGATGCCGTACTTGTCGAGCCACTCAGGGGTCTCGTTGCAGTGCTCCATGTAGCCGCGAATCGTCTGCTCGTCGGCGCCGGCGCCGAAGGAGCCATGGACGTAGGTCTCATACCACTCGTCGACGTCGACATCGACGCAGGTGTGGACGTGGCCGCCCGAAGCAGCCGTGGAGCCGCCGTCGCGCTCCGAGGACTTCTCGAGGGTGATGACCGAGGCGCCCTCATACAGGCCGGCGATGGTGGCCAATGCGCCTGCGCCGCCGTAACCCACGACGATGAGGTCGGCCTCGTCGGTCCAGGTTTCAGGCATCCAGTTCTGGGAAGGAGCGGCCTCTTCGGCAAGAGCCGCGGCCGTGCCCCCAAGAGCCGCGACGGCGGCGGTGGCGCCTGCCCCCTTGACAAGCGTTCGACGAGTAAGGCTGTTGGAGGATACGTTGCTTGCGTTCATTCGTGCACCTCTCTCTTTTCCGGCTCCGATTGCTCGGGCCGTACGGCCGATGCGCTGCGTCCATTGCCCAACCCATCGGGGCTCGTCGCAATGGAGCGGCTTGGAACGCTTGCTACGATAGGGAAGGCGACGCCGCCCCTTGTGCCCGACAAGGGTAGTCTTGCCAAACGTCTGGGCTGGTAGACGCGCTACCCGCAACGGGTAGTGGGAAGTTTGTCAAGGTTTAGAGGCAAAGTGGGCATGCTGCTGGGCTATGATGGGCTGCAAACAGAAGGCGAACGGATGGGGGAACGAGACATGCTCGACGCGCTCAAAGCGCTGCGCTCGGCTGGGGCTGGCCTGCCTATTCTTGGGCTGGCGCTGACCCACGCTTGGATCCTTGCCCCGTTTTTGAGCGGTAGCTTCTTCTACATTTGTTTTCACGCAGGGTTTGGCTGCACGCTGTTGGCATGCGCGGCCTTGTATGCAAAGAGGCCACAGGGCTCGCGTCTCGCCGGGGCCATGCCATGGCTGGCGGCGACTCTTATGTGCTTGGGAACGGCGGCGGTGTTTATCTCCGGCTCGCGAGAGAATCTTGAGGGCGTTTGCGGCGCGGCGGGAGGCATCGGCAGCGCGTACTGCTTTGTCCGCTGGTTCGAGGTGTTCTGCCGCTTTACTCCAAAGATTGCTGTGGATGCCACGCTTTTGGCATTTGCCCTGTCAGCATGCGTTCGCCTGTTGCTCGTTGTCTGCCAGGCGCTCGTCCCCTCCGTGCTTCTGGGAGTGCTGGCTCTTCTGCCGTTTTGCTCGGCGGGAGCGCTGACTGTTTGCCGCTGCAGCAAGCATGCCGGAGTGGCGGCCACAGACAATGCCTCCACGGAGAGGGAGCCGGTTGGGGGCGCTGCGGCAGGTAGTGGCCG
>Ga0129308_1003209_pt1 | contig 12161 bp, 7 predicted proteins | sample L827metagenome_FD_94440 | JGI IMG/M metagenome (GOLD analysis project Ga0129308, IMG submission 94440) | Ring-tailed lemur group fecal microbial communities from Wisconsin, USA - L827 metagenome | ecosystem: Host-associated > Mammals > Digestive system > Large intestine > Fecal | place: USA...
CCTGCTCAAATGTAATTCCATAAACTTCTTTATGCTCAATTGGAGCTGGCACATAGTCTGGGTCAATCTGAATTACATTATAATTTCCATTTTTCTTAGATTTTAAAATCTCAAGCGCGTCATCATCGTATCCTGGAGCGATAACACCGTCAGATACCTCTCTCTTAATTAACTTTGCTGTACAAGCATCACATACATCAGAAAGAGCGATAAAATCACCAAAGGAAGACATACGGTCTGCTCCTCTTGCTCTCGCGTACGCAGATGCAAGTGGTGTTAACTCTCCTAAATCGTCTACCCAGTAAATTTTTGCAAGTGTATCATTCAGCGGCTGACCAACTGCTGCTCCTGCTGGGGATACATGCTTAAAAGATGTTGCTGCTGGAAGTCCAGTTGCCTGCTTTAATTCTCTTACGAGCTGCCATCCGTTAAACGCGTCTAAAAAATTAATATATCCCGGTTTTCCACATAATACCTGAATTGGAAGCTCACTTCCATCTGCCACATAAATTTTAGATGGCTTTTGATTTGGGTTACATCCATATTTTAATTCTAATTCTTTCATTTTTATATTTATTCCTTTCGCTCAAAACAGTCAAAACATTATAATAATAATGATTTCTCTCACTATTTATTTTTATTCACAATCTTAGTCTCATATTTTCCTGTTGCAATGTCGATATAGCGAACAAATAAAGACACCTTATTATCCTCATTTAAGCTATTCCATAAAGTCTCTGTAAATGCATCCATATCGTCAGGGATTGCAATTAATTTTGGCTCTCCCTCAAAGCTTGGAAGTGGATTTCCATCATGCATATATGTATGGATGAAACGTCCCTGCCCTGCCTTTGCATTTTCATACGCAAATGTATAGCGATTGCAGCTAGATGGATCTCCATTATTGCTCTTTAAAATAGACATAGCATAACTATATTTTCCATCCTCTACATGCATAATGCCTGAAATACGAGGTGTATAGTTTGGTCCGTCTGGCTCAAACTCTCTACTTCTTAATGACTGCTCAAAAGTAAGCTGTTTATCCATTCCCTCATAGATTGTATCTGTCTGATCTCCGTTTGTCACAATTGTTTTATTGCCAAGCACGCGAACTGGCGCATAAATAATTAAGCTTGGATCTGTTAATTTAGATGGATCAAATGCCTGAGTACGAATTCCCTCTCCATCTTCTACAAAAATACGGTTACGGCTGTTTTCGCTTCTACCCATAATAAAATAAGCTGTCACTGCTTTTGTTCCGTCGGCACTTCTTCCGATAATAATGCCACGTCCAGGATAGGAATTTTCTTGTAATTCTTTTTCAATTGATAACATCTGCATAAATGATTCTCCTTCTAAAATAATTCTCAGTGATATACTCCGCCGCGTACGTTATCATAGAGGCGGGAAGTTCTCGCTAAAAGAGGTTAAATTTTCATTTCCACTTATACATATACCAAAAAAAAATGAGAAAATCAACCCAAAACTGCTATTTATTCAGAAAATATGCCATAAATATAAAAACCTTTTTAAATATGTATTATCTATTCCAGTTTTATATTTTATCAACTATGTACAAGAATAGACACCAAAATAGAGTACAAAACAATATATTCCTTTACTTTTTCACACGATATATTTCATTTTCTGAAACATTTTCGTAGTTTCACAAAGTCTATCACTGCAAATCGTTGCTTTCGCTAATGGATTTTTGGGCAAAATCTCTATATAATAAAAGAAGAAGATCGTCTCTTTTAACAGACATGCCTGCTTTGCAGGCGCCATGAATGAAAATCCGATTGCTTCGTGCCACAGCACTCCCGCAATCACCACTGTATTTGTATTTCATAATAAAACAAAACGAAAGGATGAAATATATGGCAAAAATTGCAGCACTTGTCCCTAAGACATATATGGCAGAATACATTGATATTATCTCCAAAGAAGAAAATATTCCTGTCGACTCTATTAAAGTAATTGAGACCGCTGACTCCATTATCGAGGCGAGAAATGCTATCGAAAATGGAGCTACTATTCTCATTGCTCGCGGTCTTCAGGCAGCCATGATCAAAGAGTACACAAATATTCCTATTGCAGAAATCGAGATGACTGGTCAAGAAATTGCACTTCTTATAAAGGAAGCGATGAATATCATCCAAAAGGATGTGACAAAAATCGCCTTTATCGGACATGCCAGTCTTTTTAGCGACACAAGCTATATGGAAAATATCTTCCCTGTGGAGCTTCATTTTTATCATTTTTTAGAAATGGATGAAGTGGATTCTCTCGTACAACGTGCCATAGCAGATAAGAATGATATTATTATCGGAGGAGATGCCGTACATCAGGCAACGGAACATTATGATATCCCATATCTTTTCCTTCAGGGAACAGATGATTCTATCCGCAACGCTCTCCGCTTCGCCAAAAAGCTTGGCTATACTGCTGACCTAGAAAAAAGCAGTCATGCTCAGTTTGAAGCTATCTTATACACAGTATTTAATGGTATTATCAAGGTAAATGCTCAAAGAGAAATTATCGCAGTCAATCGAATGGTTGAAAATTTATTGAAAAAAAATGATGATGAACTCGTCGGAAAAAAATTAGAAGAAGTTCTTACTTTATTAAATGTCGATTATGTACAAGATGTTCTCCTTGGTAAGAGAGATTCTTACACGACATCTATTACAATCCATGATATTCCTCTCATGATTACAACAGCTCCCATTCAGTATGATAATCAAATCACAGGAGCTATTTTATCATTAAATAAAATGAATACAGGTTTTAAATCGGATAAGAAACTTTGGACAGAAAATTATTTATCTGGTTACGCCACAAAGGTAACATTTGATCATATTATCACACAGAGTACTATAGTAAAGAAAACAATCGAGCTTGCCAAAATTTATGCACTCTCTAAAAGTCCGATTCTTATCTATGGAGAAACTGGAACAGAAAAAGAATTATTTGCACAGAGCATTCACAATAATAGCAGTTATCGAAATGGTCCATTTCTATCAGTAAATTGCAGCGGTATCGATGAAACGTCACAGCTTGCTATACTCTTTGGCAGTCAAGCAGAAAGCGGTGTGCTAAAAAAAGGCGCCCTTGAAATGGCAAATTACGGAACATTACTTATTCGAGATATTGAAAATCTCTCTCCTATCTGCCAGTACCGCCTACTTCGATTGCTTCAATACAAAGTTTTTATGCCAAATGATATCGAGCAGACAAAAATTTTAGATATTCGTATTATTGTCACTTCTCATAAGAGCCTCGCCTACCAAGTAAAACAGGGAAATTTCCGAGAAGACTTATATTACCTATTAAGCTCTATGACTTTACAAATTCCACCGCTTCGCGAACGAAAAGAAGATGTGCTTTACTTACTTGATCTTACTCTATCTCGATTTAATCAAGTATACACAAAATATGTTTCTCTCTCCCAGGGAGCCAAGGCTCTCTTATGTGAATATAACTGGGAAGGAAATGTATTACAATTAGAGCGTTTTTGCGAAAGACTCATTTTAACAGCAAAAAAACGGGTGGTAGATGAGGTGCAAGTAAAAGAACTCATTCATGAACTTTATCCGACAATTCGCTTAGAACACGGAGAAGAAAAGATGGTAATTTATCAGTCTCCCGAGGCGGTCAAAATTACAGAAATATTAGAAAAATATCACGGCAATCGCAATCAGGCGGCTAGTGAACTTGGAATTAGCACAACAACACTCTGGAGAAAAATGAAAAAATATGGAATTTCGGGAAGCTACTTAAAATAAGTATGATCTGCTCATTTTATACTAAAAAAATATTTTCTAAACTGACATGCCTGCTATCGCAGGCATTGCCATATAAAAAAAGATATTGCGAGCTGAAATCTCACAATATCTTTTTTTATATGGCAGTTATTTGTATTTTATATTGTTTAGGGGATTTTATTATGTTTGCAAAACAACAGTTTTTGCGTTGTACTGCATATTCTTATCACAATAGCCTCAGAAGCTTTTCTTCCGAGACAACTTCTGTTTTAATCACGCTCTCTTCAAAATACAAAGTGGCAATTTCTATCTCAAAGAGAGCCATAATATTAACAATTCATTTTTTGACTGACAGTTATTACGAGGGGAAACATTTTATACATTGCCAATCAAATATTTATATTATTAAGGTAAGTATCTCTTACTACTAACTATTTCTCTACTTATTCTCTCTCTAATGAAATATTAGCAATCTTCTCATAGTATTTTGCCAAAGCACTGTGGTCATCTTTTTCATTTCCATCAGCCTTTAGAGCCTGCATCATTTCCATAACCTGTCCTGTCAAAGGAGCGTAGGAATTCACTGCGTGAGATGCATTTAACGCATTTGTCAAGTCTTTAATATGTAACTCAATACGGAATCCTGGCTTAAAATTATGGTCTAACATCATAGGAGCTTTTGCTTCCATAACTGTAGAACCAGCGAGTCCTCCTCTGATTGCCTGGAAAACTAACTCTGGGTCTGAACCAGCTTTTTTAGCCAATGTGAGCGCCTCCGCTAAAACTGCAATATTAACAGCAACGATCATCTGGTTTGCAAGCTTTGCAACATTTCCAGAGCCAAGGTCACCGACATATACTACAGAGCCAGCCATCTGCATTAATAAATCATAATATTTATCAAATGTCTCTTTCTTTCCACCAACCATGACAGATAATGTTCCATCGATAGCCTTTGGCTCTCCACCGCTTACAGGTGCGTCCATTAACTCGATTCCTTTTTCTGCAAGCTCAGCGCCAATTTTCTTGGATTCCACTGGGTCAATAGAACTCATATCGATAACAACGGTTCCCTCTTTTGCCCCGTCAGCGATACCGTCTTTTCCAAGGCAAGCTGCACGTACATGTGGAGAATTTGGAACCATAGTAATGATAACGTCACATTCTTTTGCAACCTCTGCACCACTTTTTGCTCCCTTTGCACCCATTGCAACTAATTCCGCAATAGATGATTCGTTAAAATCAAATACTACTACTTCATTTCCTGCTTTTACAAGGTTTTTACTCATAGGTTTTCCCATGATGCCTAATCCAATAAATCCTACTTTCATTTTGTCATATCCTTTCTTTTCTAATTCTAAAGAGAAATCTCTATCAGTCAACTGACATTATTATTTTCCTCTTTTTGACTATCAATTACTTATTAACTTTTATTCCCTTTTTATCGGAGTACTCCCCAGAGAAGAAAATCTTCTCCAGGATAATAACTCCATACTTAGATAGGGATTCACTACTAGGCGATGCTCTTAGAACATCGAATGTAGGTAACTAGCGTACTAAACAAGGTTTCTTAGGGTCAAATTTCCATCCTGGAATGAGGTATTGCATGCCGATAGAATCATCTCTTCCACCTAAACAATTATCTAAGTAGAGCTGATGAGCTTTCTTTACCTGCTCCATATCTACTTCAATTCCTAAACCTGGCTTCTTAGGTACTTCTACACATCCATCCACAATCTGTAATGGCTCTTTTGTCAATCTCTCAAGACCTTCCTGCCAAATCCAGTGTGTGTCAAGCGCATTGTACTCTCCTGGAACTGCTGCTCCAACCTGTGTAAACATTGCCAAAGAAATATCAAAATGGTTGTTGGAGTGAGAACCCCATGTATATCCAAAATCATGACACATCTGAGCAACGCGAACAGAACCGCTCATTGTCCAAAAATGTGGGTCTGCTAATATAATATCAACTGCCTGAGACTCTAAGGAATGTCCTACCTGTCTCCAGTCTGTAGCAATCATATTTGTCGCTGTTGGGAAGCCTGTACGTCTTCTAAACTCACTCATAATCTCACGTCCAGAGTACACTCCCTCTGCACCACATGGGTCCTCACAGTAAGTTAAGATTCCCTGCATGCCTTTCACATACTCAACAGCCTCTTCTAATAACCATCCACCGTTAGGGTCTAGGTCAATTCTTGCCTCTGGGAACGCCTTCTTTAGCTCACGGATAACATCCATCTCTTCATTTCCTGGGAGAACGCCACCCTTTAATTTAAAATCAACAAATCCGTATTTTTCCTGTGTCGCCTTTGCAAATGCGACAATTTTTTCTGCTGTCAAAGCTTCCTCATGGCGAATGCGATACCATTCACAATCAGAATCTTCCTCTGAATCATATGGTAAATCTGTTTTCTTTCTGTCTCCTACAAAGAATAAGTATCCAAGCATACGAACCTTATCTCTTTGTTGTCCATCTCCAAGTAACTCACAGACAGGAACACCAAGCTGTTTTCCAAGTAAGTCAAGACATGGAGCCTCGATTGCTGTAATTACATGAACTCCTGTGCGCAAGTCAAATGTCTGATTTCCGCGAACATCTTCTTCTCCCTTAGAATCTAAATAAGCTTTTACTTTTAAGAGTGTGCTTTTATATTGTGCAACTCTTGTTCCCTCTACTAATGGGATACATTCCTCCAAAGCCTTTGTAATTTTTTCTCCTCCAGGAACCTCACCAACTCCTGTCTCTCCATTATCAGCGTATAAAACAACAATATTTCTTGTAAAATATGGAGCATGTGCACCACTTAGGTTTAATTCCATACAGTCTTTTCCTGCTACAGGATAAACTTCCATTTTCGTAATTCTTGCCACTGTTGTTACCTCCCTTTTCTACTGATCACTAATATCTACATTAGTACTTTCTTAAATTTTATCCTTATATTCCTAAAAATTTTATGTATCAATACTTTTAGAGCAATCCAGCCTTTGTCATCTCATCTTTCATCTTGTCGAGAACTGCCCCTTTTGGAGTTGGCAAATTCGGTGTATACGGAAGTCCAATATTTCTTCCTCTTAAATTTGCCATATCTTTTGCCGCTACTGGGAAGCTTGCCCCATCCATCGATAAACGAACAGGATTTAATTTAAACTGTGCTTCCAAGGAACCTTCGATATCTCCCTCCACATATTTATTGTAAATATCTGTAATTAACTCTGGCATAAAGTTTCCAGCTGTACATACACCACCAACCGCACCGTGGCACATAGAAGCAAACAAAAGTGTATCTTTTCCGCCAAATACTTTAAATCCGATATCTCTTGTTCTTCTAATAAATTCAGCTGTCTGAGTCATATCACCGCTTGTATCCTTCATACCTACAATATTATCTACTTCACGGGCAAGTCGCTCTACTAAGTTTGCGGACATTGTATATCCCACACGCCCTGGGTTATTGTAAAGAAGCATTGGAGTTTCTGGAACTGCATCTGCAATTGTCTTAAAATGCTTAAATAACTCCATCTCTGTTGGTTTTAAAAACATAGGCTGAAGTACAGAGATACCTGTCGCTCCATTTTGGGCTGCCATCTTTGCGAGACGTACACATTTCTTTGTACTGATAGCTCCGATGCCAAAATATACTGGAACTCTGCCTGCCGCTTGATCGACCATAATCTTTAAGCCCCGCTCCATCTCGTCTTCTTCAATAACGTAAAACTCACCATTACTTCCAAAAGCGAGAATACCAAGGATACCGCCTTCGATTACATAGTCAACCTGCTCTCTTAAAGCTTTCTCGTCAATCAACTCATTCTCGTCGATTGGTGTGATAATAGGAACAATTACACCCTTTAAAAAATCAGTATTCATCTTAGTCTCCTCTTAATATATTGTTATCTTAATTATTGTTCTTATTACTATGTTACTATATTTTCATATTTGAAGAGCCATTTCTACCTTATCTATATCTTCTCCTCAATACTATTTACACGATAATTTATATCTATATCTTAATGCATAAACATGGATAAAACCAACAGTTCTACAATACCTACGCCCGCCATAATCAACGAGATAGCTGTCTTACAACGAATCTGATCTTTTAATTCTGTTACACCAAACATACCATTCCATACCCAGAATCCACTATCGTTGAAGTAGGAGAAAGAAATAGCGCCTACGCAACAAGAGATTGCCATCAAAAGTGGACTTACGGAGATAACACCCATCAAAGGTGCAGAGAGGGACGCTGCTGTTGTAATAGCAACTGTTGCAGAACCAAGAGCGATACGCATCAATGCTGCAATAACAAATGGAAGTAAAATTGCTGGTAATGGCAATAACATAACCGCTTCACCGAGCGCATTACCTACACCGCTCACTTTAATTACGTTACCTAAAGAACCGCCGGCACCCGTAATTAACATAATAATACCTGTGCTCTTAATAGAGTCATCCATGATAGCAAGAACTTCTTTTGTATCATCCTTTGCCATAAGACCATAAATTGCAAGTAATGTACCAATTGCAAGAGAAATAATTGGAGCACCGAGGAATGCCAAAATAGGGTTCTCAAATCCAGCCATGTCTGCAATTGTATTTGCCAAGATAAGTATTAATGGAACGATAATTGGAGCCATAGACATCAAAAGACCTGGAAGTTTTTTCTCACCAATCATACCGTCTAACTGTTCCATAGACTTAATATACTCTTCTTTGAATTCCTTTCTATCGAATCCGCCATCATCTGTTGGAACTTGATAAATTTTCTTTCCAATCCATTTACAGTAAAATACTGCAATAATAAGCATTGGAATAGAAATTAAAGAACCAAAAATAATCATCTGTCCAACATCAACGCCTAACATACTAGCTGCAGTTGTAGGACCCGGTGTAGGAGGTACTAAACAGTGTGTAAGCTGAAGACCTGCCGCCATAGCAAGCGCTAAGCCAATTAAAGATTTACCTGTTACTTTGGAAATCGCTTTACACAAAGGTGCAAAGATAACAATTGCAGAATCCGCAAATACTGGGATAGCGATAAACCATCCTGTGATTGCTAACGCCCATTCCTCTTTCTTCTTTCCGACTGCCTTAATAAAGGAATACGCCATCTGCTCAGCAGCTCCTGATTTTTCAAGGATACCGCCCATCATAACACCTAGACCGATAATAATACCAGTACTTTTTAATGTATTACCAAAACCGTCTTGAATTGCTGTTACTAAACCTGTTACTTCAGTTCCATCAGCTAACGTTTGAGTTACAAGCGGCATACCTCCAATTATGCCTGTAATACAGCTTGCAACCATTAATGCAATAAATGTGTGAACTTTTGTCTTTGATACTAAAACTACCATAATAACGATACCAAGTATCAAACCAATCATCATACGCGTTGACTCACTCATAAATATCCTCCCTATACTTGAGTTCATATCTGCTTCTGCCTAAGAAGCAGATAAATCCAATTCCTATGAAAGAGCCTAACATGGCTTTTAACTTTCATATATGATGTTTCTTTAGAGCCTTATATCCTCTACTATAAAAACTCTCTTATCTTTTAGTTAAATTTTTGACTTTCAGCGCGCTGTCTTTCACTTGACAATTAGTATTATACAAAGCCAGACAAAAAAAATCTATTGACGGAATACTCAACGATTCTCCCCTCTTTTTATGGATATACGTATTTCATTCATTTTTTATATTTTTATTTTCATTTTCATTTCATATTATTGCATTTTTAGAGAATTTTTTCATGGATATTTTTTTAAGTTTCATATAGTTTACTATTTTGCAATCTTTTTTTCATTTTTTGTTTTTTTGGACATAATATAAAAATAAGATTTTCTTTTTTCATCATTTTTGATATCTTTTTAAACGGACATGCCTGCTATCGCAAGGAAGTTCGATTCACTAGGCTCGAAAATACCTCGCCAAGTTCCTTCGCACGAAATTCGCAGCGTTCGAAAAAACCTCACAAAGTGCTCTATTCATCATACAGATTAATCTGTCAAATATGCAGACAAATCCAAATAAATTTGTCTTTGTCTGTTGACAGGGACTTTCACAGTAAAATTATATCAAAAAAGAAAGAGACTATCACAAAACGAACCTTTCAAACAAGATATTGATATTATTAAAATATTTCATAACATATCTTATTGAAAATTTCTGTTTTGCAACAGTCTCTTTTCCTTTATTTTACTATAAATTTCTATAAAATAGACACAAAAATCTACTTCACAATCCTCTATTTGTCTGTAATCTCAGCATGATACTCTTGCAAAGATTTCACTCCCTCTTTTCCCTTTATATTCATTTCCTTAATTCCACTCGCTGTAGCCTTTGCCGCTGCGATTGTTGTCATATAAGGAACTTTGGCCTTAACAGCTGCTTTACGCAAATAACTATCATCATGCACACTGTCTTTTCCAACTGGGGAGTTGATAATTAAATCAATCTTTCCGTTTGTAATCATATCATAGATATTTGGACGACCTTCATAAAGTTTTTTCACTTTCTGTGCTGGAACACCTGCCTCGTTAATTACCTGAGAAGTATGTTCTGTCGCTACAATCTTAAATCCAGCCTCGTGGAACATCTTAGCTACCTCTACGGCGCCCTCTTTATCTCTTCTATTTACAGAAATTAAAACCGTTCCCTCTGTTGGAAGCTCAACTTTTGTAGCCTCCTGCGCCTTACAAAATGCCTCTCCGTAAGAAGAGCTAAGTCCAAGAACCTCACCTGTAGAACGCATTTCTGGTCCTAAAACAGGGTCTACCTCGTGGAACATATTGAATGGGAAGACAGCCTCTTTTACACCGTAGTTAGGGATATTTTTCTCTTTTAATTCTGGCACTGGTGATGGACGACCTGTAAGCTCAGATGTGATAATATCTGTAGCGATAGGTACCATACGGATATTACAAACTTTTGATACCAATGGCACAGTACGAGATGCACGAGGGTTTGCCTCAAGTACATATACTTTATCGTTCTCGATTGCGTATTGCATATTCATAAGACCTTTGACATGCATCTCCTCTGCAATCTTCTTTGTATAATTCTCAATTGTCTTTAAATGCTCCTCGGAAATATGAGCGGATGGCACGATACAAGCGGAGTCACCAGAGTGAACACCTGCAAGCTCGATATGCTCCATCACTGCTGGCACATAGGCATGTGTTCCGTCGCTGATGGCATCTGCCTCACATTCCATAGCATTATTTAAAAATCTATCAATTAAAATTGGTCTATCTGGAGTCACGCCTACAGCTGCTTCCATATAGTTTTTCATACTCTCATCGTCATATACGACTTCCATTCCACGTCCACCGAGTACGTAGGAAGGACGAACCATTGTAGGATATCCAATCTCGTGTGCGATTGCAAGAGCCTCGTCCACTGTTGTGGCCATTCCAGACTCTGGCATAGGAATCTCTAATTTATCCATCATCTCACGGAATAAATCTCTATCCTCCGCTAAATCAATAACAGATGGAGCTGTTCCGAGAATCTTCACACCATTTTTCTCAAGCTCTGCTGCCAAGTTAAGTGGTGTCTGTCCACCAAACTGAGCGATAACACCGAGTGGTTTTTCTTTCTTATAAATACTAAGAACATCCTCAAGTGTAAGTGGCTCAAAATATAATTTATCAGAAGTATCGTAGTCCGTAGATACTGTCTCTGGGTTACAGTTTACGATAATTGTCTCAAATCCTAATTTTTTAAGTGCAAGTGCTGCATGAACACAACAGTAGTCAAACTCGATACCCTGTCCGATACGGTTTGGACCACCACCTAAGATCATAATCTTTTTATTGTCAGATACAGAATTCTTATCCTCTGCATTGTATGTGGAGTAATAATAAGCACTGTCTTTTGTACCACTTACATGTACACCTTCCCAAGCTTCCTCCACCCCAATCTCAATTCTCTTATTGCGAATCTCATCCTCTGGAATGTCTAAGATTTGGCTCAAATATTTGTCGGAGAAACCATTTTTCTTTGCAGCTGTCAAAGCTTCGTCAGATGGCATAACACCTTTATTTGCTGCTAATGCTTCCTCTTCCTCCACTAATTCTTTCATCTGCTCGATAAACCATCTCTTTACATGTGTGAGATTATGGATTTCATCGATAGAAGCTCCTTTTCTAAGTGCCTCGTACATAATGAAATGTCTCTCACTAGATGGAGTGATGAGCATTTTTAATAACTCATCTTTTGTCTTTGTATTGAAATCTTTTGCGTAGCCTAGACCATAGCGTCCTGTCTCAAGACTTCTGATAGCCTTCTGGAAAGCCTCTTTGTATGTCTTACCAATACTCATAACCTCTCCGACAGCTCTCATCTGTGTTCCAAGTTCATCGGATACGCCTTTGAATTTTTCAAAC
>Ga0129308_1003210_pt1 | contig 12155 bp, 11 predicted proteins | sample L827metagenome_FD_94440 | JGI IMG/M metagenome (GOLD analysis project Ga0129308, IMG submission 94440) | Ring-tailed lemur group fecal microbial communities from Wisconsin, USA - L827 metagenome | ecosystem: Host-associated > Mammals > Digestive system > Large intestine > Fecal | place: USA...
CAAAAACAATTATATAAGAAATATTTCCCAAATGGCGGAGGCTCTATCTTTACTTTTGAAATTAAAGGAGATGCTCAGAAAGCAAAAGATTTCATTGACAATTTGGAACTCTTTTCTCTCTTAGCAAATGTTGCGGACGTAAAATCTCTTGTGATTCATCCGGCTACAACTACACATAGTCAGTGCACAGAGGAGGAACTTTTGGATCAGGGGATTAAACCTAATACGATTCGTCTATCTATCGGTACAGAAAATATTGCAGATATTATCCAAGATTTGGAGGAAGCATTTAAGGCAGTGGAGTAGTATATGAATATCGCTGCTATTATATTAAATATTTATAGAAGAGTATGTGGAGGGAATGATGAAACTTTCAAAAAAAAGCAGATACGGACTTAGGGCATTGATTGATTTGGCGGCAAATGCCGGCAAGGAACATATCGTACTGGGAAGTATAGCGGAGAGAAATGGTATTTCCCCACAGTATTTAGAGCAGGTGTTCGCGAGTCTTAGAAGAGCAGGGATTGTGAAAGGAACGAAGGGGTCTCAGGGAGGATATCGATTGAAAGTGAATCCAAAAGAACTCACAGTTTCTGAAATCCTTGAGGCATTAGATGGCAGTTATCATATTGAAGAGGAGGAAATGTTAGATGACAGCCATAGTCGTAGTATTGCAGTCAGTATTCAAAAGTTAGTGATTGAGCCAGTAAACAGTCAGCTAGACTACGTGCTGCAGCATGTGACATTAGAGGATTTAAAAAACAACTATTTGGACTATAAGGAATACAATCAGGATATGTATTATATTTGATATTATATGAGGAGTTATCATGGAAAATAGAAAAGTGACAAATAGAGAATTGAATAAAATTAAAGAATTCATTGAAAGTATAAAATTTGGATCCGTCACGGTAATCGTCCAAGATGGCAAAGTGATACAGATTGAAAAAAATGAAAAAGTAAGATTAAATAATCAAAAAGAAAACTGACTGGAAAACCAGAGGTTTAGATAGAAAATACTTGAATACTCTAATTTTTTGATGCAAAAGAATAGGGATAAGAATGAATAAGGGTAAACACTTTATAAGTTCAGGAGAAGATGTTTGTTTTATATAGAGGAAGATGTGAGTAGATCTCGCATAGGCAATATAGTGAGAATACAGATGATATGTATTGTTTTACCAAAATATAGATAAGCATTTCAATCTTGAACATACTTAGAATTAGGAAATAGAAAATGAGGGAGGAAGAAATATTATGAAAAAAAAGAAAATATTATCACTTAGTCTTGTAGCAGTTCTAGCGATTACGAGTCTAATTGGATGTGGCTCGGGAAATAGTACAGGTGAGGGAGGAAAAAATTCTTCTGACACTGTATCTATCACAAACGTATCTTATGACCCTACGAGAGAGCTATACGAGCAATATAATAAAATTTTTGCAAAACATTGGAAAGAGGAAAAGGGGCAGGATGTAGAAGTTACCCAGTCTCACGGTGGATCTGGCAAGCAGGCGTTAGAGGTTGCAAATGGTCTGGAGGCCGATGTCGTTACTCTGGCTTTAGAATACGATGTAAAAGCAGTTCAGGATGCAGGACTTATTGAAGAGGGATGGGTGGAAGAATTCCCAGATGACAGTTCTCCATATACCTCTACCATTGTTTTTCTCGTTCGCAAGGGAAATCCTAAAAATATTAAGGACTGGGATGATTTGGTAAAAGATGGAGTAGGTATTATTACTCCAAATCCAAAAACTTCTGGAGGTGCTCGCTGGAATTATTTAGCAGCATGGGCATATGCGGATAAAATTTATAATGGCGATGAACAAAAAATTAAGGATTTTATAAAGAAATTATATCAAAACGTATTAGTGTTGGATTCAGGAGCAAGAGGGGCTACGACTTCCTTTGTGGAAAACGGACAGGGAGATGTATTGATTGCATGGGAAAATGAAGCTTACTTATCTGCCAAAGATTATCCAGATGATTATGAAATCATCACTCCAAGTATCAGTATTTTGGCGCAGCCTTCTGTGGCAGTTGTGGATTCTGTGGTAGATGATAGAGGGACACGCGATGTAGCTACAGAATATCTCAATTATTTGTATTCTGATGAGGCACAGAGAATTGCAGGAGATAATTACTATCGTCCTTCAAATGAAGAGATTTTAAAAGAATACTCAGATGTATTCGATCTTAATATTGAGTTAGTTACAATTGAGAAATTTGGTGGATGGGATAAAGCACAGGAAACACATTTTGCAGATGGCGGTGTGTTCGATCAAATATATGATAAATAGAGCACTTAGCGAGGTCTTTTCGAGCCTAGTGAATCGAACTTCCTTAAAGTGCGAAACAATCGGGACTTTTATTTATGGTGATGCCTGCAGCAGCAGGCATGTCGGTTTAGAGAGGGAGGAGTATAGAATGAAAAAAAATAAAAAGCAGGTTATTCCTGGATTAACTTTAACTATGGGAGTAACCATTGCTATGCTTAGTATCGTCGTGCTAATTCCACTGGCATCCTTGGCAGTGTATTCCTCGAAACTTGGCATAAGGGAGTTTTTCGAGGTAATTACGAGAGAGAGAGTGCTATCCAGCTTTTATGTTAGTTTTATTACGGCTTTCGTAGCGTCTATTGTCAATGCTATAATGGGAATCATTTTAGCATGGGTTCTCGTTCGATATGATTTTCCTGGAAAAAGAATTATGGATGGAATGATAGAATTACCCTTTGCTCTACCTACAGCAGTAGCGGGAATTGCACTTACATCGTTGACATCAGATACTGGGTTAGTAGGAAGATTTTTTGGTCAGTTTGGAATTAAGATAGCTTATACAAGAATAGGAATTACAATTGCACTTATTTTTATAGGAATACCGTTTGTAGTTCGGGCGGTACAGCCAGTGTTGGAAAAGTTGGATAGTTCTTATGAGGAGGCTGCTATGGTTTTGGGAGCAAAACCAGCAGTAATATTCAGGAGAGTGATTTTTCCAGAATTAATGCCAGCTCTGTTTACAGGAACAGGGCTAGCGTTTGGAAGATGTCTTGGAGAATATGGAAGTGTTGTTTTTATAGCAGGAAATAAACCTTATTATACAGAAATTACTCCGCTTATTATTATGTCAGAGCTTCAGGAATACGATTATGCCAGTGCTACATCCATAGCGTTAGTTATGCTTTTTGTATCATTTCTAATTTTGTTTGCCGTAAATACTTTGCAGGCTCATAATTCAAAACGAATCAGAGGAGGAAATAGTCGATGAAGACAGATAAAAAAGAAAAGAAAGAGTGGATAGTAAAACTGCTGCTTATAGGAATTAGTATTTTGTTTCTCGCAGTTATGTTGATATTACCTTTATTTGTCGTAATCACGGAGGCTCTTAAAAAAGGCTGGGAATTTTATATATCTGCCATCACAGATGAATATACAGTAAAGGCATTGATATTAACGATTCAAGCGACAGTAATAGCAGTGTTTTTCAATACTATTTTCGGTTTATGTGCCGCATGGGCATTGACAAGATTTCACTATCGAGGCAAAAAAATACTTACAACATTGATTGATATTCCAGTGACTGTCTCGCCGATTATTGCAGGTCTTATTTATATTCTTGTTTTTGGAAAACAGAGTGCCTTATATCCTCTTCTTCAGCAATTAGGAGTTAAGATCGTATTTGCGGTTCCTGGAATTATACTTGCAACTATATTTGTTACATTTCCCTTTGTCTCCAGAGAATTGATTCCTGTACTAGAAGCAGTGGGAACAGATGAGGAGGAAGCTGCGGCATTGATGGGGGCAAAAGGAATGACTATATTTTGGAAAATCACTTTTCCTCATATAAAATGGGCTTTTCTCTACGGTGTTGTACTATGTACAGCGAGAGCTATGGGAGAGTTCGGTGCCGTATCTGTTTTATCTGGACATTTGCGGGGAAAAACGAATACTTTACCTCTTCATGTAGAGATATTATTTAATGAATTTCAGTATGTATCAGCTTTTGCCGTATCGTCTATTCTTGTGATTTTGGCAATTGTTCTGCTGGTGATTCGAAGTATAGTGGAATATAGAGGAAAAAAGGAGACATAAGCATATGTACGTTGAATTAAAAAATATTAATAAGACTTTTGGTTCATATAAGGCATCGGATGAGGTAAATTTTGGGATTGAAAAAGGAAAATTAATTGGACTTTTGGGACCAAGTGGCAGTGGAAAGACTACAATACTCCGCATGATAGCTGGACTTGAGCAGCCAGACAGTGGTCAGATTATAATTGATGGAAATGTAGTAAATGATATAGCGCCGAGTGCAAGAGGGATTGGCTTTGTATTTCAAAATTATGCTTTGTTCCGATATATGACTGTATATGACAATATTGCTTTTGGATTGAAAGTGAAAAAAGTAGATAATGAAAAAATAAGGGAGAGAGTTTCGGAGCTTGTTTCTCTGACTGGTCTTAGTGGTCTTGAAAAACGTTATCCTAGTCAGCTTTCTGGAGGGCAAAGACAGAGAGTGGCATTTGCCAGAGCTTTAGCTCCCAATCCTCATCTTTTACTTTTAGATGAGCCCTTTGCGGCCATTGATGCGAAAATTAGACAGGAACTTAGAAGTTGGCTAAAAGAAATGATTGGAAAGTTAGGAATAACTAGTATTTTTGTCACTCATGATCAGGAAGAGGCCATCGAGGTGGCTGATGAGATTATTATCACGAATCAGGGAAGAATTGAGCAAAAAGGGACACCGCTTGATGTGTATCAAAATCCTCAGACAGCATTTACAGCATCTTTCTTTGGGCAGACGGCAATCGTGGATTATCGCCAGCTTCACTATTTTGAAAGTATAGAAGGGGCCCAGAGAGCTATTGTACGTCCAGAATTCGTGAGAGTTACAAAGAAAGATGAAGTTCAGATTTATAAAAGCTCTGCGATGGAGGGAATTGTGGAGAGAGTTTCTTTCCGCGGAAATAATCTGGAGTTGAAGGTTCGCCTTGGAGATATTATTCTCACTGCAAAGAGAGGATTAGAAGAAGCGCCAGTTTTGGAAGGAGAAACGGTGGATGTCTTTGTCTATAAAGTTTTTGTTATAAAAGAAAATCAGGTATTCTTAGTTGAGAATAGCTCTATCCGAGAGGAATCTTTAGTAATTTAGAAAAAGAGTGGAAAATATATGAAAGAAAGATTGCAAATTGAGAGAATAGAGACAGATATTCTAATAATAGGTGGAGGAACGGCGGGATGTTATGCGGCATTGACTGTGGCGAGAAACTCAAAACATCGCGTGTTGATTATAGAAAAGGCTAATATTAAGAGGAGTGGATGTCTCGCAGCGGGTGTAAACGCGATTAATGCTTATATTGTAAAGGGGTGTACACCTGAGGATTATGTGGATTATGCCACAAAGGATGCCGCTGGAATTGTAAGGAGAGATTTATTGCTCTCAGCTGCCAGACGTTTTAATGATGTGACGGCTGATATGGAAGCTTTGGGGCTTGTAATTTTAAAAGATGAAAATGGAGAGTATGTTGCCCGTGGAAATAGAAATATTAAGATAAACGGCGAGAACTTCAAGCCAATTTTAGCGAAAGCTGTTAACGATGAGGACAATATTGAGATTCTCAATTATGTAAATATTACAAATTTACTAGTAAATAATAATCAAGTGTACGGCGCAGTAGGATTTTCCATCGTCGAAGAAAAAGCATATGTCATTAAAGCTAGAGAAGTTTTAATTGCCACTGGTGGTGCCGCAGGATTATACAGACCGAATAATCCAGGATTTTCCAGGCATAAAATGTGGTATCCTCCATTTAATACAGGCGCAGGGTATGCGATGGGAATTTTGGCAGGCGCTGAAATGACTTCTTTTGAGATGAGATTTATTGCTCTTCGATGCAAAGATACAATTGCCCCAACGGGAACTATCGCTCAGGGTGTGAGGGCAAAACAGGTAAATTCCAGAGGATTTGTATATGAAGATAAATACGGTTTAACAACGAGCGAGCGTGTATATGGAACAGTGAGAGAAAACCAGCTTGGAAACGGACCTTGCTATCTGCGCACGAGTACGATTACAAAAGAGCAGGATGAGGAATTGTTGAAAGCATATTTGAATATGGCACCTAGTCAGACATTAAAGTGGATTGAGAGTGGTAAGATGCCTAGTGAGCAGGATGTGGAGATAGAGGGAACAGAGCCTTATATTGTAGGCGGTCATACAGCCAGCGGATACTGGGTAGATACGAATAGAGAAACGACGATAAGTGGGCTCTATGCGGCAGGTGATGTAGCAGGAGGATGTCCGCAAAAATATGTGACGGGAGCATTGGCGGAAGGCGAAATTGCAGCGTTTTCCATCCTTGATAAATGGAGAGAAACAGTAGATATCGATCAGGAAAAATCAGAACAAATTGAAAAACAAGTAAATATAATTTTAGGAGAATATGAAAAAATCCGAAATACTGAAAATTCCGTTTTCTCTATAGAAGAGCTGGAAGAGGGAATGCAAAAAGTTATGGATGAGTATGCGGGAGGAATTTCAGTTCACTATCAGTATAATGAAAAGCAACTTAAGTTGGCAGACGAGAAGATTGATAAACTCTTGGAATTGACAAATCAGATAGCTGCCTCCGATATGCATGAGCTTTTGTTTGCATATGAATTGAAGGATAGATTATTAGTGTGTAAAGCATTGATTGCACATCTAAAAAGCAGAAAAGAGACTAGATGGCATTCCTTTAATGAAAATTTAGATTATCCAAAAACAGATAAAAATTATTTTAAATACATAAATTCCAAAATGGAGAATGGGATAATAAAAATACACTTCCGTGATATTGTAGAGGAGGATACCTATGAGCATACGAATCAATCAAGATAAATGTGTGGGATGTGGAAAATGCGGGGAAGTATGTCCAGGCACATTGATTTCCATTGAAAATCATAAAGCAATTATGAAATATCCTAAAAATTGTTGGGGATGTGTATCCTGTGTAAAAGAATGTTCTGTGGGAGCCATTGATTTTTATCTCGGCATAGATATAGGAGGTATGGGAAGTGTAATGAACGTTTCCAGCACTGGAGATATTCTTCACTGGAAAATAAAGAAAACAGACGGTATGGAAATTATGATAGATGTAAATCGGAGAGATTCCAATCAGTATTAAATATACATGCCTGCAATCCAAATAAATTTTTCTTTGTCTGCCCGCTTGACAGGAACTTTCATAGTAAATACAAAAATATTGCGAAGATAGGAGAATGATATGAGTAGATTATCACATTTAGACGAATTAGAGGCAGAGGCAATCTATATTATCCGTGAAGTTGCAGCGGAATGCGAAAATCCAGTTATGTTGTATTCCATTGGAAAAGATAGCTCTGTTATGCTTCATTTGGCTTTAAAAGCTTTTTATCCAGAAAAACCGCCGTTTCCTTTTCTGCATGTAAATACTACATGGAAATTTAAGGAAATGATTGAGTTCAGAGACAAAACTGCTAGGGAACTCGGAATTGAAATGCTGGAATATATTAATGAAGATGGAGTGAAAAAAGGGATTAATCCTTTTGACCATGGTTCTGTTTATACAGATATTATGAAGACACAGGCTTTGAAGCAGGCTCTTAATAAATATGGATTTACAGCAGCATTTGGGGGCGGACGCCGTGATGAGGAAAAGAGCCGTGCAAAGGAAAGAATCTTTTCTTTCAGAAACGAATCTCACGCGTGGGATCCAAAAAACCAACGTCCTGAAATGTGGAAATTATATAATACGGAGATTAATAAAGGCGAGAGTATCCGTGTATTTCCGATTTCCAATTGGACGGAGAAGGATATCTGGCAGTATATTAAGCGAGAAAATATTCCTATTGTGCCTCTTTATTTTGCAGCCAAGAGACCTGTTGTGGAGAGAGACGGAAATCTTATCATGGTAGATGATGATCGTATGAGATTAAATCCAGGCGAAAAGCCAACGATAAAAAAGGTGCGTTTTCGAACATTGGGATGTTATCCTCTTACGGGAGGTATCGAGTCAGATGCAGATACTTTGGACGAAATTATCGATGAGACGTTAAGTTCTGTTGAGTCTGAGCGCACAAGTCGTGTGATTGATAAAGATGGCGGAGCAGCCAGTATGGAGAAAAGAAAAAGAGAGGGATACTTTTAATGAGTGGATTATTGAAATTTATTACATGCGGAAGTGTGGATGACGGAAAATCAACATTGATTGGACATATTCTCTATGATTCGAAACTTTTATATGCAGATCAGGAAAAAGCTCTAGTGCTAGACAGCAAGGTGGGGTCTAGAGGAGGAGAAATTGACTATTCTCTTCTTTTGGATGGTCTTATGGCGGAGAGAGAACAGGGAATTACGATTGATGTGGCGTACCGTTATTTCACTACAGATAAGAGAAGCTTTATTGTGGCAGACACTCCAGGACATGAGGAGTATACAAGAAATATGGCTGTAGGAGCGTCTTTTGCTCAGTTGGCAATTATTTTGGTGGATGCCAAACAGGGAGTGCTTGTACAGACGAGAAGACATAGCCGCATTTGTTCCCTTATGGGAATTAAGCATTTTGTATTTGCCGTAAATAAAATGGATTTGGTGAATTACAGCGAGGAACGTTTTGAAGAAATAAAAAAAGAAATTAAAAAATTGTCAGAGGATTTAAAGTTAGCAAATGTAACAGTGATTCCTGTAAGTGCCACAGAAGGCGACAATGTGACACAGAAATCGAGCAACACATCTTGGTATACAGGAAAAGCTCTTCTTGAGCATTTAGAGACAGTAGATGTATCAGAGCAAGAAGAAGTTTCCTTTTATATGCCAATCCAGCGTGTATGCCGTCCAAATCATAAATTTAGAGGATTCCAAGGACAGGTGGAAAGTGGTAATGTGAAAGAAGGACAGACGATTATCACGTTGCCAAGTAGGGAGACCGCTTCTGTGAAAAAAATTTTAGTAGGAAGCGATGAGAAAAAAGAGGCAATTGCAGGGCAGGCCGTGACGATTCAGCTCGATAAAGAAGTGGATGTGAGCCGTGGCTGTGTGTTAACGGATGATGAAAATCTTCCTGTGGCAAAAAGTTTTTTGGCTACATTTTTATGGATGGATGATGAAGAGTTGACAGTGGGAAAAGAGTATTTGGTGAAATCTGGCACAAAGAGAATTCCTGGATTTATAAAAAAGATTTTGTATAAAATTGATGTAAATACAGGAGAGCATATTGAGACAAATACGATTGAGAAAAATGAAATCGCTCTATGCCAAGTGGAATTAACCGAAAAAATTGTTCTGGATACATTTAGCCATCATAAGACGTTAGGTGAATTGATTTTAATTGACCGTGTGAGTCATATGACTTCTGCCTGCGGCGTTATAGAGAATATAGATACTTCAGAAGAAAAACCATATTTCGAAAAAGATGATATTAAGATAGGTGGATATATATTTGAAGAATTTTATTTCAATCTGGAAAATGCCATCATGACCAAAAAGAATACAGCAGATAAGACGTATCATGTGGGAGATTTGGTGCCTTCCGAGGGTGAGAGTTTCAAATATCCAGAATATTTTGATATTATTTCTGTAGAAAATAATGGTGCGGTTCTCATTCGCGACGGACAGGTGCAAGATATTATAAAACTTGAGGATTATCAATTTATAGGGCTTCCTGTTTTGGATGAGAGAGGATTTGCATTGGCAATTAAGAATAAAAAAGATTTAGATCAATTTTTAGAAGAATTCACTGAAATAGATGGAAAAAATATTTCTGAGTTTCATAATAGATGGTTCCAGTTTGAGGTTTATAGGAGAATTGTATGCACAGATAATTTCTGGATGATTTAATATTTTCTTTTAACTGGATGACATTTTGTAGATAGATGAGGGAGTTAAATCAGATAAGAATTGACTCCCTTTCAAATATGTGGAGTATGAATCGATGAAAATTGTATGACTGGTGGATTTAATCTTTCGTCTGACGCAGTCTTTAGTAGGAGTGCAGACGGATAGAAAATAAGATGAGGATGTTGTGAAATGAATTTCTCATAAAAATATTGATATGACTGAAATGTTTCAGCAGTATATTTTGTTTGGATTTTATATTTTGCAGCATCCTTAAATACGTCGTAACAAAAATATCGCAGCTATTTTTAAATAATTTACTGTGAAAGTCCCTGTCAAGCAGGAAACAGGTGAGATTGTGGGAGTGCCTTGGCACGGAGTAATCGGACTTTCATTTATGGTGGTGCCTGAGATAGCAGGCATGTCAGTTTAGAAAGGAATAAAAGAAAGTTATGAAACAACATATATTTGGTAATGAATATGGATTTCGGACAAGAGCTGTACATACAGGAAATGATATCGATAGGGAAACAGGAGCTATTAAGCGACCAATTACTATGGCAAATAGTTATGAGCTTCCATATGACCCTACAAAGTTGAACTGGAGTGATGCGGGAGGAAATCTATATACGAGAAATGGCGGTTCTAATCAAAAATATTTACAAGAAAAAATAGCCAGCTTAGAGGGTGGCGAGGATTGTATCGTGCTTGCATCTGGTGTGGCGGCTTTATCAGGATTGTTTTTTGCATTGCTGGAAAAGGGAGATCACGTTGTTTTTTCTAGTGTGACGTATATTGCAGTATACCGTCTGCTTCACGAACTTTTAAATAATAAGTTTGGTGTGGAGACGAGTATTGTAGATACATCTGACTTAGAGAAAGTAAAAGCTGCTATAAAACCTAATACAAAATTAATACATATAGAGACACCAGGAAATCCTACATTATGTATATCAGATATTCAAGAGATAGCACATATTGCCCATAAACATGGAGCATTATTGTCTGTAGATAATACTTTTGCCTCTCCTTTTAACCAGCGTCCAATTGAGCTGGGAGCTGATTTTGCGGTAGAAAGTTTGACAAAATATATTAATGGTCACGGGGATGCTATGGGTGGAGCCATCGTTGGAAAGAAATCATATCTTGACATGATTCGAGCACAATCTCAGGTAAATTTAGGAGGGACAATCAGTCCTTTTAACGCATGGCTTATTATGCGTGGTTCTGTGACTTTACCTCTTCGAATGAGACAGCATAATGAGAATGCCCTTGCTGTCGCAAAGTGGTTGGAAAAACAAGATTATGTCAGTTTTGTAGCTTATCCTGGACTAAAAAGTAATAAAGGATATGAGATAGCGAAAAAACAAATGTCTCCAGGATTTGGAGGTGTGCTTTCTTTTGGTTTGAAAGCGGATCATGATACCCATAATCAGTTTGTGAGTCATTTAAATGTAATTACATCGGCAGTGTCTCTTGGACATGACGAGAGCTTGATTGTTTTTCTTGGGGAAGATGATGAGCGTCAATATTTATATCCCGATGAGTTTTCTAATGGATTTTTCCGATTTTCTGTGGGTATAGAGGATGTGGAAGATATTATAGGAGATTTGAGGCAGGCTTTTGAAAAATGTGGGCTTTCCTCTTGAAAATAATAAATAATATATCAAAATAATAGGAGATAAACAATGAATGAGAAATTAAAGCAGCAGATTATAAAGCTGAAAAAGGAAAAAGATGCGGTGATACTTGCTCATTATTATGTGGATGGCGAAGTACAGGAAATTGCGGATTTTGTAGGAGATTCCTATTTTCTGGCAAAAAAAGCAACAGAAATACCAGCTAATGTAATTATTTTTTGCGGCGTATCATTTATGGGAGAGAGTGCGAAGATATTAAATCCAGACAAAAAGGTAATTATGGCAGATCAATATGCAGATTGTCCTATGGCTCATATGGTAGATGAGGAGAGAATTGAGGAGGTACGAAAGGAATATCCAGATGTTGCTGTGGTATGCTATGTGAACTCGACTGCGGAAATTAAAGCGGCATCGGATGTTTGCGTGACTTCTTCCAATGCGATAAAAATTGTCAGTGAACTTCCAAATAAACATATTTTCTTTATTCCAGACAATAATTTGGGACGATACGTGGCAAAACAGTTGCCAGAAAAAGAATTTATTTTTCATGACGGATTTTGTCATGTACATAAGAGTATTCACAAGGAGGAATTGCAAAAGGCAAAGAAAGCGAAACCTAATGCAATGGTACTAGCACATCCAGAATGTACAGAGGACGTGCTGGC
>Ga0129308_1003211_pt1 | contig 12151 bp, 9 predicted proteins | sample L827metagenome_FD_94440 | JGI IMG/M metagenome (GOLD analysis project Ga0129308, IMG submission 94440) | Ring-tailed lemur group fecal microbial communities from Wisconsin, USA - L827 metagenome | ecosystem: Host-associated > Mammals > Digestive system > Large intestine > Fecal | place: USA...
GCCTCTGCGCCGGCGTCCAGCAAAAGCGCCGCCGCGCCGCTGCCGGCGGCGTTGCCCACCGCGACCGTCTTTCCGCGGAATGCATCCGGGAACAGGCCGATCTCCGCCGCGGAATCCGGGCTCATGCAGCTTCCAAAGCCGCCGGCCAGGATCACCTCGTCAAGCGCCGGCGCCTCCAGCCCGGCGTATTCCAGCAGCGTATCGATGCCCGCGCGGATGGCGCCCTTGGCAAGCTGCAGCTCGCGCACATCCCGCTGCGTCAGCGTAACCGCGGTGTCCGCAATCGCGCACACGCCGCCGCAGGTGCGGTCCATGCCGCCGCGGCGGTTCAGAATTCCGCAGCGGCGGAATACCGCAACTGCATCGATCAGACCGGAGCCGCAGAGACTTGCGGCAGGCGCACCGCCCACCGTTTCGCAGCAGACCTTCCCGTCTTGCAGGAAGACCCGGCTGATCGCGCCGGGGACCGCGCCGCTTCCGCAGGAGATTCCTGCGCCCTCAAAGGCGGGACCGGCTGCCGTCGAACAGGCCAGCATCCGGTCTTCTGTTTTTAAAATCATCTCGCCGTTTGTTCCAACATCCAGAAACAGGACGTTTCCCGGGCGGGCATCCAGATCGACGGCCAGCGCGCCGCAGGTGATATCCGCGCCGATGTAGGCCGAAACGCAGGGCGGATAATACACCTCCACCGCGCCAAAGGACGGCAGCTCCAGCGTATCCCACGCGCCGAACAGCGACTGCGGCACGAACGGCGCCAGCGCGATGCCGGTGGCGTCCAGCCCGCAGAGCAAATGCAGCATCGTCGTATTGCCGGTGATCACGGCGCGGGAGATCCGGCGTTTTCCCTCGCAAAGCGCTGGGAACAGCTCGTCAAGCTGCTCCATGACGGCCGTCCGCAGGGCTTCGCCGCCGTGTTCCTGTGTATAGGCGATGCGGCTGAGCACATCCGCGCCGAACCGGCATTGCAAATTCCGCGCGCCGAGGCTCCGCACCGGCTCCGGGACGCCGTCCTCCAGAAGATACGCGGCGATGGTCGTGGTCCCGATATCCACCGCAATGCCGCAGCCACCCGGGATTCTGCTCCCGCCGCGCTGCGCATAGGCGGTCCATCCTTCCGTCTGCACCGCATAGGTCCGGCTCTCCGGGCAGATCACCGTGCAGTCGCCCTCGACCACGGCGCAGCAGGCAAGCCGGTAGCCGTCCCCCGGCAGGCGCTTCCGCTCCGCGTCCGAAACGGGCGACAGCGCACCGCTCGCCCGGACCAGGCATTTGCCGCAGCGTCCCCGGCCGCCGCAGGGCGCATCGATCGCAGTTCCTGTCCCCGTCAGCGCCGAGAACAGCGTGCTGCCGCAGGGAACCTCGCAGACCTGCTCCGATTTTCCCGCAATGATGTGTACCAATGCCATGCTTCTCCTCCAGACGGTGTATTCCGGGCAGCAAAAAAGACCTCGCGGACGCGGTATCATACACGGGAGCCTATCCGTGCATCAATCCTTAGCGTCATCCCAGCCGGCGCATGCCGGCTGCACGAGATCGAAAGCAATATGTACTGATTCTCCGAGAACAGTTAACCACAATTCTTCAGAAAAGTCAATACATTTTGTGAAAATTCACAAGAATTTTCCGGTTATTCCGCATTTTCAGAAAATTTCAGAAAATCCCCGTCCGAAATGCTGCCGCCGTATTCCTTCCGGATGAATTCTTCGTCCCAGGCGCCGGTCAGCAGCTTTTCGTAGACGCGGAGGTACCCCGGACAGACCCGGTACGTCAGGCCGAACAGGTCCGCCGTCTCCCGCGCTTCATTCTCCAGCGGCGCAAGCGCGTAGGCGCCGGTGTCCATCATGCAGAAGCTCCGGTAGTGCCGGAGCATTTTTCCAAATACGCGCTTTGCCCGCGCTTCCCCCATGCGTTCCGCCGCTGCGTCATAGTCCCTGCGGATGGAATGGCTGCTCTCCATCCAGCCCCGGCTGCTGTAGAGCGAGCGAACATCGGCGGCGTCGTACATGCCGGGCTTTTCGCTGAGCAGAATGCGGACGCAGTCGGCAAACCGCGGCAGAACCAGCCGCGCACAGGTGCAGCGGAGCCCGACCGCAGCGCCGCCGCAGTGGGAAAAGCCCAGCAGCACCGTCTCCTCCCGGCCGGCGCGGTCGATCTCCGCCTGCAGCGCCTGCCGCAGCCGCTCCGGACTGCTGTGAAGGCCGCGCTCGAGAAAGACGGCGGGAATCTCCGCGGCCGTTCGCCGCATTGCAAGACGAATCTCATCCTCGACCATTTCGCAGGCAATCAGTTTCATGGAAGCACCACCGCCGTTCGTAAAGCATTTCTCTTCGGTACTATATCGCGTGAATCACCCGGATGTCAAGCGGGCCGACACCACCGGCCAATATTCGACCAATTCTGAGTAAGAAAATTGTGCAAAAAGGCGAATCGAAAAAGACCGAATTGACCTTGACATCACAGCAAACAGAATGATATAGTTTGCTTGTAATGAATGCTTTCGTGCAGCTGGAGAAATACCGCTGGGTTGGCTAAACAGCACCGCGTGTATATATTTTCTATGGCTTCACGAATTTTTTTGCGCGTCAAACTGTTTTTAGGGAGGAAAGACATGGACGAGTTATTTGATAAGATCCAGGAAGCATTTGAAGATTATGAAGATGAAGAACTGGTCGAACTGATCCGTGAAGCCCTGTCGCAGGGTGCGGAGCCCGCCGCGCTGATCCGTTTCTTGTCCGAGATTCTGGAGAAAATCGGAAAGCAGTTTTCGGAGGGCACACTGTTCCTGCCGGATATGGTGATGGCCGGCGATCAGATGGAGCAGTGCATGGAGGTCATTCGTCCCGAACTGGAGAAGGGCAAAGAGGGCCTGCAGAAAATTGGCAAGGTTGTGCTCGGCAGCGTCGCCGGCGACATCCACGACATCGGCAAAAATATGGTCAAGGCCATGCTGAACGTCACCGGTTTTGAAGTGGTGGATCTCGGCACCGACGTCTCCCCTGCGCAGTTCTACAACGCCGTCGTGAGCGAAAAGCCGCAGATCGTCGGCCTCTCCTCCTGTATGGTCACCACGATCCCCAATATGCAGGATACCATTGACCTCCTGCATGCAAAGGGGCTGACCGATCAGGTGAAGATCGTCGTCGGCGGCGGCTCCATGAACCCCGCGCTTGCCGCGCAGATGGGACACTGCACCTACGGCGGTCACGATGCCTTTGAGGCCGCACAGATCCTCAAGACGCTGGTTTCTTGACATTATTTGGGAGGGATATGATGGCGACTGCTAACTTTTGGACCTATCTGCTTCGCGGCGAGAGCGGCGAACCGGAGCTCTGCCAGGACTTCGATATGAAGGTCTACCGTACCGCAAAAAAACTGGCAAAAAAATATGCGATCAAGTTCAACCCCAACGAGCTGGTTGTGCAGGACGATGCGCTGATTGAGCGCGCGTTCCAGGCCGGCTTTGAGATGCTTGTCACGATGGGCATTTTCAACATCGATTCCGGCAAGGTGATCCGCTTCACCGAAAATGAGATTTTGCAGAGCATTGCCCGGCAGAAGAGCGCCATCACGCTTGGCTACGGAAAAGACGCCTTTGAGATTCACAACCGCAAAATTGAGGACAAGCGCCTGCCCGTCGTCGCCGGCGGCTGCGGCAATCAGGTCGACGAGGAATACCGCTATCTGCTCTATCTGGGCTATGCGAAGAACCCCTGGATCGACTACATCGAGCCGGTTCCGCCCTACAAATTCATGGGACATCTCGTCAAGGCCGGCACGCCCTTTGAGATTCAGGCCTGCCTGAACAACATCGCGCTCTACCGCAAGGCCTGCCTCGACGCGGGCCGGCCCGGAATGCCGATCAAGGGCAAGGACGGCGTCAGCGCCATTGCCGACATCGCCACCAACCGCGAGGACATCGGCTACCGGAAAACCGATCACAACAACGTCTACTTCAAGCCGTCCCTGAAGACCACCTATGAGGATCTCAACCGGGTGACGCAGTATGTGCAGTACGGCACCTATGTCAGCACCGGCGGCTGCGCCTATATCGGCGGCTACTGCGGCGATGTCGAAGGCGCTGTGATCTGCTCCATTGCCGAGAGCCTGGCCGGACCGATGCTCTATAATGCCGTCATCAACCATAACTGCGTGATGGAGAGCGTCAACCCCAGCGCCTCCACCAGAAAATCGCTCTGGGGCACCAATCTTGCCAGCGCCGCCATCAACCGCTACACCAACCTTCCGGCGATCTGGGGCGCTTACCTGACGATGGCAGGCCCCTGTACCGAAATGATGATGTACGAGATCGCGGCACAGACCATCAGCACCACGATGGCCGGCTGCAACCCCTTTGGCGTCGCGCCGAACCAGGGCGTCACGCCCAACTACTGCACACCGATGGAATGCCAGTTCATGGGCGAAGTCGCCTATGCCACCACGCAGATCGACCGCAAAACCGCCGGCGAGCTGGTGGAAAAACTGGTTCAAAAATATGAGAAAGCCCTGGAAACCAAGGACTTCCCCAAGGGAAAGACGTTCGCGGAGCTCTATGATCTGGAGACCGTGGAGCCGAAGCAGGAATATATCGAGCTCCACGACCGCATCTGGGCAGAGCTGGAAGAGATGGGCCTGCCGCAGTACAAGCCGACGCTGCAGTCCTACCGCTAAGGCCATCCCCGTCAAATTTACAGGAGACAGAAAGAGGTGACTTGAAACCGCTTATGTAATTGGGCATACGTTTCAATTTGCGTTGAAAGTATGGAATTAAAAGCACGTAAATAATATCTAGGAGGAAATCATGAAAAAAATTATCGCTGTTTTGCTGGCTGTCCTGATGATGGCAAGTCTCTTCACTGCCTGCAGCCAAAAAGCCGAAGAAACACCCGCCGAAACTCCCGCCGAGGAGCAAGAAACGCCCGCCGAGGAAACGCCAGCGGAAGAACCCGCGGAGGAGCCTGCGGAAGCGCCCGAAGAGAATGCGGAATTCCGGGTCGGTGTCATTCTGGATGCAGACGAGAACGCCGGTTATTCCTTCGCCCATATGCAGGGCGTGCGCGTCGCGCTGGAAAACCTGAATCTCACGGAAGAGGCCAACGTCATCTGGAAATACAATATCCCCGGCGACCAGGCCTGCTATGACGCCTGCGTGGACCTGGCGGAGAGCAATTGCCAGCTCATCATCTGCATTGGATACGATCATCAGTCCTATTGCCAGCAGGCAGCGGAGGAATATCCGGAGATTGAGTTCATCAACATGACCGGCGACACCGCCAGAGCTGCCGGCCTCGACAACTTCCACAACGCCTTCACCGCGATCTACGAAGCGCGCTATGTCGGCGGCATTGTCGCCGGTATGAAGATTCAGGAGATGATTGACAACGGCGAGCTCACCGATAAGAATTACGACGAAGACGGCAATGTCAAGGTCGGCTATGTCGGCGCGTTCCCCTATGCGGAGGTCGTCTCCGGCTACACCGCGTTCTTCCTCGGTATCCGCTCCGTGGTGGAGAACGTCTCCATGAACGTCATCTACACGAACTCCTGGTTCGACATCACCTCCGAGTCCGAGACGGCTACTGCCCTGATCTCCGACGGCTGCGTCATCATTGGCCAGCACGCCGACTCGACCGGCGCTCCCTCCGCCTGCGAGCAGGCGCTGAAGGCCGGCACGCCGGTCTACTCCGTCGGCTACAACATCGACATGCGGAATGTTGCTCCGACCGCCGCGCTGACCTCCCCGACCAACGAATGGGGCGTCTACTACACCTACGCGATCGGCGCCGTCCTGAATGGCGAGACCTTCGATACCAACTGGGTCGCCGGTTACGACCAGGATGCCGTCACGATCACCGAGCTGGGCGAATCCGCCGCGGAGGGCACAATGGATGCCGTGAACGCAGCCATCGAGGAGCTGCATGCCGGTACGCTGCATGTGTTCGATACTTCCAAGTTTACGGTTGAAGGCGAAGAGGTCACCTCCGCCTTTGCCACCGACACCGACGGCGACTGGGTGAACGACGCGGACGAGGCTGTCTTTGACGGCTACTTCCATGAATCCTATTATCAGTCTGCGCCCTGCTTTGCCCTGCGCATCGACGGCATTACGGAGTTCAACTGAGTTTTATCCGGGGATCCACAAATGTGGATCCCCATTCCTTATGGGAATATCCGGCAGAGAGCAGCATCGAATCCAGACCTTTCATCGAAATGGCGGCCTTCGGCACAAAATTGTCCCCTGCGGCATAGGATGCGGCGGGGGATTTGCTATGGAACAAACCATCATCGGCTATTCGACATGGGGCAGGCCGCTCCTGTGCCGGACGGGCGGCGCAGGCTGCCGCCGGGTCTTGCTCTGCGCCGCCTTTCATGGCAGCGAATGGATCACGGAGCTGGTGCTGCGGCGGTTTCTGGAGGAGCTGGAGGGCCGGACGGACTGGCAGAGAACCGCGCAGCTTTGGGCGGTTCCCTGCGTCAACCCGGACGGCACGGCGCTGTCCATGGGGCAGCTTCCGGTCTGGTCGCCGCAATATCTGACGGCCAAGGCCATTGCGAAGGAGGACGCCGGCTTTCCGTCCACCTGGAAGGCCAACGGCCGGGGCGTGGATCTGAATCTCAACTTCCCGGCGGGCTGGGAGCGGGCCGTGGCGATCAAGGGCCTCTGCGGCCCTGCGCCGCGGAACTGGCCGGGGCCGTGCCCCTTCTCTGAGCCGGAGAGCCGGAGCATGGCGAAGCTGGCCCGCCGGGCGCAGCCCGACGTGCTGGTGACGCTCCATGCCCAGGGAGAGGAAATCTACTGGCAGTATGGCGGGATTGTGGTGCCGGGGGCGGAGGCGCTGGGGCAGAAGATGGCGAAGCGGTCGGGGTACCTTCTGGCGGAGACGCCGCCGGAGTCGTCTTATGCGGGCTACAAGGACTGGTTTATCCAGGAGTTTCACCGGCCCGGCTATACGGTGGAATGCGGTCTGGGGGAAAATCCGCTGCCCATTGCCCAACTGGATGCGATCTACCGCCATGTGCGGCCGATTTTGGAGCTTGCGCTGCTTGGAGAATAGACGATTGTAATTTTTGGAAGGTCGTGCTATGATGGCAGTGTGATTTTTCTAAGGAAGTATGACTATGCGAAAATCAAGACTTTCCCACGTTCAAATCATTGCGCTGGGATTTGGCATTATGATTCTGGCCGGGACGGTGCTGCTGATGCTGCCCTTCGCCTCGGCGGACGGGCGGCCAGCGCCGTTCCGGGAGGCGCTGTTCACAGCCGCCTCGGCCTCCTGTGTCACGGGCCTTGTCCTGCGGGACACGGCCACCGCCTGGACGCCCTTTGGGCAGGCGGTGATCCTGCTGCTGATCCAGACGGGCGGCCTCGGCTTTATGACCATTGCCACCATGTTTTTCCTGATCCTGCGGCGGCGAATGGGCCTGCGCAAGCGGGAGATTATGGTGGAGAGCATCAACACAACGCAGGTCGGCGGCATTATGAAGCTGGCAAAGCTGATCCTGCTCGGGACGCTCTGCTTCGAGAGCGCAGGCGCGGTGCTGCTGGCGATCCGGTTTGTCCCGATGCTCGGCTGGGGCCGCGGCATCTGGTACAGCGTGTTTCACGCCGTCTCCGCCTTCTGCAACGCGGGCTTCGACCTGATGGGCATCCGCGAGCCGTTTTGCTCGCTGACGCCGCTGTGGGACGACGTGATGGTCAATGTCGTGATTATGCTGCTGATTACGCTGGGCGGTCTGGGCTTTCTGGTCTGGGAGGACCTGTGGAACAACGGACTCCATTGGCGGCGCTACCGGCTGCACACCAAGCTGGTGCTGACCACCTCGGCCCTTCTGACCTTCGGCGGCGCGCTGCTGATCTACCTCTTTGAGAGGAACGCCACCGGCGCGGGGCTGAGCCAGGGCCAGCGCATCCTGACGGCCCTTTTCGCCTCGGTTTCGGCCAGAACCGCCGGCTTTAATACCGTGGACCTCGCGGCCCAGACCGGCGCGACCAAGCTGGTCACGATTCTTCTGATGCTGGTGGGCGGCTCGCCCGGTTCCACGGCCGGCGGCGTCAAGACGACGACGTTTGCCGTCATCTTTCTCTTCGGCATCGCCAGCTTCCGGGGCAAGGAGGCGCCGACGGTCTTTGGCCGCCGCCTTTCCGAACATGCGCGGAAGAAGTCCAGCACAGTCCTCTTCTTTAATGCCGGGCTGGCGCTGACGGTGACGACGATCATCTGCGCAGTGCAGGGGTTGGATGTGGTGGACGTCCTCTTTGAGACCTTTTCCGCCATCGGCACAGTGGGCATGAGTACGGGCATTACCAGGAGCCTTGCCACGGTGCCGGTCTATCTCACGGCGCTGCTGATGTACCTCGGCCGGGTGGGCAGCGTGTCCTTTGCCGTGGCGCTGCTCGAACGAAAAGCGCAGCCGCCGGTCAAGTACCCGGTGGAACAGATTATTGTTGGATAGGAGATCAGATATGAAGTCTTTTTTGATTATCGGAATGGGCACCTTCGGCCATCATCTCTGCCGGGAGCTGGCCAAGCAGAAGTGCGAGATCATGGTGGCGGATTCCCGCTCGGAAATGTTGGAGGACGTGCTGCCGCTGGTTGTCAGCGCGAAGATCGCGGACTGCGCCAACGAGGAGGTGCTGCGGACCTTCGACATCCCCAGCTTCGACGCCTGCTTTGTCTGCATCGGCGGCAGCTTCCAGTACAGTCTGGAGATCACCAGCCTGCTCAAGGAGCTGGGCGCGAAGAAGGTGTTCAGCAAGGCCGACGAGGATATCCAGGCCAAGTTCCTGCGGCGCATCGGCGCGGACGAGGTCATCTATCCGGAGCAGGACGCGGCGGCCCGCATCGCCGTCAGCGAAAGCTCGGACAGCATCTTCGACTGCATCCCGCTGTCGCCGGACTTCGCAATCTATGAGATTATGCCCCACAGCAAATGGATCGGCAAGACGATCCGGGAACTGGATATCCGCAAAAATTACGGTCTGAACATCCTTGCCAGCAAGCAGGACGGCGTGCTGAACGCCATGCCGGGCGTAGACTATGTGTTCAAGCGGGAGGAGCATCTGGTCGTCATGGGCAAAACGGAGGACATCTGGAGAGCTGTTGAGCGATAAGCAGAGAAAACCCCTGCCGGATTTTGTCCGGCAGGGGTTCTGCGGCTCTATGGCTGCATCCAAAGAAGCAGATTGTTTTCAAATTTGGCGGTCAGCCGGCCCGTGTCCTTCAGCCATGCCAGATAGGAGCGGACGGTGCTGCCAACTAGGACATACTGTTCAAAATTCATCGCCAGGCCATATTCGGTAAACAGCCGCTGCAAAATGTGCTCAAAGCAGAGCGGCGCCGCACACAGGCTGACGATTTTTTCGGCAATCTCCAGCACCTTCGCGATGTTATATTGGGCCAGAGGGGAGATATCCCTGACCGGCTCGGCATGGGCGGGGACGAACATCTCCGCGGACAGAGACTGTACCATCTCAAGCGTTTTGAGATAAGCGGCGACATCGTAGATAAAACTGATCTGGTATTTTTCCAGCGTTTCCCTGCTGGACAGGCAGTCCGCGAGGTAGACGACGTTGTCCGGCGTCCGATATCCCACCATGTCAAAAAAGTGCCCCGGCAGAGGGATTGCTTCGAAGCCGTCCGGCAAAACCTCGCCGGTCAGATATTCTGCCTCGCTTTCCTGCGCCAGAAGAAATTTGTGCCGGAGGTCCTTGCTGGGATAGCCTCCGTATAAAAAGGACGGCTCCAGGATCGGATGTCTCGTAAAATCGCAGTCAATTCCCGGCGCATAGATCTTGCAGCCTGTCTGCGCCTGCAAATACCGGTTGCCGCCAATATGATCGGCATTGGAATGCGTGTTATAAATCGCCGTCAGCTTCCAGCGACTGGCATCCAGAAGCTGCCGGATTTTTCTGCCCGCGTCCTTGTCGTTTCCGCTGTCAATCAGGCAGACGTCTGTGTCGTTCAGCCGGAAGAGCCCGATTTTTGCGGGGCTTTGAATATAGTAGCTTCTGTCTGCGACCTGAATCAACTCATACATTGCGCAGTCCTCCTCTTTGGCTCAGATATCGCCATTATAGCACAGATAGGAGAGAAAAGCTACTGACGGGGCTGCACGCCTCGGTATGGGCGCGTCAGCGGCTGCCCTCGAGCTGCCGCATCCAGCCGCGGCGCCGGAAAATCCACAGGGAGATGCCAAAGCGGACGCACTCCTCCAGGGACAGGAGAAAATAGACATAGGGGATGCTCAGGTTCCAGCAGAAGGCGGCGAGAAGGCCCAGCGGCACGCCGAACACCCAGGTGCCGATCAGGTCGACCCACATCACATAGTCCGTCCTGCCGCCGCTGCGCAAAATGCCGCCGCCGAGAATCATGTTCTGAATTTTGAACGGGGCGATCAGGGCGTAGGCCGTCAAAATCTGCGCGGCGAGCTGCCGGACCACGGGCTCCACCTGGTAAATGGTCACGTAGAGCGACTTCGTGAGCAGCAGCAGGAGCGACAGCGCGGCGGAGCCGCAGAGGCCATAGAGCATCAGCAGTCTGGACGAGCGGTAAGCGCCGCCGAAGTCCTGCCCGCCAAGCTGCTTGCCGATGAGAACGCCGGCGGCCTGGGACAGACCGCACAGCGCGCCGATCATCAGGCTCTGGATGGGGTTAATCAGCGTCATGGCGGCGCAGGCCTGCGTCCCCAGATGGCCGTAGATGACGGCATAGACGTTTTCGCCCAGACTCCACAGCAGCTCGCAGATCAGCACCGGCAGAAGCATCCCGGCATACTGCCGCCAGTGAAAGCGGCCCTGCGCCGGGGTGCGCGCCGTGCGCTCCGCGAAGCGGAAATAGAGCGCCAGCATGATGGCCAGATTCACGAGCTGGGAGGCCGCCGTGGCGATGGCCGCGCCGGTGACGCCCATCGGCGCAGCGCCAAGTCTTCCGAAGATCAGCACATAGTTGAGCCCGGTGTTCAGCGCGGCGGCCGCCGCGCTGGCGTAGAGAGACAGGACTGCCCGGTCCATGCACCGGAACCAGGCGGCCAGCAGCGCCGCGCCGGCGGCCGGCAGGTAGGTCGCGCTCAGAATCCGGAGATAGCGGGCGGCCAGACGGCAGGTCTCCCGGTCCTTGGTATACAGTCCCATGATCGGGCCGGGAATCAGCAGGCACAGCAGCGTGAAAAGCACCGCGATGCCGCCCGCGAGAGACAGGTTGACGAAAAAGCTGCGCCGCAGCTCCCGCCGGTTGCTCTGCCCGGCATACTGGGCCATCATGATGCCGGCCACCGCCGCGACGGCGGAGGCAATCACGGAGAAAATGGAGGAAAATTTGCCCGCCAGGCCGACCGCCGCGATGCTGGTGCTGCCGAGCTGGCCGATCATGATCTGATCGACGACGCTGAAGGACGATTGCAGCATGGACTGCAGCGTGACCGGGATGGCGATGCCGCAGACGCCTTTGAAGAATCCCTTTGATGTTTCCATAGAACTTCGCTCCTTGCAGCAGGATTGGTTCCTGCCGCTTTATTGTAGAGCGATAGTTTGAAAAACGCAAAGGTTAATCGCATAACTTGCAACAAAAATAGCGGCGCAGGAATTGTCGCTTTTGACGGCTTCCGTGCCGCAGCGTATTATTGGGACGCAGGCCCGGTGCTCTCCCGTTCGACCAGCGAGACGGGAAGGCGAACCGTGGAGCCGGGGTCCTCTCCGGCCCGCAATTGGAGCAGCTTTTCCATGGCGGTTTTTGCGCGGAGCGCGCCGTCCTGGCGGACCGAGGTGATGGTGGGGTAGAACTGGGTACAGACCGGCGCGTCGTCGAAGCCGGCGACGGAGATCTCCTGCGGTACCCGAACGCCCTGCTCCAGCAGGAACCGGAGCAGTTCGGCGGCATAGTGGTCCGAGACGGCGAAAATGGCGGTGTGCCTGCGCAGAAACTCCAGATTTTCCAGATAGAAGGCATTCCGCTCCGTCTTTTTCATGGGAATTTGCAGAAAATCCGCGCCGGGGCCGAAGCGCTCGCGGAAGCCCCGGTAGCGCTCCAGGTCCACGCCGTCCCGGTTGTCGCTGACGCAGAGGGCGCGGCTGTGCCCAAGCCGCCGGAAGAACCGGCCGACCTGCATGCCGCCGTCGAAGTTGTCGATGCACAGGTTGCAGATGCGCTCCGCCGAA
>Ga0129308_1003214_pt1 | contig 12137 bp, 9 predicted proteins | sample L827metagenome_FD_94440 | JGI IMG/M metagenome (GOLD analysis project Ga0129308, IMG submission 94440) | Ring-tailed lemur group fecal microbial communities from Wisconsin, USA - L827 metagenome | ecosystem: Host-associated > Mammals > Digestive system > Large intestine > Fecal | place: USA...
TAATATTTAAATTTCTTTGATAAATTAACCTTGCAATTTCTAAAGCAACAGTAGAAATATCTAAGAAAATCGTTGTTCCGGGTTTAATCAATTCAATTGCTTTATTAGCTATCTCCTCTTTTTCTTTTATTCTGACAGAACGACGTTCATCGACATGAATGGTATGTAAATTCAATCTTAATTGTGTAGCACCTCCATGTATTCTTTTTAACTTTCCATTTTTTTCTAATATTGTTAAATCTTTTCTTATACAATCTTCTGTTACATGAAAATATTGGCTTAAATCTTTGACTCTTACTTGACCTTCTAAATTTAACTTTGCAAGTATTTGATGATGTCTTTCTTGTTGTAACATGAAATCACCCTTTCTTTTTATATTATGACATTGAATATAATAAAAAACAATATGTCATTGAAACTATCGAATATGAACAACAATATTTTTCACACATGATTGAATTATACATATGTTATAGTAAAGGAGTGAGAGTATGCATCTATTTTCAACTTTATTATATGCAATTTCAGCAAATCTTGATTGCTTGAGTATTGCTATTGCATATGGTATTAAAGAAACAAGAATATGTTTTCTATATAATTTGATGATTGCCTTCATTTCTTCAATGGGGACATTTATAAGTATGAAAATAGGATATATGATTACTCAATATATTCCTTTGCAAATTGCTAATCATTTAGGCAGCATAATGATTTCAATGATTGGTATGATGATGATTATAAAATATTTTATAGATTATCATTCAACTTCAATGCAAACTCCCCAAATACAAGAACTTACATTTAAAGAAGTCTTATTTCTAGCAATAGCTTTAAGTATAAATAATGTTGCTTTGAGTATCGGTACGAGTATTACAGGAGTTCCTATTCTTTCAGCTACTCTTTGTTCCTTTATTTTTTCAATTATTTTTTGTGCACTTGGACAAAAGATAGGTTCATCATATCTATCTCAAATATTAGGAAAATATTCATCAGTGATTGCTGGACTTATATTACTTGTTTTAGGTATCTATGAAATGTTTATATAATAATTGTTAAAAAATTCATTTTTTATTGATGTGAACTTAACTGCTAAATACTAATGAGTATCTTCTTAAAATGCTTTCAAAGATCCATATTATAATGATAGATTATGACTTGGAACAATATCAACATTCCCACCTATATGTTAAAACTCTGAGTGTTCATTTTTTCTTTTCATAAAAAAGCATACAAAAATCTATGATCTTTATCTATAAAATAACCTCTTACCCAATATTTGTCAATTATCAAAATCGAAGATTTTACTATTGTTCATCTAAAACTGTTCTGCCTCTTACTTCATTATAAATTCTTTTTTTCTTTTTCTTATATCTGTATTGTTCACATATTTAATATGAGAAAAAACATATCATTTCTGATATGCTTATTTTTCAAAATAGTCTGCGACTTCTTTCAAATTTTCAATAATAGGTAAATGTTGAGGACACACACCTTCACATTGACCACATTCAATACAATCACTTGCCTTACCAAATGTTTGGGTAAGATTAGCATAATATTCACCATGAGGTGTCCAGCCTTTTTCTTTAATTTCTTGTTTATCAGCATTATATAATGAAAAGTATTTTGGAATAGCAATTTGCATTGGACAACCATCTACACAATAAGAACAACCCGTACATGGAATAGCTATTGTAGAATTAATCAAATCCACTGCTTTATGAATAAGTTTTAATTCTTCATCATTCAATGGTTTGAAATCACTCATATATTGAGTATTATCAAGTAATTGCTCTATATTGCTCATTCCACTTAATACCATCATGACATTATCTAATCCAGCAACAAAACGAATTGCCCATGAAGGAATAGACATATCTGGAAGATGTGATTTCAATAATTTTTCTACACTTTCTGGTACTTTTGCAAGTGTTCCACCTTTGACAGGTTCCATAACGATAACTTTTTTACCATGTTTTTTTGCAACTTCGTAACATTTTCTTGATTGAACACCAATGCTATCCCAGTCGAGATAGTTGATTTGTAATTGGACAAATTCCATTTCTGGATGAGCTGTCAATATTTCATCTAAAAATTCAGCATCATCATGAAATGAAAATCCCATTGTTTTAATCAAACCTTGTTCTTTTTTATCTTTGATCCAATTCCAACAATCTAATTTATTGTATATTTTGTTAGAATGATGATTCACATCATGTAATAAATAGTAGTCAAAAAATGTAACGCCAGTATTTTCTAGCTGTTGATTAAAAACTTTATCTCTATCTTCCTTTGTATTAATAAAACCTGAATGTAGTTTTGTTGCTAGAGTGTAACTATCTCTAGGATAACGATCAACTAATGCAACTTTTGCTGCCTTTTCGCTTTGGAAACCACAATACATCCAAGCTGTATCAAAATAAGTAAAACCTCTTTCTATAAAAGTATCTACCATCTTTTTTGTTTGTTCAATATCAATCTTTGAAGCATCATTTGGATCTAATGATGGTAATCTCATTAACCCAAATCCTAATTTCTTTTCGCTCATACTCCCACTCCTTTTTTCTACTGATATTATACAACACTGAGAGTTTTTCGCAATATGAAAAACTACTTTACATATGTAAAGTAGTCTATTAAATAACTTCTTATTTTTCTTTTAAAACATAAATTTTTGAAATATAATCGCCTTCACAATTATTTTCTCCAGAAGAACCATCAGAAGTGACTATTCCAATATTCATGAGTTCATCTCCATAGCATTCTTCTTCCAATAAGGATACATGATATTGTTTTTTGGGAGCTAGACCTTGTAATTTTAATCTTCTATAACCTACATTGACTTCCTGCAATACACGATAGTAACCAACAATTGCTGTACTTTGATCAGAAGAAACAACGATCCAAGCACTTTCATTTCCTTCAAAAGGACTCTTTAAACGATAGAAAGTTCCAAATTGAATTAATTCTCGATATTCTTTCATAAACGCAACTTGTTCTTTAATGATTGCTAATTCTTCAGCAGTTAAATGAGTTGAATCCAATTCATAACCAAATGTTCCAAAATAAGCAACATTAGCTCGTGTATGTAATGGTGTATTACGAAGTAATGCATGATTTGGTGTTGCTGAAACATGAGAACCTATACTAGATAATGGATATACAAAAGATGTCCCATATTGAATTTTAATTCTTTCCACGGCATCAGTATCATCACTTGCCCAGCATTGTGGAGCATAATATAACATACCTGGATCAAATCTTGCTCCTCCACTTGCACATGACTCAAATAAAATATTAGGATATTCTTTTGTCAAACGTTCATAAAGCTGATATACACCTAAAATATATTGATGAGCAACTTTTCCTTGTTGTTGACTATTAGCTGTACAAGAGTAAACTTCACTCATTGATCGATTCATATCCCATTTAATATAAGAAATATTAGCACTATCAATCGCTTTCTTCAATTGATTAAACAAGTAATCAACAACATCTTGATTAGACATATCTAATACATACTGACTTCTACCATGACTTATTGCTCTATTTGGTACATGAAGTATCCATTCTGGATGCTCATCATATAATTTTGTTCCTTTACTCACCATTTCAGGTTCGATCCATAATCCAAATTCCAACCCTAAATCATTAATTTTTTTAGCTAATCCTGAAAGTCCGTTAGGAAGTTTTTCATAATCAATTTCCCAGTCACCTAGACCGCTATAATCATCTTTTCTATTCGTAAACCAACCATCATCTAAGACAAAAAGTTCAATGCCAGCTTCTTTGGCAATTTTAGCCATCTCAACAATCTTATCTTCATTGAAATCAAAGAAAGTTCCTTCCCAATTATTAATAAGAATTGGTCTTGTACGATCACGCCAGACTCCTCTAGCAAGACGGGAACGATACAATTCATGATAAGTTTGTGACATATAATTTAATCCCTTATCACTATATACCATGACTGCTTCTGGTGTTTCAAATGACTCATTTGTCTTTAATTTCCATTCAAAAGTATGAGGATGAATACCCATTGTTATTCTTGAAGTATTAAATGTATCAACATCAACCTGTCCAATATAATTTCCACTATATACTAAACTAAAAGCATAAACTTCTCCAGAATTTTCATTACATTGACTTCTTTTTAAAGCTATAAATGGATTAAAATTGTGACTAGAATGTCCTCTTAAAGAATAAATAGATTGTATTCCATATTGTAATGGACGTGTATTGACAAATCTTTCTCTACACCATGCTCCAGTAAGTTCTATCATCTCATAATCTTTATCAGGTAAATCCAAAGACATACTCATGACACTATTTAATATTAAGTCTTTCTCACTATGATTAATGACCTTGACATTTCTTGTTATGACAGGAAAATGTTCATAAATACTATAACTTAATATAACGCTCATATTTTCTAAACAATCATATAAAGTGATTTCTAATGTCACAGCTTCTTCATCACTTTCAACATATGTTGCTGGTAAATCTTTAATTTTAGGTTTTCCATTTTTTATACGATAACTTTTATATTTTAAATCAATGATATGACTTCCATTATCTAATGTAACATCAATCGCTGGACAACGCATATCTCCTGTTCCGTAAGTAGGATATTCTTGCTTAATATGTTCTAAAGAATAAGTTCTACTATCTTCAAATGCGCAAACAGCCATAGAACGTTGAGAATATTCTAAAAGATAATCAAAGTTTTCTTTATCAGTTACCCTTTTCCCATAATAAAACTGTCCTAAATGACCACTTGGTAACACCTTCATGATATAGCTTATTTCATCATTATAAAGATGAAATGTTTGTGTTGATTTATGATAAATAATAGGCATAAAAAACTCTCCTCCTTAAATATTTATTTCTCTTATAATTTAAACCATTTTATCCCCAATATCAATTTTTTTTGCAAAAACAAATCAATAATAAAATATAAAATGATCATAAGCATTTATAATGATTGTATCCCCATAAATCGTTTGACGAGGAATGTTGGCTCCATAGTTCATATGAACATGACCATGTATAAAATACTTAGGTTTATATTTTTCAATCAGCATTGAAAAACATTCAAATCCTCGATGAGATACTGATTCAAAATCATTAATATGCCTGGCTGGGGAATGTGTAACGAGAATATCAAAACCATTGGACTTATGCAATTGAAATTTTAAACGCCTAATTCTTTGACGCATTTGTTTTTCGGTAAACATATATTTTCCATCACGATATTGATAAGAACCTCCCAATCCTAAAATACGAATACCTTGATAATTATAAATCTGATCATCAATACAAATACACCCTTGAGGTGGTTGAAGATCAAATAATTCATCATGATTACCATGAACATATAATAATGGACAATTGGCCATCGTCACAATAAACTCAAGGTATTCCTTATTAAGATCACCACAAGCTAAAATAAAATCAAAACCATCTAACTTCCCCGGTGTATAATAATCATAATAATATTTAGCCTCCACATCAGAGATAGCCAAAATTCTCATAATATTATTCCTTTCTATCTTTAATGACTGAATCGACTCCTACCATATCAACAGTAGATTTCCCCATTTCAGTAAGTTCATCATAAACAGGAATAGAACCTTCGACATTCTCCACCAGCCAATCCATATTAATGATTTGTTCAGGGGTAAGATTACCTACAATTTCCTTTCCTTCCTGTGTATAGATTTCTCCTTTAAAAGGATAACAAAGATCAGCACGAATACTGTCCTGTAATAAATTGGCTAACTTTTGAATACTAGCAGGAACCATTTTTGTATAACTTAATTCAATAACTCCGTTAGACATACCCCAATAATAATTAAGGGCTTTATGACTTTCCACATATTCTGTTTTAAAAGATTTATTTTGAATATTACGAATCATTGACTCATAATATACTCCCCATTGCCATAAAGGTACAGCTAAATTCACTTGACCAAAATCAGTAATGAGCGAAAGACCAAAGCTACTGCGTCTTTCTTCTCCTTGCTTTGTTAAATCTTGTGAAGAAATAAGTCTTATACCTCTCTTTCTAAATTTTTCTATGGCTTTTACGGCACTTTCAACCGCTGTCCATTCTAAATACACTTTAGCTCTTGGATTAACCATTTGAACTCCTAAAGCAAAAGCATTTACACCTGCGATCTGACCATAGATTGGATAATCACAAAGGTATCCGACATCTTCATTACCAGCCATTGCTCCAGCAATAGCACCAATAACAAATTTAGCTTCATACATTCGAGCATAATATGTACAAATATAACGATGTGACTGATTTAAAGAACAATTAAGAATAGTTACTTCTGGATGCTCAACAGCTGATTTTAAAGCTGCTGGAAGCAATCTTGGTGAAGTTGTAAAAATAATATTGTTTTTTTGAGCAATTGCCTTTTTAATAATTGCTTGTGGATCACTATCCATCGCATTAAAATAGGCTACTGTTTCTATTCTATTTCCAAACACTTTTTGAACATATTCTCTTCCTTGTTCATGTCCTTTCGTCCAACTTGAAGTTGAAGGATCCTTATCATGAATAAAAGCTACTTTCATGACTTTCTTTTCACCAACAGAAAGTAATTTTGTTAATATGCCAGGTTTTTTTGATTGTGAAAATAACTTAACATCAATTGGAAATTGATCTTGTTGAAGAACGATTTCTTCCCATAACTGAGATATTTTTTTCTTGATTTCAACTTTATCATTTAACGAATGATAACCAAATACTCTTAAATAAACTAATAAAGCATCACCAACTGTAGACGCTAATTTTTTACCACCATGTTCTTCATAAACTTGACGAAACAAATAATAAGCACTAGAAAAATTTTTTCTATCGTCTTCACTCCATATTTCATCAGATGATTTTCCTAAATATTGTTGTAATTGAGTATAACTTCCCAGCTTTGAAAACTCAATAAAATTCACTTTGCTGCACTGATAAAAATCTAAAAATTCATAATATAACTGCACTTCTAAAGTTGTATTTTTAGGAGGTAAAATTCTAATAACTTGAGCATCAATACTATCAGCACCAAAATATTTTAAGACACTTACTCGTTTATTTCCTTCTTGAACAAAATAGCGGTTCATATATTCATAAACTTTGATTGGATCTCTTATTCCTTCTTCCAAATGGGATTGACAAAGAGCTTTCCACTTTGTAGAAAATTCTGTATCTTCTTCCATTAATGGCATGAAGTTTCTAGCAAAAACTTGAGAACGTCCATGGCTGTATGTCCCTACAATAAATTCTAATGGAATTTGTATTATTCCTATTGTATTTCCATAATTCAGTAAATCTTTATCTATAAAATCACTGAGTACTGGAAGATAAGGATATTTTCCATGTGAAATACATATTCTTAATTCTTTTTGAGCCATTTTTTGCGCATCTTTATAATAAAGAGTGGGCATATTGACACCTCCAGTTCAATATTTTTTTTAAATTTTATTTTTATAATAATATATCTAAAATTATGCTATAATTGATTAAAGTATGATTTAACAATATCAAATAACAAGAGGAGGAAGTTTTATGAGCGATTTTTCTTTTTCGATTTTTCCTAATGAAAATTTTGTAGATTTAAGGTTGTTTCAATTCGGTTATGAACAATGTATCCCTCTGCATTCTTTTGGACCTTTTATTCGTAACCATTATTTATTTCATTATATCATTTCTGGTAAAGGCTATCTTGAGTCCGTTGGAACCGATGGTCTTGTTCATCATTATGATCTTTCAGCTGATCAAGGATTTCTTATTTGTCCAGGAATGAGCAATACATATTGTGCAAGTGCAAATGATCCTTGGAAATATGTTTGGTTAGAATTTGATGGTTTAAGAGTTATGGAATTTCTTAATAGTGCAGGCTTATCTTCTGATCAGCCTGTTTATCAAGCAGAATCTACAACTCTCGCCAATTCTGTTCGAGATTCAATGCTTTATATTGCTGATAATCCTGGTTTATCTCCTCTTCATCTTATTGGTCAATTATATTTGTTTTTAGATCAACTTATTCAAACATCTACAACTAGACGAGAAATGAAAGGTCGACCATTAAAAGACTTTTATGTCCAAGAAGCAGTTAACTTTATTGGACAAAATTATCAAAAAAATATTACTGTTGAAGAAATTGCTGACGTTTGTAGACTCAATCGCAGCTATTTCAGTAAATTATTTAAAGAAAGCATGGGGTGTTCACCCCAAGAATTCGTAATTCGTTTAAGACTCTCTAAAGCTACTGAATTAATGAGCAGTAATAATATGTCGATAGGTGATATTGCTGCACTATGTGGTTATCCTAATCAACTTCATTTTTCTAGAGCGTTTAAAAAACATTACGGTATTTCTCCTCGTGAATGGAGAATTAAAAATGGCATTTCAACAAAGAAAGATTAACTACCATAAAGGGTAGTTTTTTTATAATAAATAATACAACAACCCCATCAGGTTATATTCATTTTCTGTTGGGGCTGTTATATAAATAAAACTATATTGGGTTATTTACCACCAGTATTAGCAATACCTTCAATAAATTGTCTTTGGAAGATCATATATAATACAACCATAGGAAGCATTGCTAGTAAACTTCCGGCCATCAATACTGGGAAATTAGTAGAGAATTGACCACGAAGTGTTGCAAGACCAGATGATAATGTCATCATATTCAAATCAGAGTTAACAACTAATGGCCACATCAAATCACCATAAGCAAATACAGCTGTAAAGATCGTTAAAGCTGCAACAGATGTTCCAGTTAATGGGAACATAACTTTGACGAAAGTTTGCCATTGATTACATCCATCTAAGTAAGCTGCTTCTCCAATTTCTGTTGGTATTCCCATGTAAGTTTGTCTTAAAAAGAATGTTCCAAAGGCACTTACGATTCCTGGAAATACTAAGGCGAAAATCGTATTTGCCATTCCCATTTTAGCTACCATTTGGTATTGTGGGATAATGAAGATTTGTGAAGGTAAAGACATTTGTACTAAAATAATACCAAATAAAATATTTTTACCTTTGAAATTTAATTTAGCAAAAGCATAACCTGCCATTGAACTAAATATAACAGCACAAACAACTCTAAATAAAATCATTAATCCTGTATTAAGATACATTTTTACAAAAGGCAAAGAAGTAATGGCCTCTTTAAAATTATCCCATGTAATTTGAGCAGGTAAAATCGTTGGTGGTACCTGCATACTTTCTGGTACTGTTTTAAAACTTGTTAAAATCATCCAGAGAAATGGGAAAATCATAATAGCAGAACCTAAAATCAAAGCAACATAAATGAAAGTCGTTTTTATAGTTTTTGAACGACGTAAAGAAGTATTACGATTCATCTCTTATCCCTCCTAAACATCATAGTTAACCCATTTCTTTTGTCCAATGAATTGAATAACTGTAATAATTCCAATTAAGAATACTGTCCAAATAACAATTGCTGCACCTGATCCACGACTACCAGCTACGAAGGATTCTCTATAGAATAAGTACATTAAACTTTGCACTGACGTTAAAGCAGGGTTCGTTTCTTCAACCATCATATAAATCAAATCATACACCTTGATGGCGGACATCAAACGCATGATCATAACTACAAATAATGTTGGTGAAATCATAGGTAAAGTAATATGCAAGAATTGACTTAATTTACTTGCTCCATCGACTTCAGCTGCTTCATAATAAGTTTTAGAAATATTTTGAAGTCCAGCCAACATCAACACTGCATCATAACCAATGTTACTCCATATAGCTACAATACCACATACAATCATAACAAATGTAGGATCAGTGATCCAATTAATACTTGTTCCTAATATTTGATTTAAAATTCCATAATCACTATTGAAGATCCAACGCCATACCATAGTAATTGCTGCTGGAGCACAAACCATTGGTAAGAAGAAGATTGTTCTGAAAAATCCTTTTCCTTTGATTTTAGCATTCAACAACATTGCGATAAGTAATGAAATGAATAATCCAATTGGAACTGTAAGAATACAGAAATAAATAGTATTCCATGTTGCTTTCCAAAAGTCTTCACGTTGGAACATAGTAATATAATTTTCTAAACCGATAAATTTATAATTACCAAATCCTAAATGTTCGCAAAAACTTGTGTATAATGTCTGAATAAAAGGCCAAATATTTAATATTAAAAGACCAATAATTGTAGGAGCTATCATAATATAACCCCATCTTTGCTCTCTTTTAGCAGCAGCAGACATCTTTTTTACTGCTGTTTTTTCTTTCTTTTTCATTGATAAACCCCCTCTCAATCAGATAAGTTATCAGCTGTAGTAGTATCGATGATCTTCTGGATTTCAGCCATACCAGTATCAATATCTACTTTACCGTTATAAATGTTAGTCATTACATCTTGAACGTTACTCTTCCATTTTGGACGAGCAGCATTGTTAACATATTGAGTACAGTAATCAAATTGATCAATAACATTTGTTAAATGTAATTTATAATCAAATTGATCAAATGCACTGATCCAAGTATCTTCTAGCCCCTCATAAGCAGGAATTGCTGCACCAGATTTTCCTTGAATTTTTTGTGCTTCTTCACTACCGAAATATTTCAAAATATCTAAAGCTATATCTACATTTTTACCTTCTGCTGCAGTAGCATAAGTTAAACCATTAGAAATCGTTGCTCTACCATTACCAGATTTTGGATTTGGATATGCTGGTAAAACGGCTACATCCCATTTCCCTACCATATTAGGATAGTTTTTCATTTCACTCATTAAATTCCAGCTACCTTCTAAGAACATCGCACCAATTTCAGAAAAGAATGCTGTACCTGGACTTGTTTCAGCGAAATATTTTTGTGTTGGACACCAATCATTTTGTTGAAGCTCGACATAAAATTTAACAGCTTCTTGTGTAGCTTTTTGATCAAATCCAGCACGTGTTTTATCTTCTGTTAAGATACAACCACCTGCTTGATAAACAAAGTTATGATAACCTAACTGTTCATCGTTATATGCCATATAACCATATTTTCCAGTTTTATCATAAATTTTTTCTGAAGCTGATACAAGATCGTCCCATGTCCATGTTTCATCAGGATAAGCAACATTTGCTTTGTCAAATATATCCTTATTATAAACTAAACATACGTTATCCTTATCTTTAGGAACACCATACATTTTTCCATCACTACCCTGAGCATTACTGATGGAAATATCACTATAATGTTTTTTATAAAAATCTGGATCCTCATCATCATATAAATGAGATACATCTGCTAGTTTACCGAAATCAGAATAGTATAAAATTTGATCTGTGTGCATCCAGAAAATATCAGGCATAGTGTTACTTTCAGCAGCAGCTTCTAACTTAGTCCAATATTCACTCCAACTTGTAACTTGAACATCAATAACCACATTAGGATTCACATTAGCTGTATAAGCGTCACACATTGCCTGCATACCATCACGTTGTGCTACATCCCAGATTTGGAAAGTAAGATGGGTTTTACCATCTGCCGAACCACATCCAGTTAAAGAAAGCATCATTGTCATGGCTAACAATACCAAAATGCAAGTTCTTTTTCTCATCTCTAAAATTCCTCCTTTATTTATCTTGCGATATTTGATAGTATTCAGGGTTTTTACTATCTCATCAATTGCCTAAATTATAAAATGAAAGATTTATAATGTAAATGGAACAAAACTATTAAAATATACCCAAATGTTATTATAAATAAATATTTATATATGTCATATTACATTTTGATATATTTTTTGAATTTTGAATAATTATAGCGTTTACATTTTTAAAAAACATAAAAAAAAGAATAAAAGGTGAACATAATTCATCATAATTTGATAAATTAATTCTTCTATACCTTCTATTCATTTAGAATAATATATCATAATGTGTCCTAATATTATAAATAACATATCACAATGTATCTTTGTTTTTCAAATAAGCTCCAACAAAAAGGAAGCCTTTACATTTTTAACTTTTTCTTTGGAGCACTTTCTAAATATTCAGTAGGTGACATTCCTGTTTCTTTACGAAAAACTTTTGCAAAATAATTAGCATTAGCAAAACCACTAATTTCAGCAACATAAGAAACAGAA
>Ga0129308_1003215_pt1 | contig 12130 bp, 11 predicted proteins | sample L827metagenome_FD_94440 | JGI IMG/M metagenome (GOLD analysis project Ga0129308, IMG submission 94440) | Ring-tailed lemur group fecal microbial communities from Wisconsin, USA - L827 metagenome | ecosystem: Host-associated > Mammals > Digestive system > Large intestine > Fecal | place: USA...
CATCAGGTATATGACGAAATACTTAAGCCTGCGGGAATGGACGATGTTAAAATATTTACAGAGCTGGGCAGATTTATGCTTGCTCCAAACGGCCATGTGGTAACAAAGGCGCTTCACGAAAAGCACACCTATAAGGAATATATAGGCGTTGACGCATGTGCGGCAAACCTTATGCGTCCGGCTATGTACGGCTCATATCATCATATAACGGTAATGGGCAAGGAAGATAAGCCATGCGACCACAAATATGACGTTGTAGGCTCACTTTGCGAAAACAACGATAAATTTGCCATTGACAGAATGCTTCCTGAAATTGAAATTGGCGACCTTCTTGTAATTCACGATACAGGCGCTCACGGTTTTTCAATGGGCTACAACTATAACGGAAAGCTCCGCTCGGCTGAATATCTTCTTAAAGAGGACGGAAGTATTGAAAAAATAAGAAGAGCCGAAACAGTTGACGATTATTTTGCAACTCTTGAGGGCTTTAATTTCTGATAAATCTGGAGGTAAAATATGTTTAAGGTAAATGACAATTATTTAAAGCTTCCGGGCAGCTATCTTTTTTCAACAATAGCAAAAAAGGTTGCGGCTTTTTCAGAGGCTAACCCTGATAAAAAAATTATTCGTCTTGGCATAGGCGATGTTACACAGCCGCTTGCGCCTGCAATTATTGAAAGCCTTCACCAATCCGTTGATGAAATGGCAAAGGCGGAAACCTTTAAGGGCTATGCGCCTGACCTTGGCTATGAATTTTTAAGAAAAACAATAGCGGAAAACGACTACAAAAATGTTGATATAGCCGCAGACGAAATTTTTGTTTCCGACGGCGCAAAAAGCGACAGCGGAAATATTCAGGAGATTTTTTCCGTTGACAACAAAATAGCCGTATGCGACCCTGTTTATCCTGTTTATGTTGACACAAACGTAATGGCAGGCAGAACAGGCGTGTATGATGCGTCAACAGGAAAGTGGAGCAATGTAATTTATATGCCTTGCACACTTGAAAATAACTTTGTTCCTGAGCTTCCTAAGGAAACACCTGATATTATTTATCTCTGCTTCCCTAATAACCCAACAGGCACAACACTTACAAAGGATCAGCTTCAGGTGTGGGTTGACTATGCAAACAAGGTTGGCGCAGTAATTATATATGACGCAGCTTATGAGGCATATATCACAGAGGAAAACGTGTGCCACTCAATTTATGAGTGCGAGGGCGCAAGAACATGTGCCATTGAGATACGTTCATTCTCAAAAAATGCAGGCTTTACAGGCGTTCGTCTTGGCTTTACGGTAATTCCTAAGGACATTAAGGCAGGCGACGTTACACTCCATTCACTTTGGGCAAGAAGACACGGCACAAAGTTCAACGGCGCACCTTATATCATTCAGAAAGCCGGTGCGGCTGTTTACAGCGAAGCGGGAAAGGCTCAGCTTAAAGAGCAGATTGCTTACTACATGAATAACGCAAAAGCAATTAAGGAAGGCCTTACAGAGGCAGGCTACAAAACAGTCGGCGGCGTAAACGCTCCGTATATCTGGCTTAAAACGCCTGAAAACATGACTTCATGGGATTTCTTTGATTATCTGCTTGAAAAAGCCAATGTTGTGGGCACACCGGGCTCAGGCTTTGGCCCAAGCGGAGAGGGCTACTTCCGTCTTACAGCCTTCGGCTCATACGAAAATACTGTTGAAGCACTTGAAAGAATTAAAAAGCTTTGATAACATTACTCCAAGGGGAAACTCTTGGAGTATTTTTTGTCGGAGGGGATTTTGAATGAACAAAATAGAGGAAGGCTTAGGCGATATATTAGGCGGCTTTGAGTTTAACGGAAAAGCTGAATATAAAGGAAAAGAAATTTACATACCCAAAATTGCGGTTTACGAATGGGCAATAAAAATAGAGTGCTTTGTGTATTTGGATTATGACAAGGCTGTGGAAGCATACAAAAATAACGAAAGCCTTGATGATTTGTTCGATTTTTGCGCAGACGAAATTGTTGTAAATGACACCATAAAAAGCGTTTCCGTTGAAAAAATAAGCGGAGTATATATTGGCGGAGTGTATGAAAATGAGGAAATAAAAAAGCTTGTTGAAAAATATGATAATTCCTGTGAAAACAAGGCGGTTAAGTATTTCTGCTTTTATTCCATGTGCGCCCCTGTGTATGAGGAGGGCACCGAAAACATAAAAAGCGTTGAGTTTAAGGCACTGTGCGATGAAAAAGCAGGTGCTGAGGAAAAGGTGCGTTTAAGCGAATTTAAATACGGACAGTGGATAACCGTAAAAAGCGCCGAGGGCGAAGAATTTAAGGTAAGCTATATAAGCTCTCAAAACACTGTGGGCGACGGGGCTTTTTATGAGCTTATGGAATATCTGACAATACCTGAGCTTGATGAAAACGAAAAAATAGCCTTTACACAGGACATGACAGACTTTGGTGAAATGATAAATGTGGGAGAGATTACACCCGACAACAGGAACTATGGCGTTATTGTAAGGAAAGACACCGACACTGATGTTGATTTTGCAATGAGCCATGTTAAAAAGGTGTATGAGGCGGTAAGGTTTTTAAAGGGCTGATTTTTTGGATAAATTGTGTGATAAAGTGAAAGGCAGATTAAAAGAATTTAATTTCAACGGAAGTTTTGAGTATAATGGTGTGAAATTTGAAATACCATATGTTTCTGTTTTTGATAACAAAATTAGAATTGAGTGTATAGAATATTTTGATTATGACAAGGCAATAAGCTTTTATAACGAATATACAATGAAAGAAAATATGGTATCAAATGAAGAAGTTTTCAAAGCATTGAAAGCAAATCTGTTAACTGCGAATTTTATGCCTTTTGAAATAGTGATAAATGATAAAATAAGCAGTTCGTGTTTTACAAATGATGGGGAAAGACGTGGTATTGAGAGAAAAAGTGAAATTTTCATAAAGGGGTTGTATGAAGAAAGTATAATTATAAAAGAATTTTTAGAAAAATATAGAAAAACAGACGATGATACGGCTTTCAGATATTTTTGTTTTGAATTGTATTGTGACAGCAATGTGACGAAAAAACTGAAAAATATAGAAAGCATAGAATTTAAAAGAATAAAGAAAACATTGTTTGGAACGGCTGTAAATTTAAGGCTAAGTGAGTGTGTGAGTAATAAGGTTTTTGATGTTAATAGTGCGGACGGAAAAAGATTTAATCTTAAAATACTTGAAGTTGTAAATAAGAAAATTAGTATTAAAAGAAAAGATTATTATTTTGTGGTAATTTTCTATATTCTTAGTTCTGAACTAAGTGAAAATGAGAATATAGAATTTAACCAAAATCTTGAACTTGAACAGCCGTATATTGGAATTTTGGGTGAAAAAAACAGACGATATGGAGTGATTTTGAAAAGAAACGAAAATGACAATACATATTTTTGGGTACGGCATGTAAAAAATGTTTATACTGATATAAAGGTTTTAAAGGGCTGATTTCGGAACAAAAATGTAACGTAAGTTACAAAATAGTATATTTTTATGGAAAAGCATGGCATTTTGTGGTACCATGCTTTTAATATGGGCATTTAAAGAGGTGGCTTAAATTGAACAGTTCCGTAAAAGGAAATTTGATTGCTCTTTTCACCGTTATGGTGTGGGGAACAACATTTATAACAACAAAAATTCTGCTTAAGGAGTTTACTCCTGTTGAAATACTTTTTACAAGGTTTATATTAGGTTTGGCGGCGCTTACATTGGCTTATCCACGCAGGCTTAAGGGTCTTTCGGCAAAGCAGGAGCTTATGCTGGCAGGTGCAGGGCTTACGGGCGTTACGCTTTATTATCTGCTTGAAAATGTGGCGCTTTCAATTTCATATGCCTCAAATGTTGGCGTGCTTGTTTCAATATCGCCGTGTATTACGGCTATACTGGCAAGCGTGTTTCTTAAAAACGAAAGGCTTGCGCCAAGCTTTTTCGGAGGCTTTGCCATTGCCATTGTGGGCATTATTCTCATAAGCTTTAACGGAACGGAAAACTTCGGTTTAAGCCCAAAGGGCGATATAATGGCTGTTGCTGCATGCTTTATGTGGGCAATTTATTCCGTAATTATAAAAAAGGTGGGCGAATGGGGCATAAACAATATTCAGATTACAAGAAGGATATTTGCCTACGGAACGCTTTTTATGCTGCCCTTTGTGGCGGTTATGGGATACCGTGTAAGGCCGCAGCTTATATTCAGCCTTGAATTTCTGCCAAGCTTTATATATCTTGGCGTAATTGCTTCGGCGGCGTGCTTTGCCACATGGAACATGGCAATAAAGCTGATAGGCGCTGTAAAAACAAGCATATACATATATCTGATACCTGTAATTACGGTTGTAATGTCATATTTTGTTTTAAACGAAAAAATAACGGCTATGTCCTTTACGGGAACTGCCCTCACTCTTTTGGGGCTTATTATATCTGAGGGCAGACTTGACTTTTTGTTTCTTAAAAGAAAGAAGGCTTGAAAATGTGGTTTGTATTTGCACTTTTATCATCGGTTTTTGCGGCTCTTACATCTATATTGGCTAAAGCGGGTTTACACAATGTAGATTCAACTTTGGCAACGGCTTTAAGAACAATAGTTGTGCTAGCAATGAGCTGGTTTATGGTTTTTGTAAGCGGAAAGCAAAGTGGCATAGGCGAAATAAGCGCAAAAAGCTGGATATTTATTATACTTTCGGGGCTTGCAACAGGCTGCTCGTGGCTTTGCTATTTTTATGCGCTTAAAAACGGAGAGGTATCTAAGGTTGTGCCAATAGACAAGCTGAGCATAGTAATAACCATAATTTTGGCGGCGGTTTTTCTTAATGAAAGCATAACCTTAAAAAGTGCCGTAGGTTGTGCGCTTATAGCGGCGGGAACAATACTTATGGTAATTTGATTTAATATTGGGGAGGCGGTTAATGTGAAAATAGAAAAAGCGGCAATGGTTGGCTTGGGCGCTGTGGGCAGCGTATACGCAATTCATCTTTTTGATTATATGAAGGATAATTTTGCCGTTGTGGCAGGCGGAAACCGTGCCCAAAGAATACGCCAAAAGGGCGAAAGCGTAAACGGAAGAAGATTTATACCAAATGTTGTTGAGCCTGAAAACAGCAAGTGTAAGGCTGATTTGGTTATGGTTGCCGTAAAAAACTATCAGCTTGAGCAGGCAATAGAGGACGTTAAGGGGCTTATTACGCCCGACACAATATTTCTGCCTATGAGCAACGGCATTACAGCCGCCGGAGAATTAAAAAAGGCGTTTCCCGATAATAAGGTTTTGGGCGGCTTATGCAGAATAGACACCGCAAAAACAGGCGAGGGCGTTGTTTGCTCATGGGAGGGTCCTATACAGTTTGGAGATATTGAAAAAGGCGAGGTGTCTGAACAGGCAAAGGCAGTTAAAGAGCTTTTTGACGCCGCACAGCTTCCAAATGAGCTTTTAGAGGACATTGAAAGAGGAATGTGGCTTAAATTTATGACAAACGTAAGCCTTAATCAGCTTTCAGCCGTAACAAACGCATGCTACGGAGCCTTTGTTGACATACCTTACCTCAATAAGGCTGTGCGTGAGGTAATGGAGGAGGTTCTTGCCGTAGGCAGAGCAAAAGGCGTAAATTTAACTGAGGAAGATGTTGAAAACGCCATGGAGGGCATAGCGGCATCGGCGCATGACGACAAAAGCTCAATGCTTCAGGACGTTGAGGGCAAAAGAAAAACAGAGGTTGACTATTTTGCGGGAGTAATGATTGACGAGGGAAGAGCCGTAAATGTGCCTACACCATGGAACGACAAGCTGTATCTGCTTATAAAAGCAATAGAACAGCTTTACTGATACGGCTAAAAATTTGTTATTTTTGGTTTTTTGCGTTGACTTTTATTTTTAATGTGATAAAATCATAGGGTATAAGTTTAACGGCTGTGAAAATGTAAAGTAGGTAATATGAATGCCGAAAGAGAATGAACGCCTTGGCTGAAAGCGTTCTGCGGAGGTTTCTTTTGCCGAAGTTCACATTGGAGCCGGCTCTTTGAAATTTTTCAGTAGGAGAGTCCGCCGGTGCGCGTTATGCACAGATGCTTGACTGAGCATTGAAAAAGTGTCCGCTTATGCGGAAAATTGGGTGGTACCGCGAAGATATGCCTTCGTCCCTTTGCATGGGGCGAGGGCTTTTTTATTGTACTGCCGTTCAATGCGAATTTATTTATCGAAACATAGATGAAAGGAGTTTAAACAATGAAGGAACAGCTTAAAATGATACGCTCTGCCGCAGAGGAAGCTTTGAGCAAGGTATCACAGACAAAAGACCTTGATGAAATTAAGGTTAGATTTTTAGGCAAAAAGGGCGAGCTTACAGCTATACTTAAGGGCATGAAGGACTTAAGCAACGAGGAAAGACCAATTATCGGTCAGCTTGCCAATGAGGTTAGACAGGATATAGAGGCAAAAATTGAAGAGGCAAAGGCTGTGCTTGCAAAAAAAGAGCTTGAGCATCAGCTTGAAGCCGAAAACATTGACGTTACAATGCCGGGCAAAATGTGCTCATGTGGACACTCACATCCTATGAGTACCGTTATTGAGGAAATTTCAAATATATTCATTGGTATGGGCTATGAAATTGCCGACGGCCCTGAGGTTGAAAAGGACTACTACAACTTTGAGGCACTTAATATTCCTGCAAACCACCCTGCAAAGGACGAGCAGGACACATTCTATGTAAACGGAGATATTCTTTTAAGAACACAGACATCTCCTGTTCAGGTTAGAACAATGGAAAAGGGCAAGCTGCCTATAAGAATGGTATGCCCGGGAACTGTTTACCGTGCGGACGAGGTTGACGCTACACATTCACCTGTTTTCCATCAGCTTGAGGGTCTTGTAATTGACAAGGGCATTACAATGGGCGACCTTAAGGGAGCGCTTGAGGTATTTGCTAAGGAGCTTTTCGGCGAGGATACAAAGGTTCGTTTCAGACCTCACCACTTCCCATTTACAGAGCCAAGTGCCGAAATGGACGTAACATGCTTTGCCTGCGGCGGCAAGGGCTGCCGTGTGTGCAAGGGCGAGGGCTATATTGAGCTTCTCGGCTGCGGCATGGTTCACCCAAAGGTGCTTAAAATGAGCGGCATAGACCCTGAGGAATACAGCGGCTTTGCTTTTGGTATGGGTCTTGAAAGAGTTGCAATGCAGCGTTACGGAATAACAGACCTTCGTCTTCTTTTTGAAAACGATGTTAAATTCCTTAAACAGTTCTGATAGGAAAGGGAGTGAGCTTTAAATGGATATTTCAATGTCATGGTTGAAGGACTATGTTGATGTAGATACAGATATAAGAGATTATGTTGAGGATATTACTCGTTCAGGCTCAAAGGTTGAGGGCTGGACAGATATAGCGGCTGAAATTGAAAATGTTGTTGTGGGCAAAGTGGAATCAATAGAAAAGCACCCTGACGCCGACAAGCTTGTTATAACACATATAAACATTGGTAAGGAAGAAAACCTTCAGATAGTAACGGGAGCAACAAACCTTTATGTTGGCGCATATGTTCCTGTGGCTTTAAGCGGTTCAACACTTGCGGGCGGAGTTAAAATTAAAAAGGGCAAGCTCAGAGGAGTTGAGTCAAACGGTATGCTCTGCTCAGTTGAGGAGCTTGGATATGACAGACACGACTTTCCTGAAGCGCCTGAACACGGAATTTATATTTTCCCTGAGGAGCAGGAACTTGGAATGAACGCCGTTGAGGCTATGGATTTAAGAGATCAGGCTGTTGAGTTTGAAATTACATCAAACAGACCTGACTGCTTCAGCATGGTTGGTCTTGCAAGAGAAACTGCCGCAACCTACAAAAAAGAATTCAGATACCCTGAAATTACAGTAAAGGAAGAAGCAGAGGGCGATATAAATGAAATGATTTCTGTTGAAATCAAAAATCCTGACCTTTGCCCAAGATATATTGCAAGAGTTGTTAAAAACGTAAAAATAGGCCCTTCGCCAAGATGGATGAGAAAAAGACTTCGTTCAGTTGGCATAAGACCTATAAACAACATAGTTGACATTACAAACTATGTTATGGCTGAAATGGGTCAGCCAATGCACGCTTTCAGCATTGACACAATAGCCGACAGAAAAATTATAGTAAGAAACGCAAATGAGGGAGAACCCTTTACAACACTTGACGGCGTTGAAAGACAGCTTCAGCCTTCAATGCTTGTAATTTCAGACCCTGAAAAGGCTGTTGCCGTTGCAGGCGTTATGGGCGGCGAAAACAGCATGATTACAGGCGATACGGCGGCAGTTCTTTTTGAGTCTGCAAACTTTGACGGCCCTAATGTTCGTATAACAGCCAAAAAGCTTGGTTTAAGAACAGACGCTTCAAGCAAGTATGAAAAGGGTCTTGACCCTAACCTTTGTGAGGCGGCAGTAAACAGAGCAGTTCAGCTTGTTGAAATGCTTGGCGTAGGCGAGGTTGTAAAGGGAATGGTAGACTGCTATCCAAAGAAGAGGGAAACATGGAAGCTTAGCTACAGCCCTGAATGGATTAATAAATTCCTCGGCACAGACATAAGCGAGGAAGAAATGATAGATATATTTGAACGCCTTGAAATTAAGGTGGACAGAGAAAACAGAGAGCTTACAATTCCTACCTTCCGTCCTGACCTTGAGGCACAGGCTGATATTGCCGAGGAGGTTGCTCGTTTCTACGGCTACGCAAACATCGTTCCTACACTTGCATCGGGTACACCTACAGTTGGAAAGAGAAGCTATGAGCAGACAATAACAGCAATAGTTAAGCAGGCTATGCTTTCAAACGGTTTAAGCGAGGGCATGATGTACTCTTTTGAAAGCCCTAAGGTATTTGACAAGCTCCTTATTCCTGAGGGAGATAAGCTGAGAGATACTGTTACAATTTCAAACCCTCTCGGTGAGGACTTCTCAATTATGAGAACAACAACACTTAACGGTATGCTTACATCTCTTTCAACAAACTATAACAGAAGAAACGAGGAAGCCGGACTTTTTGAGGTTGCAAAGGTTTATCTTCCAAAGGCAGTTCCTGTAACAGAGCTTCCTGATGAGCCGAGAAAGCTTACATTCGGTATGTACGGCCCTAATGTTGACTTTTTCGCAGCAAAGGGTATTACAGAATATGTGGCACATGTGCTTGGCATGGACGAAAAGGTGGAATACACTGTTAAAAAGGATATTCCTTGGATGCACCCGGGCAGAACTGCGGAAATTACGGCAGACGGAAATGTGCTGGGCTATGTAGGCGAAATTCATCCACTTGTAGCTTCAAACTACGGCATAGGCACAAAGGTTTATGTGTGTGTTATGGATATGAAGGCACTTGAGGACAACGCTGAGCTTGTAAAGGTTTATAAGCCGCTGCCTAAGTTCCCGGCAGTAACAAGAGATATTTCACTTGTTGTTAAGGACAGCGTATATGTTAAGGATATTGAAAAATGCATTAAGGCTAAGGGCGGAAAGCTTGTTGAAAAGGTTACTCTTTTTGACGTTTACCAGGGCTCGCATATTGAAAAAGGCTTTAAGAGCGTTTCATACTCCATTACATTCAGAGCTGCCGACAGAACACTTGTTGACAGCGATGTAAACAGCGCAATGGAAAAAATACTTGCAGCACTTGAAAAAGAAATGAATGCTGTGCTGAGGGATAAATAATTTAAAAGCTATTTAAAAGAGGGTGTCGATAATGTCGGCACCCTTTGTTTGTCTATTCTTTCATCATCTTTTTTGAAACTATTATATAAAGCAGCGATGCCAACAGCAGCAACAAAGCGTCGGCAACAGGCTGAGCGGCGATTAAGCCCGCTTCCTTTGCGGGCGTTTATTTCATGTTTTGGTTTGCTTTATTAAGAAAGCCTATAAAGCCCTTTAAAAGCAATTAGCATGCTATTAAATTTTAAAATTTACTTGCGCATTATACTATGATACAATTATGCTGAATCAAAATTTTGGGAGATGATGGCATGATATTGGGAAAAACTGAAATTATAGCTACAAATTCAGCCCAAAAGGCTTCTTTTTATAAGGATGTGCTTTCAAGGTGCAAAATTGATTATGACAGCAAAACAAAAAGCTCATCTTCGGGGAATATTATGCGTACATCAGGAAATTTGGGAAGAATGGGAGAAAACGTAACAAGTGAATTTACATACCATATTTATGTGAAAAAAGCCGATGTTGACAGGGCGAAAAACGCTATTTATGAGGCGGAGAGAAACAGTTAACATTTTTGTTTGGGTTGGCAATATATCAAAACATTGCTGTTAGTGGCGAGGTATAGCTTTAGTGAAGGTGAAGTTAAATAATGGGAAAAATTAGCGATGATTTGAAGCAGAGGCTATTGGCAACGAAAACAGAAGCTGAATTTGCAAAAATAGTATTTAAAGAACATATATTATTTGATGAATGGGAAAGTGATTTGGAAACAAAAAGTCATTTTGAAAAAATCAGATACAAAATTGAATATGCTTCAGAACATAACATAGGCTATTTAAGAGAGAGAAAAAAGCAAATATGAAAAAAGAATTGTTCCAATGAATTATAAAAAAACAGTGGTTTCAATACGATATTAAGATTAATAAAAAATGATGTTGGTTTTCCAACATCATTTTTTTATAAAAGCCTTTTGCTTCTTATCCGTACTTCGTGCATTACCTTTTCAATATCTATTGTCAAAAATTCGCCTTTGCAGTACAGAACTTTTCCTCGGCACATTGTAAGGCATATATTTTCCGGCAGAGCGCTGTAAACAAAGGTGTTCAGCATATCGCCTGCAGGAGTCATGTTTTCCATGTTAAAATCGGCAACGGCAAAGTCGGCAAAGCAGCCGGCTTCTATTTTGCCTGTGTTTTCTCTGCCCTGGGAAAGAGCACCGTTTAAAGAGGCAATTTTAAGCATTTGAGCAGGCGGCATAAGTGCGGCGTTTCCATGGAGAGCCTTTTGGAGCATTGAGGCTGTTTTAATTTCCTCAAGAATATTAAGGTTGTCATTGCTTGCGGCTCCGTCTGTGCCAAGGGTTACGTTTATGCCGTTTTCAGCCATTTTGGCAATGTCGGCAAAGCCGCTTGCCAGTTTAAGATTGCTTACAGGACAATGGGAAACGGAAACGCCGTTTCTTTTTAAAATTTCAATGTCATTGTCTGTAAGGTGAACGCAGTGGGCGACTGTGGTTTTGTTTTTAAAAAGCCCCATGTCCTCAAAATATTGTGCCGGTGTTTTTTTATGCCTTTCAATGCAGCCGTTATTTTCGCCTAAGGTTTCGCTTAAATGCAGCTGAACATTTGCGCCCAAAGAAAGGGCAATGTCGCTTAATGCGGCGCAGCGCCCATAGGTGGTGGTATATTCGGCGTGTATGCACATGTCTGTTTTAATGCGTCCGTTTTCACGATTATTATATTCCTTAAAAAAGCTTTCAAGTGTTTCCTTTTCTATTGAAAAGCGATTTTTCATTGCCGGGTCAAAGGCAAAGCCGTCCATGGCTATGTTGGCGTTTATGCCGCTTTCTATGGCGGCGTCGCATATTCTGCCGCTGAAATAATACATGTCATTAAAGGAAGTAATTCCGCTTTTCAACATTTCGGCTATGCCAAGCAGAGCGCCGTAATAAACGTCCTCCTGTTCAAGGTGCGCCTCTGTGGGAAAAACAGCCTCATTAAGCCATCTGTCAAGGGGCAGACTGCCGCCAAGACCGCGCATAATGACCATTGGCACATGGCAGTGGGTATTTACAAAGCCGGGCAGAAGAAGCTTGTCTGTTCCGTCAAATATTTCCTCATCGGCTGAAATTTGGGGCATAGCTGTGCCTGCGTATTTTATAAGCTCGCCTTCGGTAAGAACAAAAGCGTTTTTAACAACTTCTCCCTTTGGTGAAAAATAGCTTATGTTTTTAAAAAGCATTTTATCAGCCTCCATTCAGGTTTTATGCTATGATATACTTTTTGGTTGATACAGGCAAATGTGAAGTTGGCATTAGATTCTTCGGGCTTTGCCCTCAGAATGACAGATTAAGTTTTTGCTAAAGATTTAAAACCGTGGACGCTGTCCACACCTGCCACCCTTTGAAAAGGGTGGACGGAAACCTTTGTATCAATA
>Ga0129308_1003217_pt1 | contig 12125 bp, 12 predicted proteins | sample L827metagenome_FD_94440 | JGI IMG/M metagenome (GOLD analysis project Ga0129308, IMG submission 94440) | Ring-tailed lemur group fecal microbial communities from Wisconsin, USA - L827 metagenome | ecosystem: Host-associated > Mammals > Digestive system > Large intestine > Fecal | place: USA...
CAGAAGTTAAGCATCATAACGGCGACGATAGTGCGCAAGTGCGACAATAGCAAGCTGCCAGGTTAATGGCTTCCCTTGGGGAAGCTTTTTTTGTACTCTTTTTACTTTCTTTTCATTATATTTCTCTTGATTTATCATCTATATTCTGTAAAATATAAGAGATTATAAAAGAGGGGGAATATAATGAAAAGAAAGATACTTTTCTTTGATATAGATGGAACACTTATTGGAAAAAGTATGACGCTGCAGCCTAAAAATATGGAAGCCATACAGGTAGCCAGAGAAAATGGTTATCTTTTATTCATTTGCACAGGGCGAGCTTTAACTTCGGTTTATCCTTCAATAAGGGAGTTAGGCTTTGATGGATACATTACATCGGCTGGTTCGATTATTTATATCAACAATCAGTCTGTTTTTGAACACTATATTTCTGCGGATTTATTAAATAAGACACTATTATTATTTGGGGCACAGGGCATACCTTTTACATTGGAGACTAAGCATGCACTCTATCAGACTTCAGGTGTCAGGTCTTTTTTTGAAAAGCGGGATGCAAAAATTGCTAATTCGAACCAAGAGTTAAAAAGAATGAAAGAAACAAAACGAAATCGCGCACATGTTTTAAACTTTGATACTTATGATTTTTCTATACCTGTTTCAAAGATTACTTTTGTATCAACCGATAAAACAAGGTTTGAAGAGATTAGAGGGGATTTGTCCAATGATTTCAATATTGTTTTGTTTAGTAATGAAAATGATGCATTTTGTAACGGTGAGTTAATCGATAAAAATTGTACAAAAGGCGATGCTTTAAAATATGTCTGTGATTACTATGATATTCCTTTATCTGAGAGTATTGCTTTTGGAGACAGTATGAATGATTATGAAATGATAAGCACTGCCGGTGTTTCTGTTGTTGCGAAAAGCGCTCCTGAAGCTTTGTTAGAAATGGCAGACTACACGTTTGATGATCCTGATAATGATGGCATCTATAACGTCATGAAACAAATTGATTTGATATAGGAGCTGAGTTTGTTATGAAACAATACATATTATTTTTTGATATTGACGGCACTTTGTTTGATTGTGCACATGGTTTAAATCATGTTTCACAAAAGTTGAAAACCGCGCTTTGTCAATTGCGCAACAATGGGCATCTGTGTTTTATCGCGTCAGGCAGGCCATATGCTTATTTAAATGAAGAAATTCGAAATCTTGATTTTGATGGTTTTGTCTTGTGCAATGGAGCAATTGTTCTGAAAGATAACAAAGTACTTCTATCACATTATTTTGATAAAAAGGTTATTAGTAAAATAGTCAAGGATTTGAATCAGATGGATGCAGCCTATTGTTTGGATGATATCTATGAAGGATACTGTCCAAAAAAGTTTAAGGGCATGTATGATATGTTGGAAAGCTTTGAAGTTCCTTTGGAACATATCATTAGCGATTATGATTTGGAATCTGTCAATGTTGCTAAAATAGAGGTTAAAACATTTGATGACCAAAGTACAAATTATATCCGGAATCTTGCAAAAGAAGGATATGAACTTTTGGAATATAAAGGATTTAACTCATTTGAAATTAACTGCCCTGGGGTTTCTAAGGGAAAAGCAATTCTTGAATTATTAAATATGTTAAATATTCCTGTTGAGAATAGCATTGCCTTTGGGGATGGAGAAAATGATATCGAGATGCTGCAGTCTGTTGGGTGCGGCATCGCCATGGGAAATGCTCTGCCATCGGTTAAAGAGGCGGCCGACAGAGTCACAGAAACTTGTGTAGAAGAAGGGATTGTTAAAGAACTTCAAAGAATGTCTTTAATAGAGGAGGAAATTTAAATGCATATTGTTTTAGCTGAGCCTTTGGGCATAAGTGAAGCGCTTTTGTCCGAATATATTAAACCGTTCCTTGCGAATGGCCATACTTTTACTGCTTATTCTGATAAAGCATCTGATGATCAGGAGCTTTATGAAAGAGTTAAAGATGCCGATATTCTGATGATTGCCAACAGGAAGCTGCCTGGAACAGTCATAAAAAAACTGACTAAGCTTCAAATGATTGATGTTGCATTTACTGGGGTGGATCATATCGATATGTCTGTGTGCCGCAATATGGGCATAACAGTTTGCAATGCTTCTGGTTATTCCAATACCAGTGTCAGTGAATTAGTCATTGGTCATACTATTAATATCTACCGGCATATTCTTTCCTGTGATCGTGCCTGCCGTGAAGGTAAAACAAGCAATGGATTGATTGGTATGGAGATTAAAGGAAAAAAGGTAGGCATTATTGGTACAGGAAAGATAGGTATTGAAACGGCCAGATTATTTAAAGCTTTTGGCGCAGAGGTTCTGGGCTGGAGCCGTTCTGTCCGGGAAGAAGCGTTGCAGACAGGCATTAAATATGTCTCTTTAGAAGAATTATTATCAAACGCCGATATTATTTCACTTCATCTTCCTATGAATGAAAACACAAGCCGCTTTTTTGACGCAAATAAAATTTCAATGATGAAATCTGAGGCTGTCTTAATCAATTGTGCCAGAGGAGGAATTGTGGATAATAAGGCATTAGCGGAGGCTTTGAATGAAGGAACCATTGCCGGTGCTGCAATTGATGTCTTTGACATTGAACCACCATTATCAGCGGATGATCCTTTGATAAATGCTAAAAACTGCCTTCTTTCACCTCATGTCGCTTTCCTGACTAAAGAATCTATGATTCGAAGAGCAGAAATTGTATTCCATAATCTTTCTGCTTATTTGGCACAGCGCCCAGAAAATGTTGTGCACTAAGTTCTCAGATTTTTATTGCAATTTAAAAAACATGATGCTATAATGTATCATGTTCAATGGCCTGTTGGAGAAACGGTTAACTCATATGCCTCTCACGCATACATTCACGGGTTCGAACCCCGTACAGGTCACCATAGAAAATTCAAGCATGGGAAACCATGCTTTTTTTGTTAGCACAGCACAACTTATTGATCTTTATGAAAAAAAAGGAAAACAGAAGTTTGAAAAGAAAAATCTTAAATTTTTTTAGCAATTAAATCGCTTTCAGTCAATTCTTTCTTATTGTAAATAAAACTTGATAGGAGTATACTATTTTTGTCAAAAATGACATGAAGGGAGGCAATAGGATGAACACTATCATTAGGCAAATTATTGATGCTGATAAGGCTGCAAGAAAGATGGTTGATGAATCTAAGGCGGCCAAAGAGGAAGCACAGGCTATGATGACTTCTAAAAAAGAAGAAATCTATGCTCAGTTTATGGCGGAATCCCAAAAAGAAATAGATCAGAAAAAACAAGAGTTATCTGAGCTTTTTGAACGTGAGAAGGCCAACAGCGAAAAGAAATATAAGGCTTCTTCGGAGTCGCTTCAACGCCTTTTTGATGAAAAGAAGGATGAGTGGATTCAAACCATTGTTCAGTCTTGTCTTGGAAGATAGCAGTTCATGCTAAGGTAAAGAGGTGAAAAAATGTTATCGTTATCGACAAACGCCGTTGCCGCGAAAGCCAGGTCTATTTATGGTGGACGACTGAAACAGGAAGATTATGAGGAACTCCTTAAAAAGCGAACAGTTGGGGAAGTTGCAGCTTATTTGCGCCAGAGTACGCCATACAAGGAAGTTCTTGCAGAAGTAAGAGAAAATGCCATTCATCGTGGACAACTGGAACATTTGTTAAGAAAAGATTTTTTCTTTCGATGCCAGAGACTGGCCCGATATGCAGGCGGAAAACAGCAGGAATTCTATAGATTTTGTGTTAGAAAAGATGAGATTGATGTTATATTGAATCGTATTCGAATGCTCAATTCTGAATTATATGAGGAATTTGCAGGAGATTTGCCTTTATATTTAGAAAAATATGTACGGTTTGATTTACTTAAATTAATGAAATGTAATAATTTTGATGAATTGTTATCTGTTTTGGAACATACCGGTTATGATGAAGTGTTAAAGCCATTCAAACCTGTAAATGCAAAGCAGAAAATCAATTATGTGGGCTGTGAACGTGCACTCAATCAATATTATTATTCATGGCTTTTTGAAACAATTAAAAAAAGCTTTAGTGGAAAAACCCGAAAAGAGCTTTTGACAATCTTTGAAAGTGAAGTCGAACTAGCAAATATCTCCAAAATTTATCGTTACAAAAAGTTTTTTGAAACAGATGCTAAAGAGATATTATCTTCTCTGACACAAACCAACCAAAGAATGTCGGCAAACTTTTTAAGACGCCTGGCAGAAGCCAAGGATGATCAAGAATTGCTGAGAATTCTGGCAAATTCCAGTTATCACATGCTTGTGGATGACGCTGAGTATGTCTTCATTGAATATTATGCGGATAAGATTAAATACCATTTGAGTCATAGATATATGCGTTTTTCTACTTCCGCTCCTCTTGTATTTACTACCTTTGTAGTAACCCAGAATCTGGAGATAGAGAATTTGATCAATATTATTGAGGGTGTCCGTTATGGCGTTCCAGCTGAAAGTATTGAAAAGATGCTGATTTACTAAATAGATTATTAGATGATAATCTAAATCATACAAACCAGATTAAATTTGGTTTGAAGAAAGGAGTTCAAAAAATGGCTATTGCTAAAATGAGATTGATCAATATCATCTCATCGAAGAAGAATCTCGAAGATGTTCTTCTTAAGTTTTCCAGCTTAGAAAACTTTCATCCAGAGATGGCTTCCAAAATTATTGAAAAAGTCAGTGGACTGACAGCGATGAATGAAGAAAGTCCTTATGAAGAAACGCTTCATTCGCTGGAAGCAGCGGCCGATAATTTGGGGCTGTCACTAAATGCCGATGAAAATTATGACGATATTGACATTGATTTAGATGAGGTCAAAGCATATGTCAAATCAATTAATGAGCAGTCTGAAATGTTTGCTCGCTTTAAAAGAGAACTGGAAGAAGTTGACCAGGAGAATAAAGATGCTTTGACAACATTACAACATATTGAAGCATCGGATTTTAGTTTTGATGATCTGTTCTCCTGCCGGTATATAAAAATTCGTTTCGGACGTCTTCCTGTAGATGGTCTTAAACAATTGGAAAATCGCAAGAATGATCAATCCTATGCTTTTATTTCATTTAAAGAAGATAAAGAATACAGTTGGTGTGCTTATCTGACAACTTTGGAATATGAAGGTGAAGTAGATAATTTATTCTCCTCCTTATATTTTGAAAGAATCAAGATTCCGACATTTGTACATGGAACACCGGATGATGCGAAGCGGCTGATTATTGAAGAACTTGAAAAAGACGCTGAACATATTAAACATATTGACAAAAAACGTCTTCAGTATGCAAAAGAGAATCAAAAGAAAATCAATCACTATTATGTTAAATTAAAGCATTTGAACGAAACTTATGATGCAAGAAAATATGTAGTGGGTCTTGGCGAACAGTTTGAAATCAGTGGGTTTGTCGAAGAAAAAGATGTTGCAGAGGTTACTGCTGCGTTTGAAAGCATTCCTGGGGTTCGGGTTGAAAATAATCCGGCGAACAGTGACAAGCGTTTGACCCCACCAACAAAATTAAAAAATGGCTGGTTTGCCCGTCCGTTTGAAATGTTTGTAGAAATGTATGGCCTGCCGGCATATGGACAGATGGATCCAACGCCATTTGTAGCATTTACTTATACATTATTGTTTGGTATTATGTTTGGCGATTTGGGACAGGGAATCTTATTATCTTTAGTTGGCTGGTTCGCTGCTAAAAAAATGAAAATGCGTTTAGGTGATGTTGGCGTGCGTATCGGTATTTCTTCTGCGCTGTTTGGACTATTATATGGCTCATTCTTTGGCAATGAAGAAATTCTGACACCATTTTTTACAGAAGTTCTGGGCTTGAATGGAAAGCCAATTGAAACGCTGGATGCCAGCTTTACTATGACATTATTGATTTCAACCGTAGTTTTAGGCGCTGCGTTAATCTTAATTTCTATAGGTATTAATACAGTGATTAATTTTAAAAATAAAAAATTAGGAGAAGCCCTGTTTTCTCAGAACGGTCTTGCTGGCTTCATCTTCTATGGCAGTGTACTTGCCGGAATTGGTCTGCAAATGGGCATGGGCATCTCCGTAATGAATGGATTATATGTAGTGGTATTGATTATTTTGCCATTGCTGCTTATTTTCCTAAAAGAACCATTAACACATAAAATAGAAGGAAAAAATATGTTTCCTGAAGGATTTGGCGGCTTCTTTGTCGAAAGTATCTTTGAACTATTGGAAGTCTGCCTGACATTTGTAGCTAATACAATGTCCTTCTTACGTATCGGCGGCTTTGTCTTAAGCCATGCTGGTATGATGTTGGTTGTAAATGTACTTGCTGAAATGGTGGGTGTTTCATTTGCACCGTTAGTATTAGTACTCGGTAACCTGTTTGTTATGTGTCTTGAAGGTATGATCGTCGGCATTCAGGTACTGCGTTTGGAATTTTATGAAATGTTCTCCCGCTATTATGATGGCGGCGGTATTGAATTTAAATCATTAAGTGCATTAAAAGAATAAATTGGAGGAAATAAAAATGAACTTATTAGAAATTTTAGTCCCTGCTGTAATTGTTGTTTTGATTTCTTTGCCACTTGTTGCTGTATTTAAAGGAAAAGCTACAAAAAAATCTGCAAAAACTCGTTTAGCTTGTCATGTTGCTATGTTCTTTGGTTTAGTTGCCGGATGTTTCTTATATACAATTGGTTCTGCCAGCGCTGCAGCTGAAACAAGTGAAGCAGCTGTTATTACTGGTACATTAGCTCAAGGTTTAGGATTCCTTGCTGCTGCCTTAGCAACTGGATGCTCTGCATTAGGTGCTGGTGTTGCCGTAGCTGCTGCTGCACCTGCTGCTATCGGCGCATTCTCTGAAAATGAGAAAAACTTTGGTAAATCACTGATTTTCGTAGCGTTAGGTGAAGGTGTTGCCATCTATGGTCTGTTGATTTCTATCTTGATCATCAATAAATTATAAGAGGTACCCCAATGAAATTTTATTTGATCAGCGACAATATTGATACACAGTTAGGAATGCGTCTTGCTGGTATTGAAAGCAAAGTTGTTCATGAACGCCAGGCATTTCTGGAACTATTGGAAGAAAAGATGCATGATGAAGAAATTGCTGTCATCTTATTGACTACCAAATTGGTTGAGATGGCACCAGATGTTATTTCTGAGCTTAAACTGCGTCAAAAAAAGCCGCTGATAGTTGAAATTCCCGATCGTCATGGCTCTGCAAAAATTGGTGAAACAATTGACCGTTATGTCAGCGAAGCCGTTGGCGTGAAATTATGAGGTGGATAGAATGCAAAATGAGCAACAGATTTTAAAATATTTTGAAAAGGAAATAGCAAGTGAAGCTAAGAAAGAGTCAGAAGCCATTATCAGGGAAACTGAAGAGATTCGTACAGAAGCTCTCAGAAAAATAAGAAATGCAGCTTCTGCTGATGCTAAAGCTAAAATGAATCGGGAAATCAGCGATATCATTTTAGAAAACCAAAAAGAGATTTCTCAGATGCAAAGAAAAATCAATCAGGATCTAATTAAAAAGCGTCAGGAGCTTCAGGAAGAAATTTTTGCCAGCTGCAAAACCCAATTACTGGCATTTACAGATGGTAATGATTATCAGGCTTTTATCGAAAAAGGAATTGCTGATCTGCCAAAGGATATTTATAACGGCAAGCTTGTGATTCATATTGCCGTCAAAGATAAGAAGCTTTTCGAAAAACTTGCTGATCAGTTTGAAAAACATGTCGATTTTACAGAAGATCATCAGATTATGATTGGTGGTTTTATTGCTGTAAATCAAGATCTGGGAATGATTGTAGATAATTCTTTGGATCATCGTTTAGAGGAACAAAAAGAATGGTTTTATAATCACTCAGGATTAGTTATTCAGTAGTTAAGCGTGGCAGAACCACAAAGAGGTACAAAATGAGCGAAAACGTTATTTATTCAATTAACGGGCCGGTCATTACCGTCAAAGATACAAAAGATTTTTCAATGCTTGAGATGGTTTATGTTGGAGCTGAAAAATTGATTGGTGAAGTCATTTCTATTACTAATCATTTGACAACCATTCAGGTTTATGAAACGACAACAGGGTTAAAACCAGGAGATCCTGTTTATACGACAGGTCAGCCAATCAGTGCAACATTGGGGCCTGGAATTCTCAGAAATATATTTGATGGAATTGAACGTCCTTTAAAAGAAATAGCTAAATCATCCGGTGCTTTTATTCCAACTGGAAGCCAGGTTTCCAGCTTGGATGAAGAAGCATTATGGGATGTCACAATGAAAGTGGCAGTGGGGGATCGTCTTGAGGGCGGTGCAATTTATGCAACCTGTCCAGAAACACCACTGATTGAGCATCGCTGTATGTTGTCTCCTAATTTAAGCGGCATTGTTACAGCGGTAAAAGAAAATGGCAAATATACGATTAACGATGTTGTTTGCACAATTAAAGATGATCAGGGCAATATCCATGATTTGACTTTGGTTCAAAAATGGCCAATTAAAGATCCACGACCTGTTAGAGAAAGAAAACCTATCTCTATTCCATTAGTAACAGGACAGCGTGTCATTGATACTTTATTCCCTATTGCAAAAGGCGGAACAGCTGCAATCCCTGGCGGATTCGGTACAGGAAAAACAATGACACAGCATCAGCTTGCTAAATGGTGTGATGCAGATATCATTGTTTATGTTGGATGTGGCGAACGTGGCAATGAGATGACACAAGTACTGGAAGAATTCAATGAGTTGATTGACCCAAAATCTAATCGTCCGCTGACAGATCGTACCGTGTTGATTGCCAATACATCTAATATGCCAGTTGCAGCCCGAGAAGCTTCTATTTATACAGGCGTAACATTGGCAGAATATTATCGGGATATGGGTTATCATGTTGCAATCATGGCTGACTCTACATCTCGTTGGGCAGAAGCACTTCGTGAAATTTCCGGCCGTTTGGAAGAAATGCCTGCAGAAGAAGGATTCCCAGCATACCTGCCTAGCCGTTTATCTCAGTTCTATGAACGTGCTGGCTATATGGAAACATTAAATGGGGCTTCGGGATCAGTTTCAATTATTGGTGCCGTTTCTCCACAGGGAAGTGACTTTTCTGAACCAGTCACTCAGAATACGAAGCGATTTGTTCGCTGCTTCTGGGCTTTGGACAAAGCATTGGCTTACGCAAGACACTATTTTGCAATAAACTGGAATCAGAGTTACAGTGAGTATGTCAATGATCTTTCCCGATGGTATGAAGATAATGTTGATCCAAGATTTCTTGCTAACCGTCAGGAAATTCAGGCATTGCTTGCAGAAGAAACAAAACTGATGGAAATTGTAAAATTAATAGGCTCAGATGTTTTGCCGGATGATCAGAAATTGATTATTGAAATTGCTCGAGTTATTCGTGTAGGGTATTTGCAGCAGAATGCTTTCCATAAAGATGATACCTATGTACCAATGGCAAAACAGATGAAAATGATGGATGTTATTCTGCATTTATATGAAAAATCAAAAGAAGCTGTTGCTTCTGGAAAAACAGTTTCCAGTGTTTTAGCAACAGGATTATTTGATAAAGTTGTAAAAATGAAATATGATGTTCCTAATGATCACATTGAGATGTTGGATGATTATTTAACTGAAATTGATCAGGAATTAAGTCATATTCGTTAGAAAAGGGGGACAAATCAATGAGTCTTCAATATATCGGTTTATCCGAGATCAATGGTTCACTTGTTGCCCTTGATCATGTAAAAAATGCCAGCTTTGATGAAATGGTTGAAATAAAGTTGGATAATGGCAGTACCAGAATGGGACGTATTGTGCAGCTGGAAGGTGAGCGGGCAATTATTCAGGTTTTTGAAGGCACAAATAAACTTTCATTGAATAACACGCGCACAAAGTTTACCGGACGCCCAATGGAAATGCCTCTCTCAACAGAAATTTTGGGAAGAACTTTCAATGGTGCAGGCGTACCTATTGATGGTTTAGGTGAGATATATGCTGAAAAAAGAATGGATATCAACGGTCAGCCTTTAAATCCGGTTTCCCGTGTTTATCCACGAAATTACATCAATACAGGAATTTCTTCTATTGATGCTTTAATGACTTTGATTCGCGGCCAGAAGCTGCCAATTTTCTCTGGTTCCGGTATGCCTCATAACGAATTAGCTGTTCAGATTGTTCAGCAGGCAAAAATTACAGGAGAACAAGACGCGAAGTTTGTAATCGTTTTTGCTGCTATGGGTGTAAAAAATGATATTGCCGATTATTTTAAGCGTTCGTTCGAAGAAGCCGGTGTTATGGAAAAGGTTGTTATGTTTATAAATTTAAGCAATGACCCTATTATTGAAAGAACACTGACACCTCGCTGTGCACTGACTTGTGCAGAATATCTGGCTTATGAACATGATATGCATGTACTGGTAATCATGACAGATATTACCTCCTATTGTGAGGCATTACGTGAATTCTCTTCAAGTAAAGGAGAAATTCCAGGACGTAAAGGATATCCAGGTTACTTATATTCTGATTTAGCCTCACTTTATGAGAGAGCCGGTATTATCAAAGGAGCTAAAGGTTCAGTAACCCAAATTCCAATTTTGACAATGCCTAATGATGATATTACACACCCAGTACCAGATTTAACAGGATATATTACTGAGGGTCAGATAGTATTGGACAGAGATTTAAATCAAAAAGGGTATTTTCCTCCGGTAGGCGTACTTCCTTCACTCTCCCGTCTGATGAAAGATGGTATTGGTAAAGGCTACACACGTGAGGATCACTCAGCAGTTTCCAATCAGTTGTTTGCTGCATATGCCAAAGTGCAGGATGCGCGAAGCTTAGCATCAGTTATTGGTGAAGATGAATTGTCGCCAATTGACAAACAATACATGTCTTTTGGTGAGCTATTTGAAAAACATTTTATTGCCCAAGGATCAACCACAAATCGATCAATTGAAGAGACGCTGGATCTTGGTTGGGATCTCTTATCTGTTCTTCCGATTGAAGAGTTGGACCGTGTTGATGACGATGTTCTAAAAGAGCATTATGATCATCAGCGTGCTGTCGAACGATTTGGCTTAAAACAAGAAAAAATTATTAAAGAGTTAAATTAAGATGGCTAATAAGCAAGTTTTCCCAACCAAAGGTAACTTAATAGCAACAAAAAAATCACTTGAGCTTGCAACACTTGGCTATGACTTAATGGATAAGAAAAGAAATATCCTGATTCGTGAAATGATGCAGCAGGTAGATAGTGTCAAAATGTTGCGAGATGAAATCATGGATGTTTATGCAGAAGCTTATTTCGCTCTGCAGGAAGCAAATATGTCTTTAGGATTAATTGATGATCTTGTTAAAGAAATTCCTATTGATAATGGCATTGAAGTGACTTACCGCAGTGTGATGGGAGTAGAAATTCCAACGGTCACTTATCATAAACAATCAAATGAACTTGTTTATGGCCTTGAGCGAGCTAATTCTAAACTCGACTATGCTTATCGATGCTTTCAAAAAGTAAAGGAGATAACAGTTATATTAGCTGAAGTAGAAAACAGCGTTTATCGTTTGGCAAATGCTATTCGCAAATCTCAAAAGAGGGCAAATGCTTTAAAAAATATTGTTATTCCTGATTTTGTAGATACTGTTAAATTTATTAGTGATTCACTAGAAGAAAAAGAAAGAGAAGAATTTTCTAGACAAAAAGTAATTAAAGCAAATAAAGAAAAAGCTAAAAAATTAAAAGAAAATTAGAGAGAACTGTTGCTGGATATTTCCCATGCAACAGTTTTTTCCTTACCAAAAGACAAAACTCGACAAAAAAGTCAAAAAAATGAAAAAAAGCTTGCAAAGGTAAAAATAATGTTATATAATGCATGAGCAGTCGGCAAGAGAGGCTTCTAAATGCCATCGCTTTAAGAAAAGTGATAAAAAAACTTAAAAAAAGCATTGACAAACAAGAGGAATCGTGATAGACTGAATGAGCTGTCGAGAAAGACAGAGAACATTGAAAACTAAACAATATAGACAACAACGTCAATGAATCAGAAAAGAAGTTTCTAAGGAAACGAAGGAAAGAAAAAGAGCTAAAACAA
>Ga0129308_1003218_pt1 | contig 12124 bp, 14 predicted proteins | sample L827metagenome_FD_94440 | JGI IMG/M metagenome (GOLD analysis project Ga0129308, IMG submission 94440) | Ring-tailed lemur group fecal microbial communities from Wisconsin, USA - L827 metagenome | ecosystem: Host-associated > Mammals > Digestive system > Large intestine > Fecal | place: USA...
ATATTGGCATAAGAAACAGGCTGTCCTTTGACATCTGATACCTTACCGGAAATTCCTGCTTCTCCCTGAGCATACAGAGTTAAAAAGCTACCTAGAATAAAGGTTATGCAAACAAGTATTTTCCTTTAATGAAACTAAGTGATTGATTTTATCTTTTTGAGAATCAAAAAGTAAGGACTAATTTCAAAGGTAACAGGTAACACATTAGTAGCAAAAGTCTTGCTGCACATTGCGTTTCTCTGCATAAATTCAAATATCTCTATCACAAAGATAATCAATGTTTCTAATTATACCAAGGGATACAGAAAAAACTTTTATGTATAAACACGGCTCTTTCATTTAAAAATGCTTTGAAATTTCAATGTTTGTGGCTGATAGGCATTTAGGAGCAGCCAAACGTCGTTATTGACACAACATAGACTAAATGCCATCTGTCTCAGTTGATGTAAAATCAACATAATCAGTGGTTATCAGTTTGTTCCGAGTTTAAATGAAAGAGCCGTGATGTATAAAACACGGCTCTTTCATAAAAAATACTTTAAAAATTCAATGTTTGTGGTTTATAAGCATTTAGCAACAGCACAACACCACTGTTGTAATAATATAGGCATAAATGCTACATGTCTGTGTTAATAGAGCCTCAGCATAATCAGTGTTTGTCAGTCTATTCCAAGTTAAAATGAAAGAACCGTGTTCGGAGCATCTTAGATTGACTTAATGGTTCAAATCCCATTTTGCCACTTCTTCTAACACAGATAGTCAAAAGAAATTTATGCTCTGCTCATCTTTATATACACACCGGGGAATAAAACTTATTAGTTTATCCTCATCATTTTATTATAGTGTTTTTCATACCCCATAGTAGTAAACACTTTTTTTAGAGCGTCCATGAAGATGGCATAATCAAATTCTTTAAAATCGTATATATTTTGGCCTAATGAATGAGATTCTCGATTTATATAACGTTGAAAAGCTTGATATTTTGGCTGCTTAAATATCTCAAGATTAAAGACATTATTTAAATCTCGTTTCTCTACAAAATTGAAAAAGTATTCAATAATGTTTCTCATACAGTTAGCTATGAGTGCAGGATTTGCGTCAGGGTCTCGAATAGTCATCCAATATGCGTGATAATCACTTTGTATGTGTTCATATCGCATAATTTCTATTTTACTTCCTTGTTCGTTTTTTGAAACCCTAAAAAGAGATTGTGAAGCATGTCGTTTTTCCTCGGATATTTCCGTCATTTCATAGAAGAAATATAAGCTATGAGTTAGTATGAAAACTTGTTCAAATTTAGGATTAATAATAAATTGTTCGCTTTCTTTGTCCTTTACTAATTCGGGATAAAAAACGCTCCTAATCAATCTACCAATATTGAAGACATACATATTAGAAAGACTTGATACGGGATCGTCAATAACGACGATACGTTTTTTATGGCTTGAAGTTTTGTCCAAAAGTCCTTGACATGTCTCTATGAAATACAGAACACTAATAATAGTTCTTTCTCCTTCACTGAGAGTTCTGAATATAGATTTAGTGGCATTATCTCTTACAATACGATATAGTCCATCTTCATTATCGCATTTTACAATCTTAAAATCTATTATGCCCATATCAATTAGCATAGAGTTGATATGATCTATTGCGTCATCAATATTTATTATTTTCTTTTGCTCTTCTTCGATACATGACCTAACAATTGACATCCTATCCCGAAAACCTTTTTCGATAGTTTTAATTTCTTGATTTTTTTTGGTGTAATGTGATTGCTGATTTGTAAAATCAGTTATAGATTGGGCATACGTATTACGGAATAAATTCCAAAATTTAGTTTTGATAAGAAGTAACTCTTGTGAAATTTCTGAAACTCGTTTGTTAAAATTCTCAATTATAGCATTCGCTTGAGATAAAATATCATTTACAGCCTTTAGTTGAATGGATGAATCTTCTAATTCAATAATTAAACTTGGGCTCTTGTATTTTTCTCGGATTTTATTCAGATTTGAACGGAGAGTGTTAATATAAGAATTAATAGCCTGTTCAAATGGCATTGCCAAATGACTAAGAATTGCTATTTGAGAAAATGTGATAGAGGGAAGGTTTTCAATGGCAGATGAATACAATATGCCTTTATTTCGTATATCAGCTAATGCCCGTTCATAATCTTCATTAAAATATTCTTTCAATAAGGTAAGAATATCTTCAGTATATGGTCTCTGACAAAACGGACATATTCCGTTTGTGTCAAAATTCATTCCGGTTTTGACCCAATCAGAATTTTGAAGTTTGTCAATCAGGTTGGCAACCCTACTGTTTTTATTTCCGGTTATAACCTCTCGAAAAATTGAGGCAGTCTCTATTTCTGAAGCATTGAATTCAATATAGTGAAATTGAGGTAATTGTGTACCTTTAAACTCGTTTAATCGTTGAATTTCATCACGTAGTTCCTCTATAGTATATTCGATTGGCTCTGTCGGATTTGGTAAGTTTATTAAATAGTTTGCTAATGCTTCTTTACTACCTTTTAATCCTTCCAAACAATATTCTAATACGCGGTCTCCTCCTGAATATTGTTTCTTAATTTGCCAAAAACGATTGTAGAAAGAATCCTTGATAGTTTCCCATTCTTCTGATAATTTGCTGAGCAATTCACTTTGCTTGTCAGCTTTAGAAGATAAATCTTTTAATTCTATAGTTGCACTATCAATCTTTTTTCTCGCATCAGAATTTTCTTTGGATAATGAGAATATACCTCTTTGGGTTTCAGAGCTATAAAAAACATCCTGAACGTAGTTTTCGTTATATACAAGGATCTCTTCCGTGTCAGTATTCAATATCGGTTCAATAGCACAATTTGAATATATCGGATTATTCAAATTCCTCAGATATTCAGATAACGTACTTTTGCCTGATCCATTAAGACCATATATCAAATTAATATTTTTCTCTGTTTCCAGAGTCGCTGTTTGCTTATAGCAAGCAGGTCCTAATATGGAAATTTTTCTAATCATGATATAGTGTATACAAGTCTAATAAATGTAAATCATTGAATTGTTCGGTCTATAATTTGGAGCTTGGCTTGCGACGGTTCTTCGTAAGCGTTGCAGTCGGCGAGGTAGTTTTTTAACTCGGTAAAGTCCGTTCCGTAGAGGTTGTCGCTGAACTGGTGGAGTTTGGTCATTACGTTGATATATGCCATTGGATCTTTGTGGCGGGTGAGTTTGCGCAATGCCAGAATATAATCTTCGCGAAACACGGTCGGCACGATTATCCTTGATTGGTCGGCACGGACAAACTCGGCATTCATCATCACTCGGGCTATTCTTCCGTTGCCATCGTTGAACGGATGTACCTCGCTAATCATGAACATCATGAATATAGCGCGAGCAAACGGGTCGGTTAAAGCTGAATAGTATTTGAAGCCCTGCGAAAGCGTACCTTTTACCAATTGATGGTCCACAAACTCTGTCTGACCAGCGCGATTGTTCTTCATTTTGAAAACGCCGGGATTCATGTGTGATCGTCCTTCCAGCAATATGGTATGGCGATGGCTAAGGATTGCGAAAAGTTCTTCGGGTGAAGTGGGTACACGCATCATCTCGGTACGGTTTGACAAGACTTTGAATGTACCAAGAATATCGTGCGAATCCTCATCACGTCTCGGCATAGGAATTCCCGAATCAACGATTTCCTTCGCCTCCTCAATCTCAAACCTCGTCCCTTCTATGTAGTTGGAAAAATAACTCTCGAAGAATGAGAACAACCGAAAGGAGTCCTCATCAGTATTGCGGTTGTTTCGTATTACAAAATAACGGTCTTTAATTGTGTCAAACAGAACCTCAAAAAGCTCTACACGGTTTGCATCAAACGGATTGCCTGCCGCACGGGCTTTTGCCGAATCAGTTGACAATACTTTGACATCATGGGTTGACAATAACGCAGATATGATGTTGTTGATTTTAGTAAATTCGTCAGTCATACCCAATTCGTTTGCCACTTCTCGCAACTCATCTCGGTATTGATTCAATCGCTCTTCGCCGCCTGTCAATAATAGTTGTTCAAGTTTGCTTTCAATGACAGAGACAGGCAATATCCTTGATTCATCTCCGGATTTTCGAGACAGCTGCATATTCTCAAGCATATAACGGTGTTCACCCGATATGTGCATTCCCATAAACGGAATATCGCTTGTCGTAGCTTTTGGACCTTTGACAAAATTGAGGATGATGCCCGGCAGATCGGTGACACGCCGATTTGTCGAGTTCGTCAGGAAGAAATCACCGGTGGATGTCGGACGCATCTCCTTTGCACTGCGATGACTGATCAATGCGTTTGGATAACGATACGCCAAAATCTCGATAAGGTTGCGTCTGACAATATTTGCAGGGCTATCAAGCAGGTTGGTAGTGTATATACGGGGAGCCAACTTGCGCAACTCTCCGTTTTTTTCTTTTTTAGAAAGCACACGGGAGACATTCGGGTCAGATGAACCGAATATAATCTCTTTTTGGGTATCAATTTTAACTGCCATACAAAAAAACACGATTAAGAGAGCACAAAGATATAATTTTTTGCGATTATATTCGTACATTTTACAAAAAAATGAGTTTAGGGAACAACCTCTTTCATTTAAAAATGCTTTAAAAATTCAATGTCTGTGCTGATGGAACCCCAACATAATCAGTATTTGTCAGTCTATTCCAAGTTTAAATGAAAGGACCGTGTCTCCATCAAGTCTGTACGAAAGCCGTACTTGTTTTCCAAAAAATCTTTCAATACGACAGCATTAAATGGCAAGAAGGTAAAGAGATCCAAATCCACAGACATTCTATGTCCCAGATACAAGGCAAGAGCTGTTCCTCCGGCAAGAGAGAATGAGGACAGCATTTCCTCTTGTTCCAAATTTCTTAAGAGTTCAAGAGTTGTTCCCTCAACAGTTTCCGTGTGTAACATCTTAGCTCTTCTTTTTTTAGATTAAATGCAATACATACAAAATTGATATCCCTGGGCGACAGATAAGGAACATCTTTTACTATCTCCCGAAATCCCTCTATCCCCCCATATATGTTGAAAGCCGCATAAAAATCTTTTAGCCACCCTCTTTCAAGTATACGCTGTACCACGATTTTTCTGGATTTCCACCAGTCAAAATCAGAAAGATCATACTCCCACAATAGTGTCGGAGAGACAGAATACAAGTCCTTATATTTTTTATAATCATCAAATATCGTCATATATTATATAAAACCTGATACATTTACAAATATAAGTTTTTTTGTCCGGATAAACAAGTTTTCAGTGATTAAATTTGGAATAGCACCCAAAAAGGAATGTTATTTTTTATCTAATAAGATACACCTAACATACAGGATGTTACAGATAAAATATGGGGCTGGCGGTATCCGTCAGCCCTATTTTTACATTTCCTTTTTCCCAAACTTTGCGACAGAAAGAAGGATAAATAACGGACGAAAAAGAACAAAAGATGGAAACAGGAAATGAAGACATCGAAATGCTGAAAGCATTAATCCAGGAGAACTTCTCCGAGCAGCGGGAACTCATCACCCGGCTGGAAACGGCACTGGATGCCATGACCAGCTTTAATGGCAAGCAGATGCTGGACAGCCGTGACATGCGCCTGCAACTGAAAGTCTGCGACCGGACCCTTATCCGGTGGCGTAACTCGGGCAAGCTGCCTTATTTCAAACTGAGTGGCAAGATATACTTCTGGGCTTCGGATGTATACCGGTTCCTCCGTGAAGAATACAGGGACGAAGTCCGGATATCAGGAATAACAAACCCGTAAAAAAATCATAGAAGATGGAAAATCAAAGTAAAGTCATCATGATCGAGCGCAACAAGTTTGCGTCTCTTGTCAAGGCGCATCGCAAATGCCTGCAGATGCTGAGCATCCTGGCCTATGCCTGTGCGACGAAGGAAGTGCAGCTGACCTTCACACTGGAGGAAATCTGCGAACTGCTACAAATGAGCCGTGAGGAAGTGGAAAGACAAAGGCAGAAAGGCTACATCCGCTTCGTCCACCGGAACGGCATGACAGTCTATGAAATCACCGACATCCTCCGCCTCAAGAACATGCTTGAGATGGGGGGCGTCTACCGGAAGATAGATGAGAAAACCATCATTCTGGAAGTGACGGGGAAAGAAAAAAAAGAAACGGGACCTTCAATCGGCTAATAAACATGAAGCAACTGGTACACGCCTCGCTTTTCAGCGGGTTCGGAGCGGCGGATCTCGCCGCCGAATGAATGGGATGGCGTAACGCCTTCCATTGTGAGATAGATGAATTTTGCAACAGGATTTTAAATTACTGGTTCAGCCATGCAGAAAGTTATACAGACATCACAACTACGGATTTTCACCGGTGAAGAGGACGGGTCGACGTTCTCACAGGAGGTTTCCCCTGCCAGCCGTTTTCTGTCGCCGGCCAGCGCAGAGGTGCGGAGGACAGCCGTTACCTCTGGCCTCACATGCTCCGTGCCATTCACGAGATCCGGCCCGATTGGGTTGTTGGTGAGAACGTTGGTGGCATCCTCCAGGTGGTACAGCCCGGCAAGGAGACTTACGTGGGATATCAGCCCTCTCTTTTCGGAAAGGCTCAGCCTGTATACCGCAAACGGGAGGAATACATCGTGGAGACCATCTGCCGAGATCTTGAGCGTGAAGGATATACCGTCCAGCCGCTGCTTATTCCGGCTTGTGCCGTCGGTGCCCCGCACAGAAGGGACCGTGTATGGTTTGTTGCCCACTCCGATGGCGAGGGATTACAGCCCGAGGGGACCGAACTGTCTCCAGAAGGGTCTTCCGGAAATCATCCGCGAGATGCTGCTGCCCACCCCGACAGCGACGGAGATACACCACCGGCAACGGGTGGAACGCTGGAAACATCTGGGTCGGACGTCCATGCACGGTGCGGAGGACGGGGAAAAGAACCCCAACGGCCTGACGGATTTCCTGGACTTCCACGGGCTGCTCCCGACCCCGACGGCAAGGGACTGGAAGGGCGCGCCGACGCTGGAGAACTTCGAGAGGAAGGAGAAGAACCCGCGGCAGGGCAGCCTTCCCGATTTCTTTGCCCAAACTGGGAGAAGTTTCCAACTCAATCCCCTGTTTGTGGCCGAGATGATGGGGTTCCCCACGGACTGGACGGTATCACCTTTTCTTCCTGGCGGCAGCAGTCCGTCAAGGGATACGGAAACGCCATCGTCCCCCAGGTAATCCATGAGATATTCAAAGCGATAGAATCAACCTATAAATAACATGACATGCATATGTTAATCATTGCGGAACATCCGCAGTTCGGCAAGGTCCGGACCATAGAGAATGAAGGGAAAATGTGGTTCTGTGCCGCTGACGTGGCACAGGCCCTCGGTTACGTGAACACCAATGACGCCATTGCCCGCCATTGCAAGACGAAGGGTGTCGTATTTTACGATATCCCTACGGCGGGCGGACGGCAGAGGGTGAAGTTCATCGACGAGGGGAACCTGTATCGTCTGATAGCCGGCAGCCGCCTGCCATCAGCCGAGAGGTTCGAGAGCTGGATCTTCGACGAGCTGGTCCCGCGCACGCTCAAAGAGGGCGGCTATCTGCTGGGAAAAAAGGGGGAAACGGACGCAGAACTGCTTTCACGTGCTCTGATGCTGGCGGAAAACAAGCTGAAGGAGCGTGACCGGCACATATCCGAACTGAAAAAGGAAAATGCCCTGAATACCCTGAGATTGGGTTTACAGGCCCCCAAGATACGTTACTTCGATGAGGTGCTGCGTTCATCAAGCACCTATACGCCCACACAGATCGCCAAGGAGCTGGGCATGAGCGGGAGGGAACTGAACCTGAGACTGAAAGCTCTCGGCATCCAGTTCCGTCAGAGCGGAACCTGGCTGCTCACTGCACGCTATCAGAAGGAAGGATATACACGGACCCATACGCACAGCTGGCAGAGCCGTAGCGGGGAAACCGGCACGGCCATGCATACGGTGTGGACCGAGAAGGGCCGTCTGTTCATCCACCGCCTCTTCAGCAGCCTGTCTCTCTCTTAACCCTTCGCCGCTGGCGGCAACAGAAAGGGCTGTTCCCCGTTATTTGGAAGAACAGCCCTTTATAGATCCGTTCCGGCACCCGGCCTGTCAAGATGTGCCTGCCGGATGCCACGCTTTCCACAGGCAGGTCTCCGTACCCGTCCAAAGTGGGATTCCCTATGTTTTGCAATTCCCATTATCCATGACTTGCCTTGATTTTCATTATCCCCGTGATCACCCGGGAGCGGAAGGAGCCTATAGTTTTGGTCCCCTCCGGTTTTCTTTTTCCCGCAGTGTCCGGGCATCCCGCCGCGTTTCCTGCTGCCGTAGCGTGTCGGCAAGCATCCTGATGAAATGCCCGTAATCCTTCACGAGCTGCTGGACGCATTCGAGCCGCAGCGTGTGCGCCATGTTCGCCATCGGGCTTGTACTACGGGCGGCGATGTCCTGCCTGAGCAACGTGTCCAGGCAGATATTCTGCCTCTTTCTCAGATATTCCAACACTTTCTCCGGACTGCCCGATTCCCTTGCCTTCTTTCTCAAGTCCCTGAAACACTTGTACAGGTAATACTCCTTGTACGCCTCTTCCGCATGTGACTCGAAAAAGGAGAGGTAATCCTCACCGGCTTTTACCGCCTTGTCCTGGATCCTTTTGTCCAGGACTTCCATTTTCTCATCCAGCCGGTCCATAAACCGGACCATGCCTGGGTTCTGTCTTTCCATACCTTATCGTTTTAATCCGTTCGTCCTATGTTTTACGGGTTGTCCGTTTTCCTCTTTCACGTCCTGTTCCGGCTGTCCGATGGAAAGGAGACGCGAGAATTCCAGGCAGTCTTTCAGCACCTGCCGTGAGCATTCCAAAGACAACGCGCGGCAGATGTCCGCCATCGGATGGGCGCCGCTTCCCGCCGGCCTCCCGCCCGCCAGCCTTTCCCTGTGGTACCTGGCGATATCCCCGAAATACCTCTTCAGGTCCTCCACGTCATCCGTCCTGCCGGCTTTATTACGTAACAGGCGGTAATGCCCGCGTAGCAGCTCCCCCTTGTACAGGTACGCGGCTTTCCATTCAAAGAAACGGCAGTAGTCCGTAGAGGCGGACTCCAGCCCCTCGCGCATGACGCTCTCAACGGCTGCGATCTTGTTGTCCAGCAATTCCCGTAGTTTGCGGACGCTCCCATTTTCCTGCCTCATATCCGTTACATCTTTAACCCGTCCGGCTTCTTTCTTTCAGGATCCGTCTTCATCTTTATCTCCTTTTGGGGAGCCTTCATGGACAGAAGCCGTTCGAAGCCTGTATAATCCCTGACCAGTTTCTGCATACACTCCAGCCGGTAGGTATGTGCCAGATTGAAAATATCGTTCGTGCTACGCCTGCGGATACTCCCGCTGACCAGCTCCTTCAGACATTCCTCCCGTTTATGCCGTATATATCCATGTACCTCCCCGGGAGCTTCCGCCTGCCGGATTACCTGCCGGAGTTCCCCGTATTGTTTTACCATGAAATGGGACTTGAACAAATCCTCCCCGTTCCACGCAAAATAATAAAGGTAATCCCGGTCCAGTTTGTCCCGGTTTTCCTTTATATTCTTTTCCTCGTTCCGTATCCGCATGTCCAGATATTCGGCAAGCTGCTCCATGCCGTATTTATCCTGTTCTGTCATAGCTTCCACCTTTCTTTATTTGACAGTTCCCGTATTTGTCTTGTCCTTGATGGAGAACGGGATATCCAGTGTCCGTTCCACGAAGAAATTGTCTACCGCCACGAAGCGGATTCCGGGATTGTCCTTACCCGTGTTCCGGTAAAAGAGGGTGAACACCTGGCGGCGGATGTCCGTCGTGTCCAGCCCCGCGATGTCGGAGAGATCCGTCAGCTCGCGGTTGACCAGTCTGGTGCCGTCGGTTCCGAACACCTCGCCGTCACCCTCCAACTGTATGTATCCGACACGGTAACGGGCCTCGCGGTAATCCCCCTCACGGTTGAGCGTCAGGCGGATCTCCACCGTCTCATCCGGTTCAATACCCTCCTGTAGGTACCAGGAAGAGAGCGAGAAGTCGTATGCCTGCCGCACTTCCAGGCGGTCGTCACAGCCGGCAAGTATGCACGCCTGCAGAGCCAGCGCGCATCCCATAATGAATATTCCTAATTTCATTGTTTCCTGCTTTTTAAGATTAATCGATGATATATTTCAGTCCGACGGCCACAACCGTATGGAAATGCCCTACGGATGAGCCGAAGAAGACACGCTGCCGGACATTGAAAAGAAAAGCCCAGCGGTCCGTAAGGTACGCCTCCGTCCCGAATGCCGGGGTGAAACCGTAGATGAAAGAACCCTTGTGCTGCAGGGTCGCTCCGTCGTAAAGGAGCCTGCCGTTCCGGTTTACCGTCTCGTAACCGGCCAACGCGGAGAGGCCGGCGGACAGGAACACGTTCCTGCCCCTGTCCGAAAGGAACGGGAAGAGACAGCCCGCCTCCGCGGTGAACTGCTCCTTGGGAACCGCTATTTTCTTATAGGCGTAATGCTTCTTCACATAATCCATCCCGAACACCCAGCGTGAGCGGTTACGGTTGTAACGGCTAAGGGCCATCCCTGCCTGGAAATTTCCCCTCAGACGTCTCACGTTCCCTGCAAAGTCATCCACACCGCCCAGCGTCAGCTCGAGGCCCGTCTGTCCGGGCAGATAGCGTTGGGCGGAAACCTTGCCAGCCAAAGAGGACAGGAAGGCGCATATCATTATAAACAGATACTTTCCCATGGAATTACTCCTTTATCAGTCCGTCCACCACTCTGGCATCCACCAGGTCACTGTTCTCGATATGGAACCGCTGGTGGCGTCCGCCGCCTTTTTCGTAAATCTCCACCTCGATGAGCTTGTCATCGGGGATGACCACTTTTGGGAAAGCGTACACGACACGTCCATTGCTTTTCCCTTCGATGCGTCTGAGGTCATTGAGCGTGCGCACCGGCTCGATGTAGGTCTCCTGCTGTGCCGTCCTCTTGGCCACTTTCTTGTCCACCACCTTGAAACGCACGAAGTCGATATCGAAAGGCACATGTGAGGAGTTGGCCAATGAGATATGGAGGAACAGCAGGTCCTTATGCACATAAATGCCCTTGAGCAGGGCCTGCATCCCGAACTGGCGGCAGCCGATATGCTTCAGGTCCCTGCGGTCCAAACGGTGGACGGTGTACATCAGGCTGGCGATGACCGAAGGGTCCTCCTCGCCGAGTTCGGTCAGACGGACGGCACTCCTGCCTGTGGAGGACTCCGCCGGAAACCAGTGGTCCATATCGATGTTCAACGCTTCCGGCTCCTCCTCGTAGGATACGAGGAACGAATAGAACGAGCCGTCGCCCGTGATGACCGAGAAGTTCGTCTCGCCGGGGAAATCCCGGATGGCAGCCTTGACGCGCACCACGTTCTCCACGCCGTCCGCCTTGCCCGCTATGATGTCCGTGCTGCCCAGGTCGACATAGCGGACCTCCGAGGGGAAAAGGATATGCACCGTCTTGCTGAACGGCACGCCGATCCTGTAAGGCGTGATATGCTGGCCGGCGGTCAGGGTTCTGACCCCGCCCTCCGGCCCGGGCTCCTGCGCCCGGCAGGCCATTCCCGCCAGCGCAGCCATGATTAAAAGAATGGATGTTTTCATCTTGAATGATTGCTAAAAAATTTACAGTTAAACCTTGCTATTGCTTTTTTGTGACCAGCAATACCTTGTACCCGGCCTTCAGCTTTACCCTTACCGCCTTGACCCGCCGGGAGATGAACCGTGTCCCGCCCTGCAGGACACCCCGCGTGAGGTCCATCGCCACCTGCTGCCCGGCGGAACCGGCGAAGGAGATGCTGCCTCCCATGCTCTGGCTCACGTCCCCCAATACTTCCTTGGCGGCCGTCCGGCTTTCCGATCCCGGCACGAAGATGCCCCGCTGCCCGTCAATGTCATATGTGGCCAGTTCCACCGGGATGATATTCCCGGCATATTCGATGCTGCTTACCAGGATGTCCAGACGTTCCCCCCGGATGTCGGCCGTACCGGTCACCAGGCTGTTGGCCGGTATGGTGACACTTCCGGCCTG